>ENA-UOXB01000088-UOXB01000088.1-bioreactor-metagenome-genome-assembly--contig:-NODE-88-length-103537-cov-13.700876_pt1 | contig 103537 bp, 107 predicted proteins | sample MGYA00238158_ERZ761615 | MGnify/ENA primary metagenome ERZ761615 (study PRJEB28904, sample SAMN06267902) | bioreactor metagenome | isolation source: Joint BioEnergy Institute, California, USA...
GGGGGGGGGGGGGGGGGGAAGAGAAGGACGGAATTCCAGAGCTAAACGAAACATCCCACGCCCTCCGCGGGATTGCATTTAATTTCGGTCAATTAAATCAACAGATGGGAATAGAAATGGTGATCGGCGCCAGGTATGACGGACAGATAGCATGTGCAGTGCCGCCAATCTGTTTTAGCACAAGATCGCTCGGCAGATGCATGCAAAAATCGGCAGTTGACCTGGATGCCTAGGTATGTTTTGAAATCGGCCAACATTGAGTGGTGGAGCCCTGACGACGCGTGGCGGAAAAAACAAAGATATCATTGACAGAGATCACAAGTCTGCAGCGCGGCATGCGCGGGTGACAGGTACACAGCAGCAGGAGAGTGGGAGTTGATCAAAAGGAAAAAGTCAAGCCGCAACGTGGGTCAATAGGAACTTGATAGCTGATGACTAACCGACTGTACGAGAAGTTACCCCACGCTGCACGCGCGTCATCATCGGGCAACAATCAAACGAAATCTGATGTCTGATCCTGAAGGTTAGCTAGTCACTCGCTGACTCGTGAGGCAGGAGAGAGAACATTTGACCAGGGCGGCAAAATGAACGAATAGTCTCAATGCGCTTTTTAAGAACGCGATGATGATTGGAACATGATCCCCTCTTAGGTGCAGTCAAGGATGCATGATATCACTAGCTTCTGATGTATGAAGGAAGCATAAACATGCGAAGGACATCACATCATCTGTGAAGGAACTGCGCTCTGCAGAACGTCATAAGCCTGCCCAACGTGTTGCCTGCTGCCCTATCGGGGACCTCCCAGAAGATTAAGATCGATGATGCTCAAGGATAGTCTTGCAGAGTCTCAAAAGAACAAGGGATAAGAGAAGGATCGGACATCAAGATAGCACGCAATAGAGTTTAAAACCACTTCGATCAGGGAGACACAGGGAGTGACAATGGATGCATGAGGCTTTTCGTTTCTCTTCTTTTCTTTTCCTTTTTTCCTTTTTCCTACTTTTTTTTTCTTTTCTTTTATTTTCGTCACCTTGTTTTGTGATGTATTTCCCTTATCCATCTATTTAGTTCAGCTGTGAGCCTCCGATCAAGGACGATAAAGTACCGAGGTACTGGAAGTAGGTAGGTAAGTATAACGCGAAAGAAGGGGGAGGGGATCTGCTGCGGCTTGTACGCAGTAGTCGACAACGGCAAGGAGGAACGAAATAATGTAGCTAGCACACGGCAGCGCTGCAATCGCGATCGCAAAAAAAAGCATGTTCCGGTAAAGTCCCCGTGTATGAAAGAACTACTACAGGTACGATATACGGACCATACGGCGATCGGAACCCCCTAGTGAGAGAGACCCCACGGGACCTGGAGATGCAACGCCGGATCGTATTCCTCCTCCAGTCCTGACCACCAACGCCCCACCGAGAAAATTCTGGCGGGAAATTTCGCTTCGTGCGTGGCAGGCCGGTCAAAAACTCTAGGGTTGCGGGTAGCTCGCTGGGGCCCAGAAGGTATTTCGATTGGGCTGTCCAATTGAGAATGGTTAGTGGGCTTTTAGAGCGGAAATAAGCTGGGCGTCGAAACCCTGATGTGCCGATATCTGATTTGATAAAATTCTCGATCAGTGATGCTGCAGGCTTGGCAACAGCTGAACAGCTATTCAACAGAGAGAGATCGCCAGCGTCACCACGACAGCCTGCACCCGCGGAGGGTTCATCCTGCAAGGGATCCGCGCCCATTGCGTGCTGCCGTTGGCGGGTTCTAGAATTTCATCAGGGCCGTCTCGGGTATCGAAAAGGGATGTCGATTGGAGAGCGGTGATCCGTATAGAAATCGGAATAACACCTCAGACCATGTGATCTAGAGCACGTAGGGATGAGATCGTCTTCGAGCCCTGAAACTCTGTTTCTGTTTCCCTTTATGAAGTTGGGAGGAAGCTAGGTCATCCTCCTCTTACGCGAGACTGAACTAACCGATTTTTGACTTTGCGATGGACCGGACTGCTGGTCTGGTAGCGCATGAATCCGGAGAGTTGGCAGTGGAGAGAAAGGTGCTCTTGAACGGTTGGACCACCCAAGGCCCGAGCTGACCGGACGACCTCAGCTGGTCCGAGATGGCCAGAATCCGCGTCCAGCGGTCCATTCCGGGCATCGTCCATCGTCATCGCCATGTGGCGTGGTCTTGGGCTGGGGTCTCGAGAGCGCAGAACGGCGAATCTCCGAGATGAGGATGACTGTCACCGCCGTGTTCTTCTCCATCCCGGGCGAGCTCGGCACGGGACTTGATCAGATAAAAATTTTCTCGGTTATCTGATGGCACCATGCTGGAAACGACAGGCCGGGCCCCCCGCCGCCCCGCTCTCGACGCCACGTTCCAGAGACCTCTGCAGCATCAGAGGCATCGCGATTTTTTTGCCCCCAAATAATATTCATGCACAGCCAGTCAGGATCCAGCTCGATTCGCGGCAGCCGCGGCATCTCGGAGAGCGCTTCGTCGGAAGATCTGGTGTCACTCGTACAAGTACATACAGAACCTGGACTTCGGAGATCGATCGAACTGGCACTTGGGATGAGCGGCATGGATGCAGTTCGCGTGTGTCATCGCGCGCCATCGCTTCGAGCCAAGTCCACGCAGGCAGTATCGTCGTCCGCAGCTCCAGGACGGCACGGTGGCCGGCCCTAGCTTCATGCTAGCGACCCCGATACCCGGCGTTTTTTTTTTCCCTTCTACGTGTAAGCTTTCACGGAGCTGCAAGTCGAAAACCAAAAGTGGAGTCTGCATTCATCATTTTTTATGGTTCTATTCAACTAGTAAATTACACGTGAAGCGCAATAATGATCACCTCGTGTCTAAGCCCGGAGAACGGAAGAAGAGAAAAGGACAAAAAAAGGCTTTTAGTAGGACCGGCACCTCAACATGCCAAGACAAGAAACAGCTAGCGCAACTCCTTCTCGTGGAACCTGCAATCATAGCATCGCACGGTAGTTGGTGGCCTGCACCGGGTTCCTGGCAAGTCGGTCTCCGAAGATCGAGTTCACCATCTCCCCACCTCGTGTCGCCAGCACCGACAGCAGGCTGTCGCTCAGCCCGTGGGTGCTCTCGTTGCAGCCCTGCAGGTAGATCCCCGCCTGCGCGCTCACCTTGCTCCGGTCCAGCTCCACGCTGTAGTCCCGGCCGACCTTCCAGCGGCCCTGGCCCGCCGGGCGCAGGTGTTGCGCCTTGGCCAGGATCTCCTCATGCCCGTTGCGGATGTAGCCCGTGGCGACCATCACGGCATCGACGTCCAGGACCTCCTTACTTTCCCGGGCGCCATCGAGCCTGGACGACTCGATGTGGAGCCGGATCCGGCCCTGGGGACCGTCACGTTCGACCTTGGTGACCTGGCGGCAGGGAAGGATGCGGTGCTGCCACTCGCGTTCGTTTGGGTTCCTGACCTTCTGGATGTACATGTCGAGGTAGAGCTGTTCGATGAGCTCCAGCCGGACCACGCTGTAGTTTGTCGCACGATCGGCCGCGAGGGAGCGCTTGCGTTCCTCGTCTGATCGGCTGAAGAACTCGTCTACCCGCTCTGGGTCGAAGATCTCGTTGACACTGTCGCCCGGTCAGCAACGAACGCATCACACTGGAATGGAGAGGGAAAGGCCTGTGCTTACAATGGCGAATCGTCGCTCGGCCGAAGAGCGGAGTCCCTCATGATGAGCGTCGTCTTCGCATTGGGGTATCGACGTTGTAGGTCATGGAATATCTCCGCTCCACTTTGCCCGCTTCCAACCACAGCGATGCTGTAGGCTTTGGATTCGTCCGTCAGGAGGGACGGCAGCGCCGTGCAGTAGCTCGACGAATGCAAGATCCTGGGGTCCTGGGGGAACGTGGATGGGATCTTCGGCTTCCCTCCAACCGCAATGACGACCTTCCTGGCTTTCCTTGCAGATATGGCCCCAGTCTTGGTGTTCCTCGAGAAGACGGTAAAGCAGTCGACCACAGAACTTGTAGGGTCAGTCTTGCCTGGGACCACGTCCACAACTTCCTGATCGTAGGCCACGACATCCTCGAACCTCTTTGCGCACCACCGCATGTAATCTTCGAACTCCAACCGGGGCGGGAGGAACGTTCCCAGGTTCACAAACCGAGACAGCCTGTCCTTGTTCTTGAGATAGTTGAGGAACGTGAACTCGCTGCGCGGGTTGCGGAGCGTTGCCAGATCCTTGATGAAGGATATCTGCATCCTGGAGCCGGGGACCAGCATCCCGGAATGCCAGGCAAACTGCGACTGTTTCTCGAGGAAGCACACCTTGGGCTGCCATTGAGGGACCGATTTGACGAGGGATGGATCGAGGGCATCGTGCAGGGCGATGGCTATGGCAAGGCACGCGGGACCGAAACCAACGCCAATGAGGTCATGCAGCTCATCCTGGGGCACAGCTTTCAGTCGCGATGGCTCTGGAGGACTGACTCTGGCTCCCGAGTCCTTCTCGCGACCGAGCTGGGAGTTTGTGTCTGGCCCCTGTACCGTGGAACCCATTTCGAGCGACTGTGGGAATGGATGGATAGATGTGTACCTGGCCGCCCACCTGTCAGCAAGGAGGCAGACAAATGTTGCACGAGGCAGGAGCTGGCAACAGACGGTAGAAGGAATGGCACTTTTTATCAAAGAATCCTGGACAGACGGGGGTATCTCAAAGCAGCGCAGCTGGCAGGGTGAGGTTCACGATCCGCAGCGGAGGAGCGCTGGACTTATATAGACATTGACAGAGGGAAACACATAGACTAGCTTCGTACGCACACTCCCAGCGGATCCGTTCCACAGGACAGCCAGGCCAGAGCTGCTGTGGTTCTGACAGCGGACCGGGGCTCACTGTCCCTAGGACCTACAGGTCCACTCTGCCTGTACCTGCACAGGTCCGGCGCCCTCAGCGCGATGGGACGTCATGGTTGCAGAATCAAGCGCCAATCCCACCGGGCCCTGGGGTGGACGCGCAGCGCCAGTGGACAGGAGATTTCCTCCATGATCCATAACGCGGGACCGCGGCCGGCCACAGGGCACGGCCATGGCGAGCGTTCTTCAAGAGCGCCCCGCAGGCGCTCGGCGTGGATGCCACGGAGGGACGGAGGGGAGGTTCCGCTCGCCTGACCGACGAGATTAGATTAGATCCGCACTGGCCCGATGTCGGATCGTGCTGGGCGCGTCCCGAGAAGGGGGAGCTCCGGGAGGTCTTTTTTCCCTTTTTTTTTCCCTTTTTTAACAGACAAATAACGTCTTATGCCGGATGCTGTTGGGCCGATGATGAGAGAGATCGTAGGGGAAAACAATGGTGGCTGTGATCGCACTGGTTGTATGTCGGACGTTGATGCACTTTGCTCTCTCATAACAGTGACCTAGCAGTACAGCACACACATCAAAACCCAGGACAATCGGCATGCTCAGGACGTCACTCGGATGTCGTCAGCGTCCTCCTGGATCTCACCTCGGGAGTCATCTCTCTGCATCGGTAGTATCCACAGAGGCATCGGCCATCGCAGGCGTGCTTCACCTGGTCTTCCGCGCCGTGCTATGATCCATCTCCCCGCCACGCCATGAACAAACTGAAGTTTCCGCTGCGGCCATGATGAAGCCATGAGCCCATGACGGTATGACCATGCCACCCGGCCTGTCCTCGTTTACGGCTCGGATGTGTTTCTCCACTTCTCACGAGGCAAGGACCTCTCGAGTCTCACCCCACCATCGACCGAGTCTATGCGTACCGCGTTTGCCTATGCTGATGCCCTGTAGCGGCCTCTGCGGCTATTTTTTGAAGCACGATTGCTTTCTTTGGTCCTCCTGCTGTTTGTTTTTTCTTTCTTTTTTAATTTTAATTTTTTTTTTCAATCGATGAAAAGGTTCATAGTTTGCCTGGTAAGCTTGCCTGCAAGCGAAGTTTGTTCATCTACATTGATCACCGGGACGAGCATATACCACTGGTCACGTTTTCCCAATCACATGTTGAGGCTAAGGACAGAGCGTTCCCTTGTTCCTAGATAGCGGAACTTACTGCTCCTTCTGGAAAGCTTCACTTTCCTAGTGCAAAGCGATGGCCAGTTTATTTCGTTTCCCGACCCCATCTCATGGTTGAAAGTCAAGTCCCTCAGGAGTAACAGTTGAGTGGAAATTGAACGGCCCAGGGACTCCCCTGGTAGTGCTCGTTTTATCTTGGCAACACTTCTGCGAGAAGTACCCTGTGTTTAGCCTGAATGGGAGTCTGCTGGGGTAGACTGGCCGGCCAGGAGTTTCCACAAAGCCAGATTGGTCGCAATTACCCAGGGCAGTGGAAAACATGGCCGTCATGACGGTGGACCTGCAGCTTATCTTTCCCCAATCGGACCGGAGGCGCTTCGCTGGCAAGGATGAAGACAAACCAGCCAGATACCATGCCGCCTATCAGTTATGCTCAACGAACAGAGTGGGTTTTCCGCACTCAATAGTCAGCATCACCAGATCTTATCTGGATCAGATCTGGCGGCGCTTAAGGCAGATTGTCTGAAAGCAAGCCCAATCAATTGGTCTGCAGATCCACGTACCTGCATCTGACAGCCCAGAGCTTTTTCCAATCTAAATCTTTTTTCCGCAGATTGGATCTGGACCTAAACTTCTGCGTCAAAGTGCGCTGGGAGCGTTCAAACCACACTATTGAATTCCACAATACAGGGCTTTCTTGCAGGGTTCTGGGTGACCTTTTCACTTAATCAGCCGCTCATAGAACCGTTGCATGGGGATCGTTGCCTCAGAATCATATACCGAATATCGTAATCCGGTGCTTGTGCTCATCCCCCAGTCTGCACATTACCCGGTTAGCGATCCTTGAGGCAGGCTCTGTGTTTTATCATCTTAGCTTGGATAAACCTACTGAACGCATTAATTTATCCTCCGTGATGTCGCAGCTGATGTGGTTGCCACTAGGAGCTCCGTTCAAAAAAAAAAAGGTTCCCGCATAGTGGGAAAAGAGAAGTGATCGTTATCAATGATCTTGAGACCTAGGACATTCCCTAAAATCTAATAGTTACGAAAAGTTTACCTAAAGAACTAGTCTATGTTATTACACGTCTGGCTCGACAGGGGGTCCAAAAGGAGATGGCATCTCTTATCGCGCAGCAACTCAGTCATTACTCGCCCACAATGACTTGATACCCCCATTTAAGCGACTTTCCAATTCACTTCTCAAATTTCGATGTTTCGACTTTTGGATCTTCCTTTACTCTTTTACAGGCGCAACTATTGGCTGCATCCGAGCGAGAAACCATGCCCCGCGATGTTTCGAACGTCATGAGAGAATTAGATGTCTATGCCGCGGAGCTCGCCCCAACAGCTGCAGGAGAACTACCGCGTAAACGGGATGCCGTTCCGTTGTTGAACGTACTTCTCACTATCGGTCAATGCTCACGAGACACGTCGTGCATGAATTCGGAGCGTTCTCGACCTCAAAAGGGATCACGGAATGTACGGCACAGAGGCAGCAATTAACAGTATAGTCGCCTCAAACCTTCAGGCCAGTTCCGGGATCAATCTAATTGAGCGCCCTTTTTTAAGACTTATCTGCGTGCATTGTTTCGCTGGAACAGGCCAAAGGCCCCCGCGTGAAGGACATCCTCCCAGGGAGTCAGATTAGAGCTGATAGCAGCTTGCCGATGGTTACATCACTAGACCGGTTGAGAATTCAGAGCTTTTTTTTTCTTGAATAGCGAATTGCGTGGAGATAAAGCTCAGAGCTCATTTGCTCCCTGGTGGTGAGGTTGAATGTTTCAGACAGATGTCCGGCGGACAAGTCAAGGTCAGGGGATGACGAATAGAACTTCGTGAGATCAAAGACGTAGTCTACAATGTTTCAATAGCCATCGTCATGCATGGTGTCTGGGTATCGTACTGGTCACCGACAAGGCCACAACGGACGAACTTCGACAAACCCAGCCCCGATGGCCAGGTACTACAATCAATGGTTCCCGGGGAATTTATCCTCGTTGACAGAATTTTTCGGCTTGCATCGGTTAAGATTGATCAAAAAGCCTTGGAATCGGAACATTCTCGACAGAGAGGGATCAGGCGACCCCGTGGTCAACAGGATTGTCGAGACATACTCGAGGAAGAGACTTTTCATGGTAGGTTTCTGAAACTCTCAACATACCAATCCCTAGGACAGCGAGTTTCACGGCAGCTGGCCCTGACTGCCTGACGTCCATTCAACTCGCTCCTCAACTTTGTCCTGCTGGAATCAGTCTTGAAGCTAGGAAACTCCTAGAGGCGGACTCCATATCGATGGAATCTGGTGCCTCGCAAAGAAGTCAGAAGTACCAATGCAAACAGGAGAGCAGAGATCTCAATTTCAGATACAACTGGCAAGATGGTCGGGAATTCAGGTTTCCGAAAGCTGCGCTTCATTGGTCTCTGCTCTGAAATGCATGAGGTGGTCCTTGCAGCCATATTCAGCTCGCTATGCTTGCAGCATCTGCACAAGACTCAAAGACATAATGTAACTGTGTTGACCTGGAATTTCTTCAGGGGCTGGAACTTCCCTTCGCTTAAGAAAGCTCTCTGCAGAGTTGATCATCGAAATGATCATGCGGTCTGGATCCATCAAGATCGGGACTAAGGAGAGTCTATACAACAGGTTCTTGCAGGCTTTCGACCTTACATACTCCAACATATTTATTATCTGACTGGATACCCGGATCGTATATCCACTGGTTGAGTATTTGCAGTTGTGCCTGAATGTTCATAGTGTACATGTACTGTACTGTACATACTCAATGAGAGATATTGTAGCACGGAGAAGCAACATAACTAAGAAATTTTGAACATAGGGCTGACAGAGTCAAAAATGCACGCCTGGTCCCAATTTTCTTTTTAGGCTACAAGGTTGATTTCTGCATGCAAATATGAATGAATGTTGCAGGCTGCACCATACAAATCAATTATATATGCTGGAGCCCTTGGACATTACAATACAATATCTACTTGTGAGAGTAATGTGATGTCCTATCTGTACGTGAAGGGAATTTGTTACTGTACATACATCCTAAGACTTCATCCTCATCGGTAGTAACCAAACTGTCAACCGCCCTCCTGCCTGGCCATGCTTGGATCGTACTACCAAATGTCTTCTCATCAGTCCTCGATGGATAGCGAGTAGCACAACCAGAGGCCGACGCCTTGCAATGCAGAGCTGTGTCGAGTAGATTCTGTCCATTCGTGTCTCTTAACGAACCCAACCCAACTCGGCATTTGCCCACATTCCATTGAAAGGGCCAGGGTGGGGAAAAAAGACTGATGACTTGAAAGAGAACGGAGAAGTGCACGGTGCGAACAGTGGACAGAGTTTAGTCAAAAACGAACAATAGAAAAGTGGTATTGAGCACTCTAGATATCAAGCATCCCAAAATCAGACGCCAAGACTGTGGATTAAAGACGGGATATATCATGCAAGGCTATCAAACAGCCTGTTCCGGATCTTCGTCTGCAAGGCTCCTATAGACTGCCCCGGAGCCTCCTCTTCCGCCGCTGTGCATCCGCAGTGGAACTTCGTACATCCGGTTGTAGTTGACAATCTCACCGTCCAGCATCGCAGAACCCGGCTCTCTTCTGCCAAAGTAAGGGGCGGGATCGCACCAGAAGTCGCGACAATTCGTGATGATACCGCGGGAGAAGGGATTCTTTGGCCGGGAAGAGCCACGGCGCTCGCTAAAGCCGCTTTGAGCCGTTGCGAAGAAGGTATCCAGGCCGAGAAGCCGTTTCCACTGCTGGAGGCAGCCGTGTCTTCGGCGGCGGTGAGAGCCAGATGGAAGGGCGGGATTCGGACCCTGTCCATCGAGAGACGTCGTTCCGGCCGCAAGAGCAGAGGCCATCGCTTGTGAGCTCTGATGCGCGTGATCGATCGAGTGGCCTCTCATATTTTCATACGTCGTCTGGTTCCGCGAGATCTGGACCAGCTGCACTGCGCAGAGCATCGTAACCCAGATCAGCTGCAGGCTAATCCAGATGTTCAGAACGATGGTAAAGGTGTCCCGAAGGACGAAGCTACACAGTGCGCTATTGAGAATATTGCACTGCGGCTCTGTAGGCTGCGGTAACAACTCTATGTCTACAACGACCGTTAGTCAACTCCCGAATCCGTAAATGACCCAAAGAGTTAGGAGCAGCAAGTAGGCACTTACAGGCGAAAGTCAACTGTATGAAGAGAATTATACCGATCTCCAAGGAAATAATATACAAGACAAAATGACGAAGATTGTTTGCGCCAACACAATTATCAATCCATGGGCAATGGCTATCTCAAGGTTTAGCAATGGCATATAACTCTAACATCAAGGAGGAAAAAACATACTGGTCGTGTTTTGACACGCAGCGTCCACATCGTCTGCAATGTTTGCTTCGTAAAGGCTTCCGGATCATGCAATATACGCAGAAGTTCTCCTCATCAAACTTCCAGGCGTCAAAGAGCTCATTGATGACTGCTCTCTGCTGGTTCCTGCTGCCAAGCTTGGGCACGTAACCGGGATCCTCAACCATGGAGAATATGTAGAAGTATGTTGTCAATCCGTAGAAGAGTACGAACATGAGATTCAAGAATGGATGCGACGCAAAAGTGGCTTTTTTTCACCGTCAGAAACTCTTCTTAGACCAGTCCAGCTCGACATAAGAACTTACTCGGTAGCACTTTGTGTACATATCTCACCCCGACCCAGAACAGTGTCCCTGCAAATACCCCCGCTAGATAAGGCTGGTGAATATATTAGCAACAAATACTTCGGCGCATTTTTGAGCATTTAAAATCCAACGTGGTGTCAGAATCCTGCATACCGTTCTTTGAAGTATTCTGTATTCTGAAGGTCCCCAGTTGGCAACCTGCTGTGCTACCCACTGCAGTGAAAACACTGCGAGCAGCATCATCGGCACACCAGCATATATGACCATATTACTGAGGATCCAGATAGCCACGGGGATTATGAGGAATGGCCAGAGGAAAAAGAACTTGGATACCATGTTCTTGTTTCGCACAAACGATGTCAACCCCAGAGGAAGTACTTTTGGGTTCCCGGAAGTGTCGTAGCCACACTCATTAAGTGCACGGTACCACACCCGCGTGGTATTCATCTCTGCCGCGACCGTCGCCGGTGTTTTGCCGTCCCTCGTCTTCGCAAACCTATCTGCACCGTACTCTATGATCTTCTGGATACACGGCTGTGACCCTTTCACCAATGCCCAGTGCAGGGGTGTCAATCCGCCCTCGTCTACGGCGTTTACATTAGCCCCCCACCGCAGGAATAGGTCAACACACACTGGATACCCTTTGTACGCTGCCCACATAAGGCCCGTATGTCCCTGAGGGTCGGTAACGTCCACAGGGATCTCCTGGTGTAGTAACAGAACCAGCAGGAACGCGTTTCCGTCGATGGTCGCCAGGTGCAGAATATTGTATCCCTGGACATCGGTAAGAAGAGGATCGGCTCCATACTGGAGCAGCAGTTTGACGATATAATAATGGCAGCGCTGTGCAGCCCACATCGCTGGCGTAGCCACAGACTCCCCGCCTTTCGCGTTCACATCCGCGCCAGAGTCCAGCAGGAACTTGCACATCGCATATTGATTGTTAATCGCAGCCCACTGTGCACCGAAGGACGCAATTGTCAGGTATATCTTCCCATAAAAAAGCGCATACATGCATATTTTTGGAGGTCAAAAGAAAGACAACATACGTGTAGAGGCGTGATCCCTTCCTCATCTCTGTAATTCGCGGTGTATTTCTTGCTCTCGAACAGCTTCTGTACAGCGGCGACTTCCCCTAGCCGCGCCAGCTGCATAATATCCTCCTCAATTGGCAACGGGGTTTTTACTTCGTCCGAATCAGAGGCCATATTCTTGAGCTCGACACTTTCATCTTGTTGTGTAGCCTTTGAAGGGGCTGTCGTTGCCTTCCCGTTAAGTGCTGACGGTGAACTGGAGTTCCGGTCCGCGGCGCTGCTGCTTTGGAGATCCGTAGATGGCGTCCTGGAGGACATCGCTGTGTATGAATCCACGGAGCTGCACGAGGGACAGGCGATCTCGGGTTTGTGAGGCTGGCGCTGAGGAACAGGTAGGACAGCTGTATGGTTGTTCTCGTCAAGCACTGGTCTAAAGGAACATCGTGAGGATTTTCGTTTCGTGTCTCAGGGATTTCGTGTATCGTGCTTCTTCAAAATTGTCAGGGTCGAAGGAGAACAAGAAGAGGGTCGACGGTGTGCATATGTCGAGGGCTTCACCGTGAAACCGACAGCTGAACTTGGGGGGCCTCCGCGCAGCTGTGTCGGAGTTTGTATCCCACACCTCCGATGCTTCTTGACAGCCCGGGAGCGACTACGCACGCATTTCTCAGGCTGGAATAGCTAGTACCCTATACGTACCTAGTTAGTAGTATGACACATACAGGATCACTTAAATCAAATGGGCAACTGAGCTTTTTCTTCTTTTCTCGGTCTAGATTATACAAATAGAATTTTTTCAATTTTTGTAATAGTCGTATGTATGATTAGAGTATTGCTGCCTAACCTACGAAATGAACAGCTAAAACGGCATCAAGCGAACGCCTCCAGCTTTTTCACATCACATCCAGTCACTTCGCCGCATCAATGCCTTGATAACATCATTCTCATATTCTTGGTAGATCCCAAGAATGGAGGCTCCATTAGTCTTAGTGATATTCCACACTCGGCTTTTATCGCTGTCATCGTTACCGTCATTGTCATCAGTGAATCCCAACGATTACTGAACGTGTAAATCATGCTAAGTGGCTTTCCAAATTCCTTGATCCTCTTCTTCCGAATTCTTCTCAGTGTGGCGTTAGTAGAGTTAAATCGCAACTCGGAGAATATGATCTAAAACAAGGTGATTTGCCTTTTTTTCCTCAAGCCAATCCAGGATCCTTGACACGAATACGTTGTGGTCCTCCTGCATAACGGGAAATTGCCAAAAGAACTGAGGCGAATCCTTGATTCTGCTAGAGGCTCTTCTCATTGGTATGGAATGATAAAGCTGAAAATAAAATGCCGTGGTTTGTTTATCTCAAAATCAGCCGCAACAGCAGGTTGAAGATCCGAAGACAGGGTCATTCCATCCATGTAGGTATCACTGAAGTCATTTATCTGCCACCTCGAGGGTGCGATGTGATCGTTCTGATTAGCTAGAGCAATCAGCACCAGCAGGAGCAGAGCGTTAAACCGATTCGTTATGCTTCCCGTTTGATGAAGACTCCTTCACAAGATTAATTCCGTTCTCGCCAGAAGGCATACCATTCTGCAGTGATCTCGCCTCTCTCAGTAGCATATGAGCATCGACCCTTAATTGAAAATCTATCAGGAAGCAGAAACTGATCTCAAGACGGGAAAGTTCACGCTCGCTCACTCCACCAACTTTCGCGAAACGGCTGTGCGGATAGCTGAGGTCCTCCAGGGCTTTCATCGCAACCCGTAGGCCAGCTAGCACAAGTCGGTGGACATTTCGCGGAGTGACGGGTATTATCTTTTCGACTGTCGCCAGCCTAGTGATGTATAGACTAGCGGCGAGATATACGGCTGTAGACATTGGACAGTATCGATGGAGCCGCATCAAGTATTCCTCCAACGGGATCTGTGGAGCTTTCTTCGAATAGAATCTCCTAGCCAACGCATTCTGCTGAATGATTTCTTGCGCTGCACCGTTTCTAACATTGTCCTTTGTCTGAGCGCAATGAAGCTCTGTGATTTTCAATGAGGTATTCTCAATCCCATTGTGCTCCGTTTCGCTTTCCGATTTTTCGTTTGAATAGGAAACAAGATTCATCAAAGGATCTGGGGGAATATCGCCGGTAAGTCTCACTAACTTGTCGAGATGTGCGCTGAGCATTTTCAGCGCAGTAATCGGCAAGATATTGAATATCTCATTCCCAGAGTCAACTGCGTCATTTACCACCAAAGGCGAGTTGGAAAGGTTAACGCCCTGGTTTCTCTGAGAACAGGGAACAGGCGATCGCTGCAAGGATCCAGAATCAGGATTCCGGAATATAGCTGCAATATTTGCTTCTTGGCTCCGTGAATCTGTGGCGGAGCTACTCATCGTGTCAAGGAGTATAAAGTTCCTCCTATTCGAATTTTGCAAGGGTCCAAAATGGATTTTATGCGGATATTCTATGTGGAACGGGAGGCAAAGACGCGAAAGACACACCTAAAATACAGGTGTAGATCGACGCTCGAGATAAAGAGTCTCATTGTAGAACAAAAGCCTGATTTAAATCTCGACCCCAGGCACCGTATGTTTGCTTGGATAACGGGCTCCAGCAAGAGCAAGGTAGATAGCGATGGGGACGAGCGACAGCGAAGCCAGCGAGGCCAGACACGCGATAAAGACACCAAAACGTGCGTAGCCAAGGTACGATCAATTTTGCAATCACGCAGCAGGGAAACCAATCAGCGAGACGAGCAATGGGGAGCGGAAGATAGAGGAGCCACCTAGGTACTCCTATATTTATTCACTGCCATGGAAGCAATTCCCGCGAATCCAAAGAGGAGCCAATTATAGCGGTTCATGGGGGCAGGAAAAATATAAATATGTATCAGAGTAAGCTGCTTCGATGATAAAGAAAATTTGTGTGTATTAGACAAATAACAAAAAATGGTAGCATTATTACCGTTCCGGATACGATTGGAAAAAAGAATCCGCCCGGGCGGGCGACCGCGTGCGGGAGTTTGAATGCTTGCCATGATCGACTTAGCCTACCTCGGAACATCACTAACCTGTCTTCAACCAACCCGGCTAGTACGCGTCTGGGCTGTCAACAAGGAACTTTGCTGTAGATTTGGTCTGAGGTGGTTTATGCAGCATCCGTCCGGTCAGTCACTATTACTATCGGCTTCTATAGGTTTTTTTTTTCTTTTCATATTAATTAAGCGAGGGGAGTACCTAATTAGAATCGGAAACTAGGGTTCTTACTCCATATTGAACAATACCAAAAACAGTAAGTAGGTACATTTTAAACCCACAGCTCTAGTCACTTTAGAAAGTTGTATTATGTCTATTACTGCGCTGGAAAGTCTATTTTCTTGACTGTGCGTATCGAAAATGGTACATTATTATAAGAGAAGAGGTCTCAGAGGTCATCTGCATATATAGAATAGTATGGAAGAGTATCGATGAATCTTTTTTGTCGTTGACATTATCGGTATTACAGCCTTCGCCAGCAATGGCGGCGATGACCTCTGTCGTGAACCATACGCTCAGTGCCAGGACAGGTGACACGTCGTCTTGTACAAAACCGATAATGTTGATCATCTAGAGATCTTCGACTGGAGCACTCCTAGAAGTCGCGGACGAATCTTTCCCGGTTATGTCTTGCTCGGGCCTCTGCGATGACTCGATTTCCTGTCTCTGAGATCCGACGGTTGCCATCTTGAACGACTCGGGGCTGGCGATGCACAGTAGAATCCATGGGCATTCTCTGCGTACGTCCCAGCCTGCCAGGTTGCGGTCCGGAAGATCTCGGCCAAAGGTTCCTTTCCATAAAGCGCCGAAAACGATGCCTTCTCTGTCGAGCGTCCTCGGGCTCTCTAACGGCACCTTCAGCAAACTGGTTGTTACAGTGAGGCCCTTCCTCGGTATGCCGGTTCCGTTGCCCTTCACAGGATCCGTTACTTTCTGCCCCGTCGCGAGAACGCTTTTCATAATCGACATCCGCGGCAAAGCGGACCCGTTTAGACTTAGGCCGGTTTCTTTGACGAAAATGTTCACGTATTGGCGTTAAAGGCGGGCTGTCTTCGTAATGACTGCTGTGGACCTCGACCGGGGAGCTTAGAGAAGTTCGTTCCAGCCGCCTAAGAGGAACGCGATGAGAGACCGGGGTTCTTTTCCTTGGCGGTCGCGATGGCAGGGGTGCTTCCTGTCGCCGCGGAGTCTCCGGTGGGAGGTCAGCGATAGGTGGCTGCTGCGGGCGTCTCCTTGGAAAGATGGAAATGCGTGGTGATCGTGGCCGAACTTCTTGATATGACGACCGTCGGGCTGGCCGGCGCAGTACCGCTGGTTCTTCTGGAGGATTTGCAGTGAAACGATGGAGGTCTGTCTCTCTGTCTTGCCGGTTCAACGCTCGCAGGCCTCTACCGGCTTTCGAGGTCCTTCTCGTGAACGGTATGCGAAACTCGAATACAAATCCCTTGTCCTTTTGCCTCCATTTGGAGCTATGAGAGCTCTTGCGAGTTGTCTCTGGCCGCGTTTGTTCAACTGGTTCGACTATTCGATAGATTGGACCGGACGATCCTTGCTTATCTTCGCTCCGAGGACGACGCACATGATAGACTTCACCATGATCGTAAACACGCGTGTTATGGCAAGTCCCAATACCGTCACTAAATAAACACCTGTAGATCGTCTGCCTCGTGCGTATTTCCCTTGGGTAAATGTCGGTGAATCTCTTGATAACACACATCCCTATCTTGTTCAATTTCTTCACGCTGCAGAGACGTAGAGGGGTTAATACGCTTAAATGGGTTAGCTACACGGTTCCTTGACGGATTATAAAACTGGGAGGTAGATTTGTCGTTATTAATACGAGAAGAGAGGAAGCAGAATTAGCAGGGGAAGCGCTATGAATTCTCGCAGAATAAGAGAGCAGAGACGCTTGCTATTTCTCCGCCTTCGAGAGCAGCGAATGTGCGGATCAAAAAGGTCAGAGACAAGGGGAAACATGAGGCAGGGGTCATGAGCTCATGGCACCTGATTTAACAGTGATGACAGGATGGCCAGACTTCAAAGGTCATAAGCGGAGTGAATAAAGATTGGCATTAGACGTGCTTCAATACAACAGCCGAATCCAAAGATATCTTGAAACAAGAACAAAAGGAGAGGAAGTCAAACAAAGAGAACGTCTAGTGGCTGGACCGCCAGGGGAAAATCGAAACCGTTCATGATGCATATGTACCCGGACCTACATGCATGCAGACCGGCTACAGCCTAACATCTGGGGCGTATCTAGATCCAGGTAGGAGAAAGATCATCTGAGAGCACGTCGCCGCCCATCATGGAGACAAGCGCTTCGTGCCCGCGCAGGTGCAACCTGGCTACGGGCAGCCATGTTTGATCGGGTGGACAAGGCATCTCAGGTGCGGTCAGCTCCGGTCACAAGGCGCGCAGTCGAAGTCAGCCGGGTGGGAGACTGACCAGGGGACGAGAGACAAAAGGCATAACAGAGCCCATTCCAAGTGAACAACGTCCAGCAAGAATGACCTGTCACCACTGACCACGAGCGTCATCATGTTTGATTCCCCGTCCAGGCAGGAATGACTACCTGAGGTAATCAGGTAGGTAGTAATTGGTAGCAGGTAATGACCTTGTAACATCGAAGGATGGTCTTGAATGGCCCGATGCCGATGTCAATAGGCATCATGGTTGCGGCGTGATGCGTTGATGTCCGCTGACAAGTCATGCGCCTCGCTGACAGCCAGAGGATGCGGAGGATGTGGCGGGCACCAGCCTCAACGCCCTCGTATGCGTGAACTCCCAGCTGTCAGCCTGGCGACTCTCCCCTTGACAGCCCATACGAACGAGCAGAACCCTGGCTGGTCTTCTTCGCTTCCCGGGCGGGGCGGGCCGCAGAGGATCGCGTCCCGACCGATATCGAGCCCCGGAGAGTGGCGTTGCTGAAAACCGTTCAGCAGAATCGAAGCCTTGGTCATTCATGCCACGTGCTGCGGACCATACAGATGAACCCGGTTCTATTGCGTTCTTGCTTGCAAATGCTTTTCTCCAAGAGCCAAGTTGATCCGCTCCGTGGTCTCTGAGGATGGCCTGCCCCTAATATACTCAGCAGCAAGATCTTCTCCGTATTACCCTAAATGGAAATTCCTATGTCACGGGCTGGGAGCAACACGTTACAGGTATCTCCTGCTTTGTATGCAGCACATCCTCACTATTGGCTGTCCCAAGATGTCAAGAGGCGATTACCAACTCCGGAATGTATGATCACGGACGCACATTATTTAGCAGGTATTATTCAGGTTTCCAGCCACAGCGGCAATTTCTTTGCTGCCTGCAGCAGATAGGATTGTATCGGAGACACCATGGGACTAGCTGCTGTCGACCTTTCCCGAATTGGTGCCCCAGACTGAGCTTGGCAAAAATAACTCCTAGGCCAGGATTTCCTTGCAAGGCTGAAACTTTTGCGTCAGTTTTGGCTGTTCTGTTTAGAAGGCTACGCCTCGTTTCCAGGTCGGCCTGGTCGCATGAGCTCACCCCGGGAGAAATATTTCTCAGCCCTTTAGACTGGATGAAGTGAGGAAGGAGACCTTCGCTCGACCTTAGCTCGGCCGATATTCCTTCTTTGGGATACCTGAACCGCTCCAAGCAGCAAAGCCGAAAGAAAAGATTGTCATAGGCAATATCAATCCTCACACGCTTAGCATGAACTGGAGTTCATGCTTAATACATCTCCATTCGCAACACTTTTTTGTTGCTGCCTGATATCTTCCCTGAATGTCCAGTTTTGTTTCCAAGCTGTTGCAACATCCTCGCCCAAGTTACACATTCTTATGCTTGCTATGCCGTGTCGCACACAACTGGGCGCTTCTGCGTGCGAGGCAAGAAGGAGCAGCGGTATGGGAGGGAATACAGGCCGAGGATATCAATGCACACGAATAGCCGCTGCAGCCTCTATATCGAGTGAAAGAAGAACCGGACGTGAAAAGAATATTAATCTAAATCACGGATCACCTCATCTGCCCTGCATCTTTCTGAGGTTCAAGCTGTTGGATACGGATAGCGCTTCACAGCCACCTTTCCATGAACTTCTCTCGAGTCTTGTCCCTCTGGTACAGAACATCCAAATTAATTCCCTCAATTCCTTTTTGGACAAGTCCTAGTTCTTCCTCCAGGGAAGCCAGCTTCTGTTCCTGAGAAACATCCGAAAGCGAAACTCGAAAGCTCGAATCGGCATGCAAAGACGAGTCAAGAAGTTGGGCTGCCTGATCTGCCGAGCTCAGATGCGCCACTAATGGAGTATCGGCGGCAATCCCAAGATTGTGCAGACGTTCCAGCATGCGCAGCTTCTTTTCGTAAAGGGAGTCTTTGCCTCCACCTTGCTCAGGAGGCTTACAGACCGAGTCTAGAGAGATTCCAAGGCGGCGCAGGAAACCCTCAAGGGCCTGTGACTCTGAGAGAGGGGAAATTGATTTCCTCTTTTCAGGCTCCCTGGAACGCGGAGTACTCCAAGAGGTCTGCATAGAGTCCCTCTGCAAGGCTCCTCGTCTGGATGACTGAGTCGAACACTTCTCGTCGAATTCAGATCTGTAAGCGACTGCCAAAGCCTCCATCGTTTCATGATAAGATTGGCAATCTTGCAGACGTTCTGTGATGTTTTCTATGGAAAGAGTCATCCCGATCATCATATCCAAGATCTTGAACAGATCAGTAAGCTGGAGTTTTTTTTGAGAGAAGGGGATAAACGTACGTAGTCGAGCATTTTCTCTGATGTCGACCGTAGTCGATCACGATGACTTTGGAGCTCACGCAGTATAGGTTCACTGAACTGCTGCTTGGCAGACATTTCGGCTAGGATGCCTATCTCTGGATACAAAGACTCCAGCTCCTCCTCAAGTGAGGCCAGGAGCTCGGTTTCCTGCTCTGGTCCTTCGCTGGAACCACATCGTCCAGCACAGATCGTTTCCATGTACAAACGATCAAGACGGTAGTGAATCTCTTCCGCCACATATCTCGCAAGTTTCGCGGTAAGATCTGCAACTCGGCTCCTCACCGCTCTGTCTTCCTCGCTGGATCCGATACCTGATGCGAGTTTCTCGAGACTCTTAAGTGTTCCGTCATCTTCCTTCAGTCTGGCTGCCACTAACGAAAGCACCTTCTTTCTATCCGCCGCGGCCGATTCAGATTCGGCCTTCATTCTCGTCTCAAGATCATGCGCAAGATCATCAGCCTGTAGCCCGTCAATAACGCAGGGCCTAAAGTAAACCGTGATGGGGATAGTACCGCGGCATTGATGTGTTGTCTTTCCAACTCATGTCTCCTTTTCAGTTGATCCAAAGCTCGGCTCCGGCCCAGCTCACTCTCTTTATCATTGCGCAGTTGCCTTTTGAGATCCTCGCATTGTAATGTTAAAATCTCAGTTTGTTTCTGGATCGCGGCTGTCGACGCTTTCAGCGAGTCGATCGCGTTGCGAATATCCTCATCTAGTAATGGCCGTGTTGCACCGAGATCTGGATTCTGAAGGAGGGTCTTGAGGGCGCCAGTGCTCTCTAGCTTCGCATATCTATGATGCTCATCAGCAGGAATCTCAGTCATTGTGAACGGAAGTGTCATACAGCGTTAGCTCTTCCCTGGACAACAGCGTGTCGTACCCCAGATGGTCGGATGCCCATTGGGCGTTCGCAGACCCGACAGACTCATCGTCGAATGCTGATTCGATATCACTCTGCTTGAATGGAATATTGCGCTCCCTGAGGGCGGCGATGACACGTTCTGCTGGGCTCTTGGGGTCCTCCATGGCTTGTTGACCTCAACAACTTAACGGCCAAAGGACCGCCGGCACAGTTCGCGAATCCCAGTGCCCGTGGCTGGCCGATAACGGACCCGGTTCCGGCCCCGCTGCAGCTAAACTTTAAGCACGATTAGGTAGAACCAAACCGCAGCCGCCTCAGCTATCAGGCTCACCGCAACGACGAACCTTTCAGGATCTGATAATGGCGAATAGGTGACCAAGACACAAGATGGCTCTGTGATACATTTACCATGACTACCTTTGTTATCATCCAGCTGGTAGCTGGTCACTCATCTAGGCCATTCGTCTGTCGTGGCACGGGCTGTTGGCTCGTGGCATTTCTATGCCCACCTAGGTACTTAAGTAGGTAGCTAACGCAGACGGGTATATAATTCTTGGTGTCATTGTATGGTTAGCAGTCTTCAATCGGCCGGACATCTGAGAGAGAATGACTACATGCGTGCAGCTCAGTGGATCATGCGAGGAATAGACAGCCTTTGTAATACGATAGCGTTGGTGTGTCTGACGCCACAGGTCCCAATGGCAGCTCTATTGAGTTTAGTCTTTTTCAGTGTCGTGGCTAGAGCGAGCCCTGTCCCTGCCGTGATGGAACTTGTTGATATTCTTGACCATGGCAATGACATCACTGGACTTGCAGTTGCAATATGGACCATTTCGATGATTATGGACCGGGACGTCGACCGTCCATTGGCTGGATTAGGATCATTTACTGCATACCAATTTCTACAACATCTATAGTAAACTTTTATGGCTATTTAAATTTTTTTCCAGCACACGTGGTAGCGAGATATGGTTAAGTCAAATGAGATTCGACTCAAGGAACCCCTTCAGAGGGGGGGGGGGGGGAAGGTTAATACCAAACCTAGATGACATGGAATGTAATGCAAAATGGCCACAGCTAGATTAGATCCAATCTTAGTGACCAGTCTCTGCTCCCGACGGCAGCTGAACGTTTGTCGTTCCCTCATGCGGATTGGGATAATACCACGTTGTGATCGCAATAATGACATATACGAGGACACAAAGACCGCCCTCCAAATAATTCGATTTCCCGTCCCGAAGGAAGTTCCCTACCACGAGAATCGCGAGCACAAGCAGGACGATCATGAAAATCTCAAAGTTCAGATCCATGTCCTTGCCGAGGCCCCAGCCAACTATAACGGCCAGCGGAGCGTTCAGCAGAGCAGTCTGAATAGACGGACCCAGACAGTGGAAGAGTGCAAAGTTGATTTGGTTATCCCTACCAAAGTTAGTAAAGAAGAGGTTCTGTAATTTTTCACATTTACGTTGTCAAAAAAAATCTTACCAGGCTTCGTCAATCGCTGTCAAATGTTCTGCCGCCTTCTCAACCAGAGGAACAAGAATCAAACCCATGAAATTGTCCGGCACCCCTCTCTCGACAATGTAAGGTATTTCCTGTACCAGGAATACCGCCGACATACACACGCATGTGAGGGAAATGGCTATGGCAAGGATGCATTCCATGAACGTGAGCTTAGCTCTCTTAATCTCGTCCTCTCGATCCTCATCCTTGGCTTCGTCGCGCTCAAGAACTTCGTCGAAAATAGTGTGGTGGCTCTGGAGGTTGAACCACATAAACCTAGAAATTGATGAGCGTGATTTCGATAAGCAAGTTCGGGCATCCTTACATTAAGAAAGCCACCAGGAGGATGACGGCAGTAGCTCTGCTGATTTTACGGGTGTTCAGAACCAGTTCCTCGGGCGTGAAGGTACCCGTCGTCGCACTTCCGGAGAGGGCAGAGTAGAAGGCGCTTGGAATCAACAAGCCGAACCCAGCAACCAGGAGCAGCCCGGATCCCACCTCACTGACAGCTTCATGGAAGACTTGTTCGTTTCGTTTTAGACCTCCTGCAAAGAAACATAACCCTAGACAAAGCAGAAGGTTTGCCAGGATTGAACCCAGGATAGCAGCCTGAATGACAGGAATGAGGTTATTCTCTGAGTCATTGGTGATCAGAATCATGAATAGTACTATCTCCACAACAGAGCTCAACGTCGTTTCCATCAGGATCCCCAGCACTTTTGGTAGCTTTCTGGCGAGCTCCCCACCGGCGAACCCAAGCAAGTTGGCAGTTGGAACCATGGCAATGTAGTTGAGAGCAAAAACCCAAACATGAAGATCAGGCCGAGCGAAATGAATAGCGATAGCAGCCGGAACAAATGGCCAAAGAATATTGACTATCATCGATACAGTACATGTGCTCCTCGCGCACACTTTGAGAAAGTGAACTGGGTGGATTCCGGACCGCCCACTCTCTCCCGCAGCGTCCACACGGAACAATCTCCGGGAACCATGGCGGCTCTTCTCGTTATGGGTAGGTAACAGCGAAGAGCGAGCCGCTTCCTTTGGCTGGGCGCTAGAGGCTGGCAGGCTTTCCCTCCCGAATGGAGAACCTGCTCCCGGGTTTTGTGACAGTGGCCGCGGCCTGGAATGTCCCATGTCGACGACCAGTTCGGATGAGAGGAGACCCTAAGATATGGAAATGGCCAGACACGAGGCCGAAGCTCTCGCAATCTGTTTAAATAGGCTATCACGTCTCGCCAGCGTTTGTGATGGTTGGTGTTGGCAGACCTGTGCCTTCGGAGAAAGGAACGATGAACAGAAGACCCGAACGAAAGACTGACAGTGGGAGCTTTTGTCTGGGGTAAAAAAACAAAGAACAGGAAACTAGAAAGGAAAGGGAATAAGAATAATAAAATAATCAGGCTGATTGCGGGATGAGGACGGTGAGCTGGCGGGAGCGTGCTGTAAATAGATCCACATCATTGGCGGCTAGGAGGTGGCTGAGGCCGTCCAGTAGGCAGAGGCCCATGGGCGGCGGCCCGCTGCCGAGCTAGCCCACGGGAACCGCGCCAGATCGGGGACGGCGACTCTGGAACGCGATTCGCAGCCACAGGACGGAGCAACAATAATTCCGGCATGGGATCTGCAGTGCTGCACTCTGCGCCCCCATGCACGGTGAAGTGGCGTTTCTCATGCTGCGGGCTGTGCGACCATCTCTGACAGCGAGGCCTCGGCGATGTCTGGGCGCACTCTCTTTGCAGCTGTTCCAGAGTTCAAAGTTCAGCCCTTCGTAATATGGAGAATGAAGCACACCCCCCTTCCCCTCCCCCTCCAGCCTTGAAGATATCTGGGAGATCAGCTTTGATCTTATTAGTATGGCGCCACCCCAAACGTGTGTAGTTAGTCGAATTCCCCACACGTGCTACTGCAGTGGTCAAACAATCGGCCCTGAGACTTGCAGATCTTTGCATCGCATTGGTCGGAGTGCACATACTGAGTATCTGAATGTGGGTTAAGGGTTGCATATCATTTTTGGTCTTCGGATTCTTCTTAACGTTGGGTTGTTTAACGCTTTCATCGTGCTGTACATACTGATAGTAGTATTCACTGAGGCGCGATCTTTATCCTGGGACATTTTATGCCGCTCTCCTCCTAACTCTGTCAGCTGTGCTCTGGTTTTTCTTTTCTGGCAATTTGGCAGTAAAAACACTAGATCGTCTAAGCTGCCACGTTTTCGCAGCCGGTGATCCGTCACGCCGATGTCTCCAAGGAGAGAAATCTCGAGACGGATCTTATGAGGTCCTGATGGGCTCAAGGTCCTCTGTCTTTCAAAGTAATACTGCTGTAGGGAAACTAGGAATTCTGGAAGACTTATGTGTTCCTTACAGAGTGGAACTCAATTTCCAAGAAAACAGGGCAACCTTTAATCAGAATCTACTCCGTATTTGAAACCATGAATGATTCTAGCTAAGATAGCGACCAGTGATCTGACTAAGCAATGTCATGCGCAATCATTATCGTATTGTGGAGAGGCCACAAGATTAGGTTGTACGTCCTACCTACCAGGGACAGTGGTGGAGTTTGAAATGCTCTAATTTTATACTACTCATAATTCATGCATTCCTTACTTCAGGGAAATTCTCAGTCATCGTGTGAGTTGAGTGTTTAGGAAAACAGTGAGACTTGAAGACAACATTGACAATTTAAGTCTAAAATGCATACAATTCAACCATAACAGGAGCTCCCGGGGTACTTAAGTAGCAAGTACATAATGAAGTAATAGGTAACCTTTAACAAAGTAGTAAGTAGATACAAAATTGTCGTTGTCGATCAAGCCACCATGGAGATGCCGTGAATTGTTCCTGGCCGCCGGCTGCCGCCGGCTATTGTCGGCGAGGGGTAAGAACGACTTTTGCATTCAATCACGGAACAAAAGGTCTTCGCATCATTATTCACTTGCCATATTATCTGGCTGCTCTGTTAATGACCCGCTCCTCCATTTTCTTATCTCTACTTTTCCCTCTTCGTCCTCTACACATTCTTCCAATATAGGCCGTTCATGATGTCATCTGTCACTAGTGCAGCCACCCCGCCGGTGGTGATGGATTCGATCTTGCAGCACATAGGCAATACCCCCCTCGTCAAATTGAATAAGCTCCCACAAAGCCTTGGAATTGAAGCCACTGTCTATGCGAAACTGGAATACTTCAACGCAGGAGGGAGTGTCAAAGACAGGATTGCGTTGCGGATGATCGAAGAGGCGGAACGTGCGGGGAGGATCAAGCCCGGAGATACTTTGATCGAGCCCACAAGTGGAAACACGTAGGGGTTTAATGTTCTGTTTGCTATTAAAAATGTTGAAAAGACACTTACTTTGATTCTAGGGGCATTGGATTGGCTCTTGTTGGGGCTGTGAAAGGTCAACTACCACGCTTTCCTTTGCTCTGTTTGGTTATGTAGAGCTAATGGTATATCCAGGCTATAAGACCATCATCACGCTTCCTGAAAAGATGTCTGCTGAAAAGGTAGCTGTGTTACGTGCGTTGAATGCGACTATTATCCGTACTCCTACGCAAGCTGCCTACGACTCGCCCGAATCTCACATTGGAGTCGCGAAACGCCTCGAAAAAGAAATACCAAATGCACACATACTGGACCAGTACGGCAATGAGAATAACCCGTTGGCCCATGAGCTGGGCACGGCGGAGGAGATATGGGCTCAAACTAATGGAAAGATAACAGCCATTGTTGCAGGCGCTGGGACCGGTGGTACCATCACAGGGCTGTCCCGGGGGTTAAAGAAACATAACCCAGATATCAAGGTCATTGCAGCGGATCCACATGGATCCATTCTGGCTTTACCTGCAGAGTTAAATGAAGAACATGCAAACAAGCCTTACAAGGTTGAGGGAATTGGATACGACTTTATCCCTCAAGTTCTCGACCAACACTCTGTGGATAAATGGTACAAGACTGGCGACAGGGAGTCTTTCCAATACGCCAGGCGTCTCATAGCGGAAGAGGGTCTACTTGTAGGTGGAAGCAGTGGAAGCGCCATTGCAGCTATGGTGAAAGCAGTGCAGGACTACGGCTTCGGAAAGGATGACGTCGTGGTAGTTATTCTGCCTGACAGCATACGAAGTTACCTTACCAAGGTAAGCTGGAATATTTTTTGCCCCTCTGTTTATTCTAATTCCTAGATTATGGTATCTTCCATGGCTAACAGCTTTAGTTTGCCGATGACGACTGGCTTGCTGCGAATGACCTTTTACCATCACCACCCCCCGAGGCTGCTCCAACCACTCCTGAGCTGCCGGCCCGCGGACTGAAAGATCCCTTCTCTGGAGCTAAAGTCAAATCTCTCAGATTAAAACCTGTCACAACGGTCACATCCGATTCCCCATGCGAAATTGCGATCGAACTCATGCGGGAGAGGGGGTTCGACCAACTTCCTGTTCTTGCTCCTACTGGCAGGAGACTTGTAGGCCTCGTCACCCTGGGAAATATCCTTAGTTGGGTTACCCATGGGCGCGCCACTGGTAAGACTCCAGTTTCAGACGTGATGTTCGATTTCTCGAAACTCTCCGAAGTCGTAACGGATCCAAGGGATCTTGGATCAGCATTTTCGGTTGAAGAGGGCGAGCCCTCAGCGCCACAAGGAAAGCAAAAAGGAAAACGCCGAAAGTTCTTTGAGATCACAATGGATACTCCTCTCAGTGTGCTCAATCGATTCTTTGAGTGGAATAGTGCAGCAATTGTTACTGAAAGGGACGAGCACGGAACTCTCAAGCCTGTGGCAGTTGCGACAAAAGTTGATCTGCTCACTTGGATGATGCGCCAGAAACAAGTCTAGAATCTGAGTTATCACTCTCATTGTTTATCTTTTTATCGCTTATCATCTTCTTAATTTCAGACCAGGACTGTAGCCTTTTATTCCTAAGAGTCCTGGAGTTGGTAGGGTCTAAGGATGTTGTGATACAGGTGTTATCAGGCTGGATCGCAGTCATTGGTGCAGGTTGAAAGTCATGGATGGGACAGGTTAGATCGTATTATAGACGGTTTATTCTCATTTTCTTTTATGCGGTCTCACACTACTACTCAATGATCCTTTATCATTTAGATCCTAGAGGTGCTATTGATAGCGCATGTCGGAACAAGGGCAGATCCGGCCTATGCGCCTCTTTTGAGGCAATGACGTTGGATTGATGAAACATACCACATTGTCCTCAAAACTTATTTTGTAAGTTAAAGAAACTACAGCTGTTTCCTTTCGGTCATGAGGAACGCTTGAAAAATTTTTATATTGAATCTTATGAGTCTTATTCTGAAATTTACTCGGCCAGATTGAAGTTAGAGACTTAGTCACCGTTCGTCACTGACTTTGTGGATAATGACAGGCATATTTACATATAGAAACTTTTCTCTACGTGACACCCCCCCTCTTGACAGCAAGGTTGCGGTTATAACTGTGAGTTTATAGTTCGCAGAGGTCCTTGTCTGATATGTAACACTTAAGAGTTCAACATGGACGCAGAAAAGGAACTCGCTGATTTCTTGAATTTCTCACTCTCTAGGGCGGCCAAGGAGGCATAGGACGAGGCAAGCAGCACCCTGCGATTCGCTTTATATTTCGTATCTATAAATTTTAAGGAATGCTTTGATTTTCTAATCAGATCCACCCGAATATCAGAAATCGCTGTTCAGCTCCTGCTGCATGGCATACGGAAAGTTTTCATCCTCGCTCGCAGCAAGGAAAAGTACAAGACTGCCCTAGAAGAATGGCGCGCGCGCAGGGATATCTATCTGGGAGAAGAGGAAGAGAGAGTCGAATTTGTCTCGTGCGACCTATCAGACATCCGTAATGTCAAAGAAGCTGCGGATCAGATCAAGAGGAAGACGAACAGGCTCGATATCGTCATGTGCAATGCGGGTATGCTGCCCTTGTCGATAAGGCGCCTTGTTGGAAAGGAAGACTGGAAGATCATCATGCCTAACTATCTCCAATAATAGGTCTGGGTGTAACACCTCAGTACAAGCTTTCGCCTCAATCCATCGAGTTGATTTTCGCCTCCAACTGCGTTGGTCACCAAGTTCTGGTGACCTTGCTTTTGCCTCTCTTGAAGGAGACTACTGTCAGGTACAAGACCGACGCCCGCGTCGTTGTCACCAGCTCATCCATGCATGCCGTCTGTCGTCACCTGGACTTGTACCTCCTGACGGCCCCGACACGCTTCAAACCCGCCTGCTACGATGGTATATGGCGTTATGGCCGCTCGAAGCTGGGAAATATTCTGTTCACGCGGGAGCTGTCCCGACGCCTGCTTTCAGCCCCAGATGAGGGGAGCAAGAATATCTACGCCAACGCCTTCTTCCCAGGAAATATTGCAACAGAACAGGTCAGCGTCTGGAGGGAGTACTTTGGGCGTTTCGGGGCCTGGGCAATGGGGAAGCTGCTCTCCGTTATGGGGCAGAATACAACCGATGGCGCTGCCACAGGCGTCTATCTCGCCGCGAGCAAGAAGATACCGGACGAAGACATCCGTGGAGAATACTTTATTCCAATTGCGAAGAGGGATGATACCAGTTCCATCGCCAAGAACATGAGGCTTGCACGGCAGCTTTGGGTGAGTTAATAAGCACCTTCCATTCTGGCCCTTACACCTGAGAGCTTCACTGCTAACGTGGTATCAATTATGAAAGGACTGGATAGATAGGAAAGCAGCAGAAGCACTTGGCGATGAGTGGCAGACTGCGGATCCCATCACCTCATCGCCTGGTTAATCTTCAATAACAATAATGGTTACAACCTAGGTCCTCGAGATGCGAAATACTAGCTCGAGACCATTGGTGGACTCCTGTATGGTATGAAGTGATTCGCAGCAGATGTACCGTAGATGGAAAAGCCGCTGAGCTGTATATCCAAGCGGGTAGACATTATTATCGTTTCCATGTGCGTAGAATGGATATTCAACCAGATGCCAACAAAAATACGGTATCATTAGCCCAATACATAAACGGAAAATTCACGTGAAGGCAAAGTCTACAAACACATTCCGATCCATTCCTCCCATTTGCGTACGCCGGATCCAACATCTGCCTCGTCATCACCCTTAACGGCACCGCCGACTACATCGACTTTTACGCCGACTTCCTCTTTCAGGAGCTTGAAGCTGAAAGTACCCTGTCCATCATCTCCACCCAAGATCTCCTCTTCGCCTTCATCGACTCCGGTGTCGACACTAGCATCCACGAGACCCTTGCTCCTCGATTTCCTGATTCGGTCGAGTTCCGCCTCCAACTTGTCACGCACTGAAGCTGGAGGTAATGCAGTAAACAGGTCTTGTTTGTTTGCCGCGACAAGTACAGGGACCTCGGTTGCAACTTTCGTAGAAGATTTGCCCTTGTTCAGGGCTCTTTTTTGGAGGATAAGGAGAATGTCATGCAGATAGGTAGCCGTATCTCTCAATACCTCATCACCTTCGGACAGAGCAGCGGAGTCAACGACGAAAATGACAGCACGCAGTTTTGATTTCTGATTCTTCGAGTCCAACATCGACAGGAACTGTGCGATGCCCTGGGAATCTCGCAGTTTACCATGGCCGGGAGTATCCCTCAAGTGGTACTTGACTGGATTCTTTTCAGCTTCCGCTAGAGAGGGGTCGTTGACGGAGCGATAGCGGTTCGAGGCGATTGGTACAGTCGGAGGAAGACAAACGGTAGTAAAGGTAGACGTCTGAGAAGTATGAGTAGGCCGCGCCGGTTGCGCAAGGCGAGAAGATTTCGACTCGAGCTGTGGGGTCTCTTAGTAACGTGTGGCTTCTCTTTCTGATCCGCAAACTGGGCGAAGTCGAAAATTCAAAGATTTCGCATGGGAGTCTTACAAGTGATAGTAAAGCAGTTTTACCAGCCCCGCTGGGTCCAAGGAGTATGAAAGAGGTCGAGGGAGGAGAAGCTACTTTTCGGTAGAGCAAATAATGTAGCACAAGGGGGAAACCGAACGCAATGATGGCCGTCACTATAATGGCGATGGGGTTACCATCGAGCAAGTTGGTAGCGATATTCCTCAACGAGGACCATTCCAACTCTCTACCCATTCTGAAGAATATATTCAGGAAACAGATTTAAGGCATGGGACTATAAGATTGAGCGGAGAGTCAAGGGGACATGAAAACGGAAATGGAGCAAATAGCAACAGAAACGAAGTCTTGAGAAAGATTACCATTGATTGCGTCTCAGCCCAGCGCCGAAGTTTGAGAGCGCCGGACCAGCTGGACTGACCGGGGCGGGCCGCTGCAGCAGCTCGCCAAATCGGCTTAGTGCCCGTTCCGCAGCGCATGGCTGACCTCATCGACGACGCCGAAGACACGGCCTCTCGGGGACGGGCTGGGAGTCCAGGACAGGACCGGCAGCCAGCAATCGGCTGATTCTTCATCTGTTTCGTGTGTACTGTCACTCGTTTGTACTGTGTCTTTCGGGTTTAACGTCGTACTCAAGATGAGATTTATCCAGCCTCTATCCCTTTTATTGGCGCTCGCTTCTGCGGCCCTGGCTGATGTTGAATTCATAACTCCTGTCGCCGGCTCAACGGCCAAAGGAGGAGACATAATCACGGTCCAGTGGAGGGATTCTGGAAAGGACCCAAAGCTCTCTAAGCTGTCACGATACGACCTTTTTCTTTGCGCTGGTGGCGACACGGAGGATTCATATGTAGGGATTCTATCCCTTTCCCGCGCGCACATTCAATGCGGCCGACAGACTTCCCAGGGACTTCTTTCTGACTGACTTATGACTGGTCTCTACAGGAGGAACTGGCGCTCCTCATAAAAGATGGTGCCTTCGCACGAGGAAACTCCGTATCTTTCAGGATTGACCCCGAAGTTGGCGCAAACGAACAGAATGCATAGTACGATACCTTCTCTGCACCCCGCAAGCGGCAATTTAACTCTCCAGTGGACGCTGGTTGCTGATCTTTTTCGACATTGCAGTTTCCTCAAAATGGTCTCGTCCGGTGCGGATACCTCGGTGATCAACTACTCCAAGCGCTTCACTCTCACGCAGATGACCGGCACATTCTCCTCGCGTGTAAAGACCGGAATTCTTTCTGTCTCCGACACCGATGGACCAGCGATTAAAGAGGACGATGGGCGTGAGGAGCTCCGGAAAAGACAAAAAGACATGTTCACTGTGCCGTACGAGGATCAATTGACCGGTCTGACGAGATACGCCCCGATGGCCAAGCAGCCAGGAACAACAATAACGGCCAAGACTCCGAAACCTCAATATCCGACCAGTTCATACGTAGTTGCTACGACTTTCCTCCCGAAACCGACGATCGTAACTACATTGACCGCCCCTCAAACCTTCTCCACTTCCAGCATCGAGAACACGGTTTGTACCACGTTCCTTTCTTTGCCTGTCCTGGTTCAACTGCTAAGTGGCCGTCTGCCTAGGCTTCTCCTGCTCCCCATCCTGATGATGACATGAAGAGATTTTTGAGGAGGTGGAATGATTGAGTCCTGTTCTTCTATACGGAGTTTCTGACGGGTCGGAGTCGATGGTTAGATATTCATATCGCGAGGCATACGGAATTTTGCCGGTGTCATATTGGTGCACTGTTTGGACAATTTCTACTAAGGCGTTTTTGACAGATGCTAGGTATCTGTGACATTGTATACAATTGCTTACGCGGTCTACAGACCTTTAGGTCTATTCGGGAAGCCTGGCGATTGATAGCTTTTGTTTAGAGGTATCTAACGATAGTAAATTCTATGACCTTTAGTTGCACTCCTTGCCAGAGGCACTGCCTTCTATTTATAAAATTCCCCGCAAGACAAGAAGTCCGGGGCGGATCGGTCCCACACTGTTAACTAGACAATCCAACTCGTTCCCAAACTGAACAGGTCGTCGATCGTAAGACTCATAGAAATTGATTACTTATCCACTGTACAAATTCCTCATCTGTCTCTCGGTCCACGATGCAGGTATACTTATCTGTGCACTTTCCACTCATCCAGTGCGGGCGTGACAGGTCGACTTGGCCTTTCACTAACCGGAAAGAATGAGATGTTCTCGCGAAGGGCCACATATTCGCTATCTGCATATCCCAAAATGGAGCTGATCTGGGTACTTCTGACTCCCTTTATGCGAGCAATTTCGGCACTGCCGTAATTGACAAGGGCTCGTCCCACTTCTCGTGGCTCCTCTCCGTGATGAGGAAAGTCGCCGTCCAGAGCATCCGGGGAAGGCCTTTGGACAACAACAAGTCGAACCGCTTCATGCTGAGAGAAGTGACCCTCGACGCCCACAACGCCGGCGGGAAGGAGACCAGCTTTGTTCTGCAGGGCGCTGTATGCTCCATGGTCGATATAAACCGTTCCATGAGGCTTAAGTCCATGAAGCAGCCAGAAGGATCGCGATTGGATTGGGGTTGTGGAAGGGAGGAAGCGTGTGTGGAGAGGAGGTCTTGAGGGCGGCGGTGACCGGGTCGCTGCGGACAAATCATCTGGGGCTGAGGCTCCATCAATTATGCAAGAGTCTGCAGAAGTATCGTTTTGAATTCCTTGAAGATATCTGACAATTTCATGGATATTTCCAGGTTTCGAGCTCTTTGTGATGATGGTCGTCACACCAACGCTTGTCGCCAGTTTAGCAGCGACGATCTTTGTGCTCATTCCTCCAGTTCCCAGGGAAGAACCAGCCGTCGAGACATCAGCTTCTAAGGTCGAGATATCAGAGACCACCTCAATTGGTTGCGCGTCTGGATTTGTGCGTGGGTTGGAGGTGTAGAGGCAGTCCACGTCCGTCATAAGGAATAAATAGTCTGCCTGAACCATGGCTGCGGTGATGGCCGACAGCGTGTCATTATCGCCGAATTTGATTTCCTGAAGAAGTCATCAGTTCTTTTTTTCATACAATCATGGAGCTAGAATATATCCGTACCGCAACCGCCAGAGTATCGTTCTCATTGACTATAGGGATTACGCCCATACCTAAAAGCTCCGCAAAAGTGTTTTGAGCATTGAGATATCGTGTTCTCTACGCATCATGTGAATAAAAAGAAAATCGCATACTAAGGTTTAGGTCAAAAACGAATCCTTACATCTGCGATATCACTTCTCGTCAGCAGTATTTGAGCGACTGGCAGGCGAAGATGGCCGAATAAGCTATCCCAGAGACTCATGAGTCTGCATTGCCCGACAGCGGCCAATGCCTATAAAAGCAGGTCAGCGATAGCATATTCAAATCACGACATATAATCACATGTGCTTATGCTTTCCACACCTGTATACGAGGGAGATGTTTCGGTCTCTTATCCACATCCATCCTCCGCAAACCCACGCCAACAGCGCCCGATGAGACAATGATGACTTTGTGTCCATCTCTGTGGAGCTTTGCGGCAGTCTCAACAATCGATGTGAGGATTGATAGAAGCGGTTCATGAGTATTCTCGTCCACGATCGAGCTTGTCCCTGTGGCAATCAAAGGTTTTAGCATTCGGAGCACATATGTATCCGGTCTGCAACGTCATCGTATCTCCGCACCTAATTTGATAACAATGGTAAGGCTTCGAGAGCCCTTCATGGCGTTATTCCTATTCCCCGGAAGCTCAATTCCACACACAGAATGCACCCACAGAACAGCAACAGAGAAAACCCTCTCCTCGCACCGAAATACTTAAACAACATTAGGGCATCCGGGGTTCTTGCGCGGCTCCGAATCGGAGTCGAATCAAAGAAATTCAGTATATTCTGCCTCCCGTCACCGCCTCCGCGAGGGAGAACTTTCGCTGGAATTGCCGGCCGCGTCCTCAGTCCTCGAGTCTCTCAGTCCAATCACAACTACAAATGGCGGATTCACAGTCGGCAGGAGCAGGGTCTCCTTCTGAAACGCCAAAGGACACCGGGTTTATCCCGGGCGATGATATTTGGACCCAATGGCGAAACATATTCGCCATATTAACGGGGAAGATGACGGAGGAAGGAAAAGAGCAGTTCCGCATCGCACGGGACATCCGTAACGAGGCTGCGGACTGTAAGAGGTGCGAAGAGCAGCGTGACTACCTTTTGAAGTACAGTGAGTACTTGCCCTGGAAGATGCTCTGGTTTCAAACGAGTTTCCTACCGACGGTGGCTGAGAGTTACCTAGGCCCGATCATTCGATTTCTTAGCGATAACATTCGCCAACTCGGAGGCGATATTTCCAGTCACAATATCTATTGCCGCCGCTGCACGCAAAGGAAAGCAGGTGGTTTTGATCCAGAGTATGGTATACAGATTTGCGCGAACGAGATGAGGGATCAGGGTCACCTAGAGGACACCATGGCACATGAAATGATTCACGCATATGACCACTTGAGATTCAAATTAGACTGGACAGATAATCTGAGGCATGCTGCATGCACAGAGGTATACACCCAATCTTGATAATTGTTGATGATCATCGATAGTCGTGCGCGCTAATGGTCGACAAGATCCGAGCCAGCTCACTGAGCGGAGAGTGTAGATGGGCTCGAGAATTCTTCAGAAGAGGCCAGTGGAAATTGACGCAGCAACATCAGGAATGCGTAAGGCGAAGGGCTATTCTTTCGGTCCGCGCAAGACCTAATTGCATAGACGACGCTCATGCAGAAAGGGTAGTCAACGAGGTCTGGGACAGCTGTTTCAGAGATACACGGCCTTTTGATGAGATTTACCGATAACACTACATATCAGTGTGTACATGAACCTTTCAATTCGATGTTCTTCGCAATTGTGTATGATTAATTTAAGCAGGTGAGGTGAATGGTGAGATAATCATCGTAGGTTCTAGAGGAGAAACAGACTATCCAAACCCATGATTGACCATCACTCCCCATTAAACAGCAAAAAAACACCATAAACGCAAAAAGATCCTGTTATCCCAACCAGAGCGCCATAACTCCTTATAATCAAAATGACGATAGCAAAGAATCAGATGTCACATCATGCTTTGCCGTCCTTACTACTACCAGAACTTCGTTGTGCCGTTCTCTCGCCTTTTAGACAATGCTTGAGAATCCATGGGTGCTGTTGAATCTCATCAAGAGGAATTCTCTTCTCAGGGTCGAGCACAAGCAACTACACGGAGTCAGCAGATGCAAGAATGACATAATTAGAAAGGAAATTTCAACCGTACCCGTTTGATCAAATCTTTCGCCTCGGGACTCACAAATGATGGGATTGTCATGTCCGCTCTTGCAATCCTTCTCTGTGTCATGATGGGTGTGTCCTCAAACGGTGCTTCTCCGACCAAAAACTCGTAGGTGAGTACACCCAAACTCCACAGATCAACCTTCTCATTGTAATAATTATCTTGAGAGCCTGGCCTGAGCATCTCAGGCGGTAGGTAGTCCAAAGTCCCACACATGGTCTGCCTTCTGTTATTTGGCGCGTGAACGCTCCATCCGAAATCACTAATTTTGATCTCTCCATGGATTCCAACAAGAATATTCTCTGGCTTGATATCCCGATGCATGACATGCTTTTTATGCAAGTATTTCAATGCAGCGGTCACTTGCGCGATATATTGAGCGGCCTTCCACTCTGGGAATCGGTGTTCTTTGCGGAGATGCTTGTACAGCTCGCCTCTCCCTGCATACTCGAGGATCAAGAAAATGCGCTTGCTGTCTTGGAAGTGACCATAAAGTCGTAGCACGTTGGGATGTCGCAGATTGCTCTGAATTTCAATTTCCCGTCTGACCTGCTTTTGTACTCCACCCTGCTGCAGCTCGGACTTGTGAAGGACTTTGAGTGCACAGACAAAGCCAGAAGAACGTTCCTTTGCGAGATATACCCTTCCAAATTTTCCTTTGCCGAGAGGCTTTCCGATTTCGAACATCCCAAGGTGCAATTTCTTCGGAGCTGGTTGCTCGTAAATGGGAGTCGAGGAGCGCTGGTCATTTTCGTCGGAGTTGCGAGATCCAGTGGTGGTAACCGCTACCTGTTGGCCCTTACGTGGAGAGGGAGCCTGGCTCGAATTGAGCTTTGCTTCATTTGTGTTTTGAAGGGCCAGTTTCAGGAGATTAGAGCGGTTTGTATTAGAGGTTAGCTGCGTCGATGATCCGAGCCCTGAGATGGACACCGCCGTCGACAGTGAGCCCTATGTCAAATGTCTTTAGCCGTGGTATCTTCTCGAGGTATAAACAACCTGAGTACCTTGGGCTTGCTGTAAATGCCACCGGTGCTGACAGCGCCATTTTCATCACTAATAGACAGGTGCTCAAACCGAGCCTCCAGGGTTCTCGTCGCCATATTATGATTAGAAGCAGGCAAGAATGACAGTTGATTAACAGACAAATGAACGAAGGTAACTGGTTTGCGGCGTAGGTGGGCTCTAAAGAAGAGCAAGCATTATTAAGTGGAAAGAGTTGCAGGGAATAAGGAGGACTTCTTCAGATTTGAAAAGATGTAGTCTGAAGGTAAGGATGAAGCTGTGGGAGCCCGGATGTTTACCATGGTGTTCTTGCAGCGAATCACCCCGGCAACGCGCCGGCCCGCCTCTCCTCCGGCAGCCCCTTTGCCGCGGGGCATCTGCGCGACGGCGCGGTGGACCCGCGACACTCAGCTTTATGACAACTGCCGCATCCTAGCAGTGTTGTGACTGGGTTTTTAGCAGTACTCGGGCTCGGCTTCTCAGGACGCCTCTGCTTTTTTGTGCAATCCAGTCACCCTCACGCAGCGGCTATTACGCGAACTCGCATATTCTGAGTGCCACCCGAAGAGATGGCTCCAAATGGAGGCTCTGCCTTGGTTTCCGCAAGCAGCCCTGCGCCTACACAGTTTCCTTCTTCTAGCTCGCCAAACCCCAATACAATTTCGATCAAGGGCTTCAAGATCACTACCCAAAAGCTGCCGATTCTGAAGGCCGGGCCCATAGAGGATATGACAAAAAGGCTTGGAATCGCTCCGCCGGAAATGATTTTCGGTGACAATTTTGTGACTATTGAGCATCAAAGCAGTGGCTGGGGAATCACCTTTAATGCATTCGACGCACTGGATCGAGTTGACAAAACTGGCGAGAAGATGTTGCAAGTTGCCTACTCAAAAGAATGGCAGAAGAGCAGGTATTGAAACCTCGAATATGCAATGCCCTCTCCGATCCATTCGCAGCTGATTCAGAACCAGAGAAAATATGCACGAAGGGATCAAAGAAGTCGTCAAACCATTTGACTGGTCCTACAGCACGGATTACAAGGGCACCCTTCACCCTACTGCCCCGCCGTTCGAGAAGAGCAATACCCCAATCCCTATCGAACTGCTAAAAAGACCCGACCCTATCCTGTTCTTCGACGATGTGATGCTGTACGAAGATGAACTGGCGGACAATGGCATTACCATGCTGTCATGCAAGATTCGTGTCATGCCTTCACGGCTTCTCCTACTTGCAAGATTCTTTATGAGGTTGGATAATGTGCTATTCCGACTCAGAGAAACTAGGGTCTATATCGAGTTCGATAGTGGTGAGGTAATCAGAGAATATCAGTCCAAAGAATTGGAATACGAGAAAGTTCGACAGGTAAGCTTCCAGTCTCTACCGGGTTTTGAGAGCACAATTCGATTATTGACGGCCTGAAGGCTCTAGCAAGCACCCGGGAAGATATCCCCGCTGTCATGAGAGATCCAAACAGGCTTTCGAGTATCCTGCCCTTGGTTGAAAAAAGCTTAGAACGTGTTGTCCTCGGAAGTTGAATGGGCATAAGATCACCCGGTGACCTAACTCTTCCACGTTGGATTTTTCCCGTCTACGCTCACCACCGGCAGTTCCACAACGGGCTCCGATTTAAAGGTGATTGCGGTGCCATCTCCAGAAAGACAAGGTCGCAATGCCGAGATGTCCAGGGCGAGCAGCTTCGGGACCACTGTATGGCACTGAATGCCGGCATTGGCGCAACGGGAACTAGACGGAATGAATGGTGAGAATGTAGCAAGGGAAGGTAGCTATTATTCTTGTCGAGACATCGACAATCTAATCTGAGCAGTTGAGTTGATTGGGTGCAAACAGAAGGCCCTCCACCGAAGGGCCCGAGGACCCGAGGGGAACTTTGTACTATCAAACAATGCAAACTCAACGAGAGCAGTCCAACGCCCAACTTTTGTCCTGCGTAGTAGTCGGGACCTGCGGAGCATTTCCGCGTGCAATTTATGACCTGAACAAAGACTAAAACACGAATGGTAACACCCCGTTCCTTACGACAATGGCATCCAGCATACCATGCCTACGAAGTCTAGGAGAACGATCACGAATATCTCACCAGGTACATATCCACATGCTGCTGCCCTTGCTCAGTCGACAAAATAAGAATGTCCTCACAGCTCACAAGGACTTACCTTCCAGATAAAGACGTCAAGAATTATATCTAGACACTCGGCTGCATCATGTCGCTCCGTTTCCATCCTGGTTCCAAATGCTTCCTCTCAATCACGATCAGAGTCTAGACCCCCGACCTCATTCTTCGCATCGGCCTTGAGGCGCAGTGACAGAGATTTCGGGCTCCCGCGCCCCCTTCTTCCAAGAAACCCCTTACGAACCGAGCGGGCCTATTCGCGACTAGCGAAGTCCGTGCTACCGCGCCCTGGAACTACGGCCGAGACATACGTCGCGTATGGCTTCACGCAGAAATTGTTCGAAGCATGTTCCGCCCAGGCAGATTACAGAATCCCTCAAGCATCTCAAAAAGGAGCGCAGGTTCCGAAGACTCCTGCTGGCGAGGATCTTGGAGTCGGAGAAGGGTGGTGGTATGAAGGTTCGTCATTTCTAGTAAAATGTTCTGGGAGCAAAGCTTCAAAAGAGAGGCTTCAGACTGACAGTTGCGGATAACCACATCAGATCTCGGTCTTCTCCCAACATTTTCCACCTGGTCACAAGTCACCTTCCTACACATGTATCTTCTAACTGTTCGACTGCGTGCCTTGCCGTACCCAGAAAGCCTCCACACGTACTCCCGTCATCTAATTGACCACTTCTCCCACAACGCCGAGCATCGTATGGACGTCCTGCACGGCCTGACCAGCCGCACAATCCGAAACAAATATCTCAAGGATCTCTTCATCCAGTGGCGGGGTATCCTCGCCGCATATGACGAGGGCCTCGTAAAGGGCGACGCTGTGCTTGGAGCCGCGGTTTGGAGGAACTTGTGGAAGGCAAGCCATACTGGTCCTGACGGCCAGGAACTGGACTGGAGCAAGGTGGCCCGCGTCGTGGCATACATGAGGCGGGTGCTTTCGGAGTTGGCTAGGGTGGACGAAGCCGACCTCATCTTTGCTCTGGGTCCCAGCAGCACAGGCAGTCCTGGTATCTTTGGATACAATGACGCAGACAAAAAATTAGTTGAGGGTACAAGGTGAGATGTCACAATTTTTATTTCAGTCTAGACTGAGTCGGAAGCGCCCGGGTAGCGCCAGTTTGAGAACCGATTGTCGTGTTATATTATCTCCAACACTAAAGAACGATTGGGACTGTATCTTACACCTGCACATTTTGTGCTTTTCGCGTGATATGTATGACTAGACAACTTTTCAAAATTGCACGAGTAAAAGAAAGTCGGCGATCCATCTAGATATTTCGATTTCACAAAAGCGGAGCTATGACTACTATATGAACCCCATTAGGATTACTACATAGGATAACACCTATTTTGCGGCCAAACCAATTCACCTGGTAAAATGTTAATACATTCTCAAATATTGGGTTCCATCCACACCCTTGATTATAAATGTTCTGCTTTGCATTTTCTTCTCATGAAGAACAGACCGACCTCAGTAAAGAAACGTTGCGTCCACTGGTAGGGCTGCGTGACCCATCCTAAACACACAGCTCCCCGTAGAAAAGCATCGGAACGCATTTCATGAAATACAAGAGCCGACCCTGTTATAGGGTATGAAATTTATCTGATAATCTTTCTGGTGGGTGTTTTAAGAGATCTCGGAAACCACCTGAAGACGTGGATGCGGACCGGCTTGCGTTCCGTACCAACCAGAATTGCGTTGTTTTCGCGAGACCCAAAACTCTGCATGGCACCAAGAAAGAATATATGACAGCACTTCTTCCCCAACTCGGTCGACCACGCCTTTTCCGGAGCTTCAACTTAGCTCTGCGATCCACATATTCAATCCACAAAGCTCGTTGGGTCTCTTCTCGAGGCCATATCCGTAAGATGGAGAGCATTATCAATTCGCCCCGCGACCCCAACACGCTTAGCAACTATAATAACTGGGTTTCCACTCATGTTACTGCTAATCTAGACATCCTCTTTGATCAGCAGAAGCTTGTCGGTAACGTCATCCACAAGTTGAAGTCAATCACCAATGGCGAATCCCGGGATATCATTCTCGACACAAACCACCTAGACATTGGCGAGGTCAAAGTAAATGGTAAACCGTCGGAATGGGAGCTGCTTCCTCGGCTCGAGCCTTATGGAAATGGGCTCAAGATCAAACTTGACAGCGGCGTTGCACTTGATGAGATCGTCGAGGTTGATGTATGTTCCGATCACCCCTTGGGCCTTCATGACTGCCGTTTGCGACTAACCATGCTGCAGATATCAATCAAAACCACGGACAAATGCACAGCACTCCAGTGGCTGACGCCTGCCCAGACATCCAATAAGAAGCACCCGTACATGTGTAGGTGATGTCGCAGTGTCAGGTCTATGTTAGTGGTTGTTGACCTTGCTTTCCCGTGACTAGTCTCCCAATGCCAGGCTATCCATGCCCGTTCTATCTTTCCGTGCCAGGACACACCTGATGTTAAATCAACGTATGATTTCAATATCACGTCTCCCCTCCCTGTCATTGCCAGTGGGCTGCGTGTTGGAAAGTCAGCCTCGGCCGCACGGCCTGGACATTTTGTCTACCAGTTTCGCCAGGAAGTGCCAATTCCGAGCTATCTCTTCGCTCTAGCCAGTGGGTTAGTAGTAATTTCCATATGTTCGCAAGATATCCGAAAATCAAGCATTAACATCGATGCCAGTGACATTGTAGAAGGCACAATTGGACCTAGAAGCGTCGTCGCAACCAGCCCGGACAAGCTCGAAGAGTGCAAGTGGGAACTCGAAGCAGATACCGAGAAGTTCATAAATACTATCGAGGTCGGTTTAAAGCGACCATATGTTGACGTTGTGATTGCTGATATGATACCAGAAAATCGTCTACCCATATGTTTGGGGCGAGTACAATGTGCTGGTGCTGCCACCTAGTTTCCCATATGGGGGTATGGAAAATCCAATTTTCACGTTTGCAACTCCCAGTATCATTTCCAAGGTATGTCTCACGATATAGAGATCTTCCCTCTCGGTTCCGATGTTTTCGAGGCACTTCGGAGTTCTCCCAGGACTGAGATTATATGCCTAGGACCGGCAAAACGTCGACGTTATTGCGCACGAGCTTTCCCATAGCTGGAGCGGGAACCTTGTCACAAACGCTTCGTGGGAGCACTTCTGGCTAAATGAAGGCTGGACTACCTATCTTGAGCGACGGGTTAGTTCCCTACCTCAACGTTCCTTTTTCCCCCATCGTGTCTCACTGACGGGAACACAGATCTTAGCTGCCATGTGAGTGTTAAAGCTAAAATGTCTCAGGTCATCATACTGATCAGAAGCCTGTAGACACGGCGAGCCATATCGGCACTTTTCAGCCATCATAGGATGGAAGGCACTGACCGACTCTGTTGAGCATTACGGTCATGACCATGAATTTACTAAACTGGTCATTGACCTGAAGGGTAAAGATCCCGACGACGCATTTTCGAGTATTCCATATGAAAAAGGATTCAATTTCCTATTTCACTTGGAGAATCTGGTTGGCAAAGATAAATTCGACAAGTTCATTCCACATGTATGTGCCCGTGATTTGCTTGCGCAATTTTTATTGAGGCTAAATATTTTGTAGTATTTTACTACGTTCAAAGGGAAATCCCTCGATTCATACGAGTTCAAGGCGGCCGTATTGGATTTCTTCTCCTCTGATGCAGAAGCTTCGAAGCTCCTGAACGACCTCGATTGGGACAAATGGTTCTACTCGCCGGGACTCCCACCCAAGCCAGATTTTGACACGTCCCTCGTCGACGTTGTCTACGAGCTTGCGCGAAAATGGCAGACTCTTCCCGAGTCGGGTTTTACACCCAAAGAATCTGACATCAAGGGCCTTATGGCCAACCAGATTGTTGTTTTTCTGGAACAGATTCTCCTGTTCGAGAAGCCGCTGACTCCAGATCAATCGAGGCTGATGGGAGAGGTCTACGGATTTGCAAAGAGCGAGAATGTGGAGGTTGCGAACCTGTACCTTCAGGTCGGTCTGAAGGCAGGTGATAGGAGCGTAATTGAGCCGACAACGGAACTATTAGGCAGGATCGGACGAATGAAGTTTGTGCGGCCACTGTACGTTGACACCTACCTGCATCATCCGTCTCCCGCACCAAAACCCATCCGCCGCCTCAGTATGTACCATTTCGCCGGAGCTGACAGTATCCAGGTATCGAGGTCTTCAGAAGTTCGACCGTGCGATTGCTATCGAGACGTTCGAGAAGAACAAGGATTTCTACCATCCGATCTGCCGAGCCATGGTGGAGAAAGATCTCTTTGGCAAGAAAGACGCTTGAGAAACGATGTTATCATTAACAGTAACTGACTCGACTCATGGAGTGTTGGTCCTATCATCACTATATAATAATAAAAATGTCTGATCCTGCCTCTCCGACACTATGGCCCATGATAATAAACAGGCGCGGGTCCTTGGCCTGGGTTACGGCCCACGGATTCCACGTGAAGGCCACATCCCGCTTTGAGGGCGTCATAGCTCAGCGCATTCGCTGCGCCGGTACATACAGAGGACTTTGGTCCGTAGGCGTCTCATGCTTGTAGGCACCCACCAATTCAAGATCTATGGCCGCCCTGTGAACTGCGCTTCTCACTCTAGCAGGAGAGGCAGAAGCATTGCTGCGCAGCAGGTACGCGGACTCGACGGACCCTGGTGTGAGGGTCGCGACTCGCCATCAGGACGCGGCGGAGGCTGCTGGGGCAGAGCGACTCTGATGAGTACTCTGCTGCTTGACGCGACTTTATCTAACTTCCTGTTGTCCTAAGCTTGAACATACCCGGTAGGCAGGAGTCGCAGTACAATAGGTAATAACTTGGAAGTTCGTTATGTAAGTATTGTACTGTACACATGCATTGTCCCATGCGCTTAGACAGATGGGAGTCGGACTGGCACAGGTATAGTGGTAGAAAACATGTGCGACATACTCGTGGACCCTCTGTCACCATCCCAAGCTCTACCCAAGGTAAATTTCGAGAACTGCGTGCAGCCCGTGCACCGATACATGATCCGTCGGGCTGGGCAAGCTGCGAAATCTCCTGGTTCCTATGCAGCTCCAGCTCCATTCGTTCAGTCGTTCCTTTCCGTTCTCCTCGTGAAACTTCCCCCTCTCTCGATAACACTATGGCATCAAGCAGCGCGAGTTAGCCCACATTCGTTACGCTGGAACTCGGCCTGTCCGCGCTGCGCGTCTGTTTCCCTGGACTTTGCTAGCTTGGGGGTCGACGTCTGAACATTTCAACACGCCGCTGATACTCACGAACAGTATGGACGCTCCAGAAGTGCATATTCCTGGTGCCGAGAGCACAGATGTGGAGATGGGTGAAGCACGGAAATCCGTTGATGCAAAGGGGACGGAGAGCACGTCCGCCGCTGGCGTTCCTGAGGAGGACGGAAGGCCGCCCGAAGGGAAGAGTCAAGGCCTCAAATTTATCGAGTATGAGCTTTCTTCCAATTTCCAATTCCTCCACCTCATTCCTTCCCTCAATTGCACAAGCAATGACATGGACGGGTTGTATGGCATTTCCTAGCTAACAACTGCTCGCAACTGTCGCCTTTCAGCTACTTGAAGTCTCCAATAGTCGAACTTGTTATAGGTCGCGGTGAGAATGAGACGACCTTAACTGCCCATGAAGCTTTGCTTACGAAGTCTCCTTTCTTCGCCGAAGCAATCGCCGGTCTCAAAGAAACCGGTAGTGTACGTTCTTGCGTTCGATTTCTTTGCTTGTCAGCATTACCGTTCGCCTCTGTTTTCTTTCACGCACCCTGTCTTCTACCAAATTCGAGCCGTCGATGTGCTGGTACTAACGGTCGTTGAGCCCTTAGCGGCGGATATATCTCCCGGACGAATCTCTAGATGCTGTCGGATGTTTCTTACAGTTCCAGTATACTGGAGAGTACTTCCCGCGACGAGTTAACACTCCTGGCGGCGGTTTGGAGCCGGATCCCTCCGTTCCCGAGATTGATGATACTGGAGAGCAATTGCTTAAGCATGCGCGCGTCTACACGTTGGCGGACAAGTTAGGATTGCCTGCCTTGAAGACGCTGGCGCACTCGAAGATTCACCGTATCAGCAGCACCGCGCGCGGTGAGATCGCTTATGCCCGCTACGTATATGCAAACACACCACAGGAAGACGTCACGATTCGCAAGCCCGTTGCAGCTTTCTGGGCTACGAGAAGTCATGTTCTGCGACACGAAGCCGAAGAGGAATTCAGGGCCATGTGCCTGGATTTCCCCAAATTTGGATATGACGTCCTGAGCCTGGTTCTTGATCAAAAAGAAAAGCGTTCACAGGAAAAAGCAGAGGCCGATTCTTCGGTCAAGGGAAGTGCCCGTAAGAGGCCAAGAACTGAACTATGAGCCGAAGATGATATGTGCCAAATTGTTCAGACTACGTTAGACGATTTGTGAGTGTATATTAATGTATCTATGTAAGTTTCGAGGAGCCCCCAATAAGGGGCATGTCTTTTATCTTGGTCTTTGCACATGCAGTTGTACCAAAAATGGTGAGTTTCAACGATCCGACTATATGTTGGTCTAAGAGAGTTTAAACTGCCTCAAGGAAAATCGGCACCGTCTCGGATATATTCCAGCAAGGAAGTGAATGTCGGATCGAATCTAATGCGGCGGATGCGACGGGTTCTTCATATCCCACACTGGATGTGTGTTACGGTGGTTCGATAAAAAAATGTCGCTTCTGATTGGCTTAACCTGACGCTTCTGCTGCCAGCGTTTCCACCTCTTCGACGGTCTTGGGTGTTGTTGTCAGATTCTCGTAGCCGTCGCGGGTGATAAGGATGTTATCCTCGATCCGCACGCCTCCCACATCCCAATACCTCTCCAGAACATTGGCATCAATATATTTGCTCAACTCTGGTGATTTGAGAAACGGGTCGATGATAAATCGACAAAAGTAAATCTGCATTAAGCTGTTAGAATAGGCCTAAGCTAAATAGCGGAGGGCCAAGGTTAAGATGCAGGGAGAACGTACTCCGGGTTCAACAGTGACGACACTTCCTGCTGGCAATCGGCCCCTAACGCGAAGATACCTGAACATAGTGTCTTTGTCCTCATAGTTAGGGTTACCTCCTGTATCGTGGGTGTCCATTCCGAGGTAATGCCCAAGGCCATGCGGGAAGAAGGCCACACTGATTCTCTTCTCAAAGAGTTCCTCTTCTGAACCGCGCAGGATGCCAAGTTCCAGCAGGCCACGGATTGCGATGCGGTGGGCCAGCGAGTGCACATCCTCCCACAAAACGCCTTCCTTGAGCATTGCCATAGATTCCGTCTGCATTCGCAGGACAAGATCGTAGATCTGACGAGATTCGGTGGAGAACTTCCCAGAAAGTGGGAAAACACGAGTAATATCGGAACAGTACGTTCTATACTCTCCTCCCGCGTCGATGAGGACATTGAGCTTCTTTTTCTTAGTCACTGGGTCAATCAGGTCCTCGTCGTTCTTCTGATAGTGGAGGGTTGCCGCGCTCGTGCCGCTGGCGACGATAGGATGGTAAGACTGCTCACGGCAGCCGTTGGCGATACATGTCGCAATGAAGGCTCCCTCGATTTCGCGCTCGTTCGTGGCAGACCTGGCTGCTTTGAGGGCCGCAATGTGTGCTTTCGCGGAGATTTCGTTGGCTTTACGTAGCAGCGCAATCTCGTACTCGTCCTTTACGACACGGGTATCCTCGATTGCCTTCTTCAGGATAGAGAAGTTCGTCTGGGCAAACGGCGAGAATGTCGTATCTTCGGATACTTGCTCCGGGATGGCAAACGCGGTTGCTTTGCCTTCTGACTGCGACGCAATCTGGGCGAGAGTTGAGTTGACTTCGGTAGTAAGCAGAACGCGGTCGACGTCGTAGCGCTGCAAGGCCTCATCCGGCGAAAGCGGTAGACCGGACCAGATGACGGATTCTGGGTCAATTGGGGGGATGAAGAGTATCAATTCGTTTGCTTTGATATTATAGATCAACGAAGAATCCGGGAGCGGACACCCAGAGAGATAGAAAAAAGGCCGACGCTGTCTAGAGGGCTACTCAGTCAACACCCGGGACCATGAAATCGACATGTCTCAATGCGTAGAGCACAAACCTGAAAGGAACTGGCTCGTCATTGTCTTCAATGAGACGAGTCTTTTGCGCTTCTAAGTAGATGATACCATCACCATCATGCCCGCGCGCCCGGAGGTACTCGGCAACTCTACGGGCATGAGCTTTTGCGGGATACTTCCCCGCAAGGATAGTATCAACCGAGGACATTGAGCCTTCGGTTTAATTTTTTTTTAAAAAAAATAGTGATCTGTGAGGGATACGGCAGTGGGAGAAGCGAAAGCGGGTGAGCCGTTGAAAGCGAGGGGCTCAAGCACTGTCGATAACGCGGGGCGAGAAGAGCGGGGGCTGTCCTTCGGCAACGTGCAACATTATATCAGGAGCAACGCTTTACAGAGTACATACATAAAGAGCGCAACCGCGTCATCAGCCAGAATAGAGGTTGCGTCGATCAGAGATGAGGGTGACCATTATTAAACTGACGACGTACAGTACTAGTAGTACGGTCTTGCCCAACTATTTATACTGTTCATTAGACAACATTCGGCTCATTCACCAGGCTTTTTCCAAGTTGTATGGAAGAGCTTTCCTTTCATATCCGACATAACGGGACAAGGAACTACAATAGTCTATGTTAAGCCAGGTCGAATGATGGATACGCTGCATTGACCTAGACAATAGTTCGTAGGAAGTCACAGACAACGCAACCCCAGGCCTCGATATGGAAACGACACTTTGCCCAACAGACAGGTATCACAAGCATATCTAACTCAAGACAAAATTGGATGTAACAAGTAATTCCATGATATCAAAAGAAATATCGAAATCCTTCATCTGAACGGACTGTCCTGATTACCAGTTACGATCACATCCTCAAACTCCATTTGCCATTTATCAACCTCTGCAAACTTCTTTGCTTGCAGCTCTAATTCTTCGCTGAAGAACCGACCTCGAGACTTCGATGCTGGCGAATAAGCGTCAGAAGCAAACGCCTCAGAGGCCGGTGGTGAAGACAACGGGGAGGATGTATCGGAGAGTTGATTCTCCTTGCCTCCTTCTGGATCGCGGCGGTAACGGGATGAGTAAGTAATCCGATCGCGTGGTTTCGACACCTTTGAAGTCGAAGCAGCAGAACTTGCTGTGGCTGTTGTAGACTTGCCCGTATCATTGGTACCGTGTGCGTGATTGTTCCGGCCCTTCTTTCCGCTGTCTCGGCCCATCCGCTTCGACTTGACCTTTGCATTGGTCGCGCTCTTGGATTCAGCCAAGGCCCTTCGGCGTGGCCTGGAAGGCAAGTAGCTCAGCTCATCATCATCATCGGAACCAATATCGCCATGATGCCGACCTTCCTCTTCGCTCTCGTCGCTTGGAAAGTCAAAATCCGCAGCTACGTTCCGGCGATGCCGGCGTCGACGAGGGAGGAATTTCTCTTGGAGGATCGCTGTTGACAACTGCACATGGGGCTCAGCCGCCTTTTCATCTCCCTCGGTGGTAGACTTTTTGATTTTTTCTCTGGTAGATCGCGGGCCAGTTTGCCCTGGAGACGCGATGATCTCCTCCCGTGGAGCGGCCACCGGGCTGCTACTCATGGGCAGCGCCATGGTCTGGCTAAATACCTCCGGCTCGACTGGGGCCGCAGGTAGTCCCTCGCGAGAAGCACAGGCTTCATCCTCGTCGCTGCCAGAGACGGACGGGGCTCTTGGTGAGTCTTCCACGAAGCCGGGAGGCGACTGAGGCACTTGCACTTCCTCGGGTGCCCGCTTCCGTTTTCGCGAGCTTCCTGATGATGGCAGCGGAGGGGTGGATGGTGAGGTTGTCAATGGCTTTGAAAGGAGCGACTTTCTTGCAAGATTCAATGGGGTTGATTCGTCTTCAGGGCTCAAGCCGCCAAGGAAGTCATCGTCATCATCCAGATCAGAAGATCCGTCAGCCTGCATCATCTGGAGGATACTGGGCTGTCGCGGCCTCCGTCTAAAATTGCTCAAGATTGAACTCTCGAAGGCGGGTGTTCCAGGGATCCTGGAGCTCATGTCTCCTTTTCGTCCTGCAAGCGAGAGGGTAGATGAATAGCCCCGAGCTCTTGTCGGCGGCCTGCTTCCCGTGGCGACACGTTCTGCAATGGGCGACGACTCGATAGCTTGTTCGTGCGACTTTGCGACAGGCGTCTGGCTCTTCGCTTGTTGCGTCTCTTGCGACCCGGCAGCACTTTCCAAGAGCTTCGACAGCGGCGAGGTGTCCCGCATGTTTGCTTGGTTCGTCTTGTGGGCATTCTTGGTGTCGCCTTTTCCTAGGCCACCGCTCATAAATGCTTCACGACTGGTGATTCCTGAGGAGTTGGGAAGGGCAGGAACAGCTGTCACCAACCCATCACTGTCATCACTATTGCTATTGCTATTGCCGTTGGCATGTAGCACATCCTGCCTTGTAGGCCTTGTGTTCCGTGCAGGGGCGATAGACTGGCTCTGTGATGCCAAACGACTGCGTTTTGCTGGCGGTCGCGGCATGATGATGAATGGATGGTTTAGGACCTGAGTCGCAATTGCGCGTCTAAAGGCAACAATGGAATAGGTATAATGTTCAATGCATATCCTCTGGACCCTATTCTTGGATCCAAAGGAAAGTGGTGTAGACACTGAAGTTGGGCTGTGCAGAGGTGTCGCGTCGACCGCGTGCGGAGGGTTTGTTTTGGCGCGGAGCAAGCGGGACGCGCTCAGCAGACGATGGAGCTGGCACGTGCGTTGACTCAGGCACGCCTGTCTGTAGTGTACACAGCGCCTCCCAAGAGAAGGTCAGTAAATCTATTGGAAACCGTCAATTCCTCTGTGCTGACTGGGCATGTGTGTTCCTGGCCATGGGTTTATCCATGATGAACCTTTTTTTTTGGGGGGGGGGGGAGCTTTACATTAGACCGTCGTTTCTCGGAAGCAACCTCACATTACTTGTACTATCTTAGGTGGCTAACTCTGCGGAGAAGCATGCAGGGATATGCAAGCGTTTGCGGGGAAGACGCTGGCTGTCTCCGCCTTTGTCCTTTTTGCTCAGGGATACTTCACGGTGGTCCTTCTGCTCTGCAATGGGAGAATCTGCAGGACATAACATGCATGCAAACCGTCCCGTAGCACCAGAACGACAGTCGGCTGGATGCACAGATGGAATCTCCTTGCTGCCACAGCATCTGCTGTTGTAGCCTCCCACTGTAACCCTGCTCTGGCGGCTGCCTGGCCAGAGAAAGGTGACTGTGTCCGTTATCAGCCAGGCGGGAGAGGGCACCCATCATCACGTTTCCCAGCCCTCTTTCTCTCCCTCCCTGCCTCCCTCCCCCCCTCTCTCTCTCTTCGTCACCTGTTATTCACAAGGACTGTGTCCTGTCAAGTTGCCTTGCTCCCTAAAACTCCATACTCATCACAAAGTCTTTCCTGATCCCTCAGTCTGCTTCGTCCCCGCCAGCCAGCCCGCACACCGGCTCCCCTGTTGCTTTTCCGCCAAGCGGCCGAGGTGGCTGCCACAGTCCCGGTTCTTCTGGCCATGCCCTGGATCCTTCACTGAGCAAGAAAATCACTCATCATCACCCGAGAGCCTCCGTGTCCCCTTATGCCATTTCCTCGTCCACACTCTGGTTGACAGAACCGCGAATCTGGACAAGATCACCGATTGATCGCACTGTATAGAAGCCTGTACCTCGTTGCTGGAGTCCGTGATCAAGTCCCCTGGATCCTTGTCTGTCTTTCTGGACTAGCTCTTTGGTCTGCCGCCTCGACCTCAGTTTGGAGATGTCAGTCATTCTAGCAGCTGCTTATCTCCTTGGACGTTAATCCTGCTATGCCGCGCGTCCCTTTCTAGGAGTGCCTCCCTTTGATTCAGACGACAGGTCCTGCGTACACATAAGATGCAAGCTCCGCTTGGATGGCCGCTGGCAGTGTGAAATTGCGCATGCAATCCGTTTTTGACCCGTCAAGTGTATCCGGACTTGAGAGGAAGGTAGTCGAATCGCGACTGACAGTGCACCATGCCCTTTTCGCCGAAGAAAGATGTGGTAATCGACTTGGTCACGACCACTCTCAGTGATGTCCCTACGTACAAGAAAAGGAGGTCCAGCTCAGATGCGGTAGTATATCCGCGGAGGCGAGCCACTATCGCCGTACGTATGCCATATGCTGTCGGCTTCTACTGGAGGTACTGACCATGTGCATGACAGTGTGAGATTTGCCGGTCACGCAAGTCAAGATGTGATGGAACGCGGCCGAAATGCCGGCTTTGTACGGAACTCAATGCAGAGTGCATCTATAGAGAACCCGGTATTAAGCTGGATGCAGGCGACAAACTCATCCTTGAACGTTTGACAAGAATCGAAGGACTCCTACAGTCGAGCTTGATTGGGAAGACCGCTCAACTTGAACCGTCTACTACTACTCCTCCAGCTGCCAGTAACGACACAAATCGCGGCGGTGAGGATCTCGTAACCAAGGCATCTAACGCAGTCACGAACCAAGGGGATATGTCGGCCGTTGAACTGGGCCCCTGGGTAAGCCCTCCTGCTAATATCTCAGTTATGCCCAAAGTGCATACGACGCCTGCGCTGCACCTTTTACAGTGGCCCCTGATCCGGGATCTGGTCTCTCGCCCATACGATCCCCAGAACCTGCTGCAGCTCGAAATGTCCCGAGAACCGCTGCGGATGAGATCTACTGTAAGCTTGGATCTGTCCGACGCGGAAATGTATGTCCACGCCTTTTTCGAGAGAGCCAACGTCTGGTACGCCTGCGTGAATCCGTATACCTGGACACGGTATTACAGAACTGCTCTTTCGCAAGGTTTCAGGGAAGGGCCTGAGAGCTGTATTGTCCTGTTAGTTTTGGCCCTCGGAAGTGCCAGCATGGGGGGAAGCATCTCACGTATTCCTCCAGACCAAGAACCGCCAGGCATGACATATTTTGCGGCTGCTTGGAGCCTCTTGCCATCTCTCATGATGCGAAACTCGGTACTCTCAGCGCAATGCATGCTTCTAGCTTCAGCATACCTGTTCTATCTGGTTCGCCCGCTAGAAGCTTGGACGTTATTGTCAAATATCAGCGTCAAATTGCAATTGTTACTTGGAAGCCCTGGGCGAGTTCCACCCCATTGGAGAGAAATGTGTGCACGGGTCTATTGGAATACGCTTCTCTTTGAAAGTGATTTGCTGGCTGAATTAGACCTACCACAATCGGGAATTGTGCAGTTCGAGGAAAGTGCGGATCTTCCCGGAGGGTTTGAAGAAGAAGAGTATGATGATGATGATTATGACGACGACGACGATGATGATGACGACGATGGTGACGACGACGAACCGGTCGGTCGTGACGAACTCTGGTATTTCCTCTCTGGAATCGCCTTGAGAAGATTGCTCAATCGAGTCAGCCACATGATCTACCAAAAAGACAGCCCACTCACCGTCGGTTCGCTCGAACCGATTGTCTCAGAGTTGGATTTTCAGCTTTCCCAGTGGTATGAAAGCCTTCCTCTTCCTGTACGATTCCCTCATACGCGCACCCCGCTGTCGGATCCAGTCCAGACAGTCTTGAGACATCGTTATTTCGCATGCCGAACTATAATCTACCGTCCGTATATTCAAATTGTATTGGAGAACGAACAAGCAGCAATGGACCAAGTCGTCCGGGAGAACTGCCGGCGGTGCTTGGACGCTGCCATACGTCAGCTCGAGCACATCACTACTCACCATGCTGGCCATCTCCCGTACCTTTGGCAAGGTGCTTTGTCGATGGTCTCTCAGACACTATTGATCATGGGAGCAAGTATGTCACCCGCACTCTCGCCATTACTGCCGCCCCCGATACAGCTGGATGCGATGATCTCGGCTGTCGTGGCTGAGGTGGAGAGGTATGCTCATCTCGCCCCGAGCCTGAGGCTATCAGCAGAAATCATTCGCGAAGCTGAAGAGCGACGTCAGATATTTCTACGAACAGCTGGTGTACGGGTTTGACATGTTGATATGAAAGGATTCGCGAGGCCGACATGTGGCTTTGCCTGGCATGGCACGTCCTTTTGGCCAGAGCAGACTTTTTTCGTACTGCCCTCATGAAGAAAAGATCCTGTTGAAAATACATGATATGAAATGGAAGGTTGTCTGAAAGATTCTGGAAGAGGTACCTGAGAACATACACTATCGCTTTCTGATATTATGATTTGCAATGTGAAAGTGATCACCACACTGTCAGATGACTTTCTTCCTAGTATATATATATAATAATATGAATTTTGGCTTTCTACTTTCGGACAGGCTGGGCTCTTAGTTTCATTTCCAGATCAACATGCCGTCTCACTGTCCTAGTACAATTCGTTGTAACTCGCAGATTCCCCAGCTACTACATCCATGTAGTCAATTCTTTCCTGGTCGTTCCGTGCATCGAACATCCACTCATTTTCTTCAGCGGGAGTTCCGCAACCTTTTGATGGGACAAGATCGTCAATGCATCTTTCCTTCACAGTTTCAACCTCTCTCATGGACAACTTTGGAAGTAAATTGCATAGTGTACTGCCCGCTCTCTTGACAGACGTACTCAACTTGTGGATTTTGGGGAAAAAGCTAATGTTCTTTTACAGGGCGAGCGAAGAGCTAATGAAAGAAGTAGCATTTCAATGACTTTATATTTACATTATCTCTTAACAGATATACTTACTACATCAAATGTATTGGGAATCTGCATCATGTAGATAGACTCTTGTGGGCTGCAGTAGTGCGTTCGTTGGTACTTTGGGAGCTAGAAGTTCCTCAATTGAAAGTAATCCGAGTAGTATGTGATATCTGCGTCAGACAAGTCCTGACATTGCCAACTGATGGGGAAATTTTTTTCAACCCTTCCAAATGCGGGTCTGCGCGATCTTTTTTTAAAAAAAAAAAAGTAGGAGAAGGCGATTAAAGCTGAATATAGATCGTGAAAGAATAGATGAACAGGGTAATTGACAGGATTGTGCAGGCAGCCTAATGCAACAGGTAAACTATTGAACATGGTAATGTCTACATGTTACAAATAGAATAAAATAAGCATAAATCGCTCGATTTGGACACATTGCCAGAAGTGGGCGACCCGGAATTGACCAAATATAGACAGAAAGTCGCGATGTGTAGATAACAAATATGAATAGAATGGCAGTGCACAAACGCGAAGAAATACTGTGAGAAGGGGGTATGGATCACAAGCCAACTGCCACGGAACTACAGCTGCTCCAGAAAATTATTGCAATGGAAAGGACAGTAAAATTTAGAAAAAAAAAAAAAAAAGAGGGTAAAAAAACAGGCTGCCATTCCATTTGGTAATTTAGAATAGGATGGTAGTCTTAGGATCATGGTATCACAAAAAAAATCAATGGAGTTAAAAATAATAATCATGGTACTCATTCAACGTTATTCGCAGTCGCAAAAGTGTCGTTTAAGTTGGACTTTTTAAATCAAAACCCATTCACTACCTCGTTTAATGAACTTATCCAGCATCATGCTAACATCATTGAGGGCAAAACGACAAACATAGAAGCCGAAGAACTCAGCGGCATGCCGCGTGCTAAGCTCCAGGCCGACAAGCGTCGGCGAGGAATGCTTGAGCCCCGGATCTTCAACCTGTCGAGCAATTTGATCTAATCGGGTTAGTTATGACGTCTTGGTTTGTCTTCTCACCGCGCGAGGGAGAAAGAACTCACCCAGCACCTGTACGGCATCGAACAGCCTTGCCAAAGCACCCATGTAGGTTGCATTGGGTCCAGTAAACTGGAGCTGTGTTACGTCCCTCTTGGCGACACGAGTGCTTGGCGTTGCAGTCATAGGTAGCGTACTCATTGTCAGGTTATCTTTACCACTTTCTTTCGAACTGGATAAAGTCGTCGCATTAAGTCCAGAATTCTTGGATCTTAGCTTCCGCCAAGACGTCAGGTATGACTTTCCTGATCCGCTAGAAGTTTTTAGTGACGATGACTCCGAAGCTTGGGCCGCGTCCTCTGAGGCGGCTGTGGATTTGAAAAGTTGCATAGAGCCTTGAACCCCTACTTCGTTGCCTAGCTTCTTCGACAAAGATGCCTGTACTTGATCAAGAACGTTCTCTAGTGACTGCATCTCCTCAAGAACAGCGTCGGCATCATAGGTGTCAACCTGGGCAAGTTTGAGCAACGCGGCAGTCAACAAGTCGCAATTTGATACCTTCTCCTCCACGGCCTTGATTTTGACATTCTTGACACGCCAGACATCCCTCGGAACAAATAGCTTTGTTGACAAATATCCACCGCGAGGGTGAGCGATAGTCTGATAGAGGCATCTCATGAGCCAGAAAGGGCGGAGAAGAAAAGATTCTGGGCACGGCTCCAGAGGTATAGGAGCATTGGCAGCCATTGGATTAGGCGAACCCGGGCTGGTTGGCGAGTGAATATTGCTATCGAAGAGATATAGACCGCCTGTCGGCAGACCATTCGGAGTGAAGTGGGCCCCGGTTGGTGTCGGCAGGTTGGGAACAACGCCAGTTGGCATTCCTTTCTGCAAGTCTAAACTGGGAAATGTAATGCTTGAAGGAGTACCTGGAGAATCTGTCGAGACTTCAGGAGTCGAGATCGACATGTTTCTGGCTCGAAGCGCTCTCAAACTTGATGATGAGACGTTTTTCCTTAATTTCTCGGGGCCTGAAGGCAGTCTACCAATCGGGCGAGAGGGCGAAGGTGCACCGGAGCGGCCGAAATCATCACTATCTCGGGTCGCGAATTTTGTCAGCGGTACAGCTGTCGGAGATTCGCCAGCGAATGAGTCAATTGAACCATTCCTCCCATAGAGAGTTCTCGTATAAGGCGTCCGCGACTCGTTGCTCGGTGAGACAGGAAAGCTAGTTTTTGGTTCATCCCTCGGAGGCGGTGGTGGCGGGCTCGCCGCAGGCATTGATGGAGGCTCCGTTTTGGGTGCCTGTGAGCCAGCTGGTACCCGGGTGTTGGTTTCAATTTTGAGCTCCTTCGGGTTCTGCCCTGACAGTCGTCTTGCTCTCACGCCTCCACCAGGTGAGCCGAAGGTAGATGGTGACGGTGCAGACTGCAGAGGAAGAGTAGGGGGACTGGATGAAGGTATTGGTGGAGGTGGTAACGTTGAAACTGGCGGGGGAGGAGGCAGCTTTTTCGATTGCATCTTCGAGTCCAATGAAGGGAGTACGATGCCTTCTGCAAGCGTCGACAGGGAAGCCCCAGCTGTAGTCGTATTTGATGCAACTGAGCTCCCCCAAGTCCTGCCGGAAAAGCTACTTGAATCTGATTGTCGGGGCAGTGCCGACTTGGACTGTAGATCGAATTCAAAGTCGTCCATCACGTAGCCCTTTGTCATCTCCTCCAGTAACCGCTCTTCCTCCTCGGCCTCCTCGTCCACATAGTCGGAGTCAAGAGCGTCCGAATGCCCAAGCATGGTCTCCTCTTCGATACGTCGTTTCTCTCGACCGCGCGCCATTGCAACCTGAGCTTCCCGCTCGGCCTCTCTAGCTCTTTGCTTTGCTAATTGGACATTTCTGCGGGCGTTGTATACGACATCGTCATCGTCATCGTCATCATCATCATCCAGGAACCCATCATATGCATCTGTCGCAGGTTCCAAGCCTTCATCGTAAGCAGCCTCGACGGCTGCATCCAAGGCAGCATCAAATTCGGCCTCGGTTGCATTACTATTAGCACGACTTTGCCTTCGGCGCAAGTACAGCGACGACATTTTGGAAAGAGTTGAGGAAGGAGACGAGGCGCCAGATTCATCAATGGTATCGAGCCATGATGTTGATTCATTACTGACATCCCGCACTTGTTGATTCGAACGAGAATGTTGTAACTGGTAATGGGATAGATGGTTGGCACGGTCTGTTCGCTCAAACGATGCGCCAGGGGAATACGGCCTTCGAGGAGAAAGCGGGCTTGGCATATAGCAATCCTCAGAAAGAGGCGCTGGGTTCAGCGAATGCTCAGATCGAACTTCATGCTTATTGGAGTCGGACCGAGAGTGGAAGGTCGGTCGCTCAGACTTCGGCGACGAAGCCATGTATCGTAGGTCTTCGTCGAATGCAGAAGGTAACAGTGACTGACGCCGTGGCGGGATCCGTGAAGGTGCCAAAATGCGAGGCTCTCCAGCTCCTGACGAATGAGAAGACTTGTTGATGATTTGTGCAGCTGTATCAGTCTCAATTCTGGCAGCGTCCCCTTCGTCGCCTTCAAACGACTGGAAAGCATCACCGGCAAAAGATTGCCCGCTGAGAGGTCTCTCAGGAAGAGCTTTGCCATCGCTTTGCTGGGATGAAAGATCTAACTGCCGAAGTTCATTGATTCGACTTATGTAGGTATTGCGCTACAGAAGTCAGTCCCTGAAACGCCGTGAGGACCTCGAAAAGAAAAATAGGGGAACTTACGATCTCCTGAAGCTTCAACTTCTCGTCATCGCCTCCATTGCTACGTTGCATTACTAGCTGCAGCAAGTGGCAGGCATCACTGTAAGCTTCGATGGCGCCTTCGAAGTTTGCCGCGTTATCGAGAAGCACGGCCGTGTTCGCCTTTTGCAGCGCTTTCGACAGCATTGCTTTCTGCGACGGGATTCGGTGTTGCCGGTCACGATCTTTTTCCTTGCCTGTCGACGACCTTGAACTGGCCCCAGTTGTATCTCCGCTAATACTTCCTTTCGTGTTTTCCCCCCGGCTATGCGGATACAATACCCTAGAAGCACGGTCCCCGCTACGATCCAAATTGTGGTCAGTGTGCGCTGATGGGTCCTGTACTGTCTCTACACGCTGGAACTCCGTACCAAGATTCGGAGCAGCACTTCCAACGACAGGCTCACCAACAGTACCTTGCGGATTGCGCCCGGTGCCAGCTTCTGGAGTTCTCCTACAAGAGTGGTCCTCAAAGTAGTCAATAGGTGTCGAAGACGGAGCTGAAGTTGTGATATCAAAAGAAGCAATCAAATCAATAGAAGGATTAAATGACGGCGAGAAGGTCGGTGGAGTTTTGACTTCTGGAGGAAGAATAGAGTGCTGGGAAACCTTCCGCGGTGAGTCCCTAAGTGTGCTCAAAACGCTCTTGCTCGAGGGCGACTGAGAATGTGTGAGGTTCCTCGGCGGACTCCAGGACTCAATGAGTGATCCGACACTTGATTTTCTTGAGAATCCACCACGACTCTTGTTTGCGGACTGTGGTGGACTCCTGCTAGAGGTTGTCGATTGAGACCAACGGTTTATACTGCCGACGCCGTCTTTGATACCACCAGCACTGCTCGAACGGTTGTGAGCAGTGCTTGTGCTCCTTTCCAAGGCTGTCTCCGAAGTAACGGGCGTCAGAGCGCCGAGTCTGGTGTCGGGTTCTACAGGACTCGTGTTTCCCCCTTTGACGAAGGTATTCCGTGAAGCCGGACGAGACGAATGAGAAGCGGCTCGATGGACAGTGACGATAGACGAAGATGTGGCGGAATTGGACCTTGATGTTCGACGTCTGTGAGAAGAGCTAGGTGTAGCATTCGACGTCGAGTAATGCAGCATCTCTGCGGAGCGCGCAGTCAAGAAAGGTGGATTGGACTAGCGAATAACGCCGATTGAGAGCGCAGCGGTTGGGTCGGTTTTTCAGACCAACCGTCTTGCAGACAACAGGCGACGCATAAAAGCCGGGATGGTGACGTTGGTCCTCTGATGAACAGGAATAGCGGTAACTTGAGACCGTAGTTCTATCCCACAATCTAGGGAGTCGCGCGGCTTCGAATTGAGCTTAATCCCTTAAGGCGCTCGGATAGTAATAGTAGCTGCAAACTACGCAAGTGGCCCGATGTAGGATACCTGCAGGGCCGTGCACGACCGAAAAGCGTCCCTGTCCGAATCAGGACGTCACTGTCGACACCGTTTCCTGGATCTCGCAGGTTCGCTAGTCGACGTCGGGATATCGGACGGGCCGCTGCCTTGCAAAGACAATCAATGAGAGATGCAAGGCGTCCTATGATATTAATGATAATCGACGCGAGCGATCGAAGTCAAACAGATTGAATCAGTCACAGGTAACTGAAAAACGAGACAGGGAGGGCAGAAAGACGATCTTGAACGAAGGAAGCCGTAATAAAGACCCGCCAGAGCAAAGGCAATAGGGAGACTTGATAATAAACGAACACGATGATGTGGACAAGATGGGTCCGGGGTACCTGTTTCAAGGGTTCAAGACAGCATAAGCACGGGTGAGGTGCTACAGCCGCGAGGAAAAGCGAAGACTGGTGAAACACTCCAGGCCGCGAGTTGTCGCGCTCATTGTCCGATAACCATGAGGAGCTTGCGGTCGGGTCGTATGAATGTAAAGGAGGGCTGGAGGCTTTCCGTGCGATTTGGCGGAAGGGCCCTTATGCTCGTCTTCCCCTGCCCTCTTCGCGCGCGATGCTTTCTCGGTACGGTCTCTGCGTGCAGCTCTCTTCCGTCTGCCGGCACATGCGCATCGCCTTTCAATTCATGCCACAACCATCAGAATATTCCAGCCTCTTGTCCGGGTATTCCGATCGGAGCAGGGCGACGACCAACAAAAGGAGGAACGGCGCAATGGTACCGTCACGGTCTATTAAAAGACTTGCAGTGAGGACCGTGAGAATGGTGGGAATGAAGACTCGGAGAACAGATAGCACGAGCAGTTCCACACAACGGATGACCAAGGGAATGTACGACCGTTCCGCCGGACGGGCAGTGTCTGTGCGATATATGCCAGGCAGGCTGTTGATCCGGAGGTTTCTCGGTTCGTCAAGTGGACGTTCCCCGGATCGCAGCAAAAGGAGGTTGATAATAAGGAGAGGACGGATGCAGCAGGAAAAGCACCAAGGTTCCCTGGGGGTTCTAGGGAGAGCAGGCCCGTTGAGAAGAGAGATCGAATGAAATAATAAGAACAGGGAAGGGGTCAGAGGGTGGGGAAGGGCAAGCAGAGCGGCTGGCGGAGGGAAAGGGGGCGAGCACTCCTTGCTCTCGCATGTCCTGTTTAGCAGCACGTCGCTGAGAGTCTGGAGCGGGTGTCGCGCCGTCGGAAGCGGCTCGACCTCGCCCCATCGCACCCGTGCCCCCCATCCCGCGGCGCGCCATGCGGTGGAGAGGACGGGGCGTCCAGAAGACAAGAGAAGCCTCCCCCTTCGAGCCCCTGGATGCGGCGACGCGGCGGAGGCATGGCGCACCCAGCACGCCCGGGTGTCCGGTCCATGCCTGCTGGACATGTATCATCAGGATGGGTGTCGACCTTGGGAGCCACCCATGAGGTACCTAGGCCGTAACCCGATCCGAGCGGTCGATCACGGCAGAACCGCCCCTCCCCCTCCCAGATAGGTACATGTATGAGCACGTTTCAGCCGCTATAAGGTCCGAGAAGCTGCTATCGGAGGGGCGAATTCAACGAGAAGCGCATCATAGATACGCTCTACAGCGAGCCCGCCAAATATCCAGACTGCAGTGGAACGAACTCATGTCAGCCTTGATTAAGGAACATGACGAAAACGCCGTCCGGTTTTACATGAGGAATATTCAAGGAAACACCGAATTGAGTGTAGGGAATCCTTCGAACTAGGTCAGCGGGACGTTCGCCGGACGGGATCTCAGTGCCGTTGATTACATGAACGATTAAACACATCAAGTGGCTTTAATCGGAACTAGGGATGCAGGACTCCAGACTCTCCCGGTTTCATGAACATCGGTTCCCACCTCCTCTCACTCATCCTCCTCGCTTGTGGCTTCAATATTCTTCTTTGCTAAAGTTGCATTCCTTTGGGTCTCCTGTGGACCTCCATGGTCGGCATTTCTCCCTCTATCAATATCACCCTTGTCTCTAGGTTCGCTAGCAGTCCTGGAGTAATCTGGACGAGGTAATGACTCTCCCTTCTTGCCGAGCGCAGACTCAATTTCAGGAAGCAGACTGACAAGTGTAGCGAACTGGTCTACTGGCATGGAGATTCCCTGAAGGAGAACACGATGGTTAGAATCAATTTCCCTACATACGGCAAATTCATGAACGTGAGATAAACCAGTCTAACCTTCTTTCCAGGTAGCTCATTTCCGTCTTTTTCATAATATTCTCTGATATTGACCATAGTCCTCCCCTTAAACGAGGAGACCGTAACCCGCCGGAGCCTTGATATTTCCCAATATACGTCGCCGTTTGAATCTATTTTGCCGGCTCCGCCCGACAAAGTCCGCAAGGTTTTATTGTCTGAGCAATTCGTGGAGCTTGGTTTCACTTCTGTCCTGGCCTTTTTTGGGCGGCTATGGTCGTCGCTGTCGTCGATGAAACCATCATCTGACTCATCGACAGCTTGAGATTGGCGTTTCTTGGATTTCGAAGCCATCGCTGATGAAGAAAGCCCGTGAAGGATGAATTTGGCGACAATTGAACTATACTGGTAGAGGGATATATGAAGGGATTGAGGAGAAGATGTCCTGCAAGATCACAACAAAAAGGAGATGACCGTTGTTAAGGGTGGTCAGGCAGAGTTCAGTCTCATTGAATCACGACACGGGACGCGATGAGCGCGTCACTGGACACGTGACGATAGAAGTGATAAGAGAACTTTACTATTAGGTAGCGGACGGCCCCGCCTGGGCCTCTTGATAATATCTCAAGTGGACCTTCCAAGAACCTTATCACAAAGGCAGCCAATGCTCCCCATCTTTGACTATATCTAGCAACAGATATCTGATGCTAGATGTCTTGCTGATTCTACTAGTAAAAGCAGCTGTGGGAATCTGAGGTCTGAAGGTGCACAATAGTGCATTTTGAGGAACCCCGTATTCGAAGTCTGAGTTCAAGGTATGCAATTTTGACCTCTATTTTCTCCAGCAAAGCATAAACACTTGACATGAGTCTACTCTTAGATACTTTGTATGACTATTTCCAAAGTCCATGTTCGACATACAAGCCCTGTAGCAACTGTTAAGTCAAAGGAGTAAGCTCTTTGGAAGTACCCGCTGCAGTGAAGATCATTAAAGTTGCACACATAGCAGCGAAGGCTTTGCTTCTCCATTGTCCAAGGTGCCCCTCGAAGATCATCGTTGAGCGATGACCATCTGGAATAATGACGCGACAATGAAAAACCGTAAGAATAAGAATTTCGGTCGAGATGTACATACATTGACAAATACAAATAGCAGCATTTGTCCCTTGAAACCCGACGCGTGACGGAACTCCAGAAAAGAAAGCCGAGAGACGGTTGAATGGTTAGAATACTGAAACAGAAGACATTATGTATCTAAGTTCCTGCAGGTTCTTCCGGTAGTCTGAATTTTATTGCATCATGTCAAATTACTCGAGATGCAACGACCTTTATGCTGCGATCGCCATCTGGGAAGAATATTATTACCACCGTGGAATAGAACGTCTATTATAGAGTAGCCGCCTTAATAGCCTGTAAAAGAAGGGCAAAGATGAAGCCCCGAGCGACTATATCAACTTGAAGGCAGTCAAAAACTTTTCCAAGTGCTTCCCCACTTGCAGCGGCCCCCATAACGCTCCGTAGAGCCTGGGGCATGCCCCTCTGGACAAGCAGCTTTCGGGCAGTCACCCTCAGCTTCTCTTTCTCGGCTTCTGTCGGCGGGGGAGGCCATGACTTTAGCTCCTCTTCTGTAGGTAGAGAACTCTCGCGCAGTTTCCTAAGATGAGCTGCAATTGCTTCATCAGACGTGTAGGCGTCAATCATGGATTCCTGAAGCAGAACACGAATCGCCTCTAGATTGGGATTCCCAGGACGAAGAATGTACGATTTCGCAGCGTTCAAAATTGTCCGTCGAATGTTCCAGGCAGAGGATAAAGTATACAGTTCGTTGATAACTGCGAATATCAGCTCTACTGCCATTCGAGTCTCTTCTTCAGTGATAGGACTACTCGGTCCTCCTGCAACATTCGGTGAAGTGGTTGGTTGTGGAGTCGTCAGTCTTAAGTCATTCTCGTAAGGGCAAGAACTGGCTTCTATAGGATTTTCTGGCTTCGCTCCACTGACCGAATGAGGATTTTTTAAACCAGCATAATCATCCGGTATAGAGCTTGGGGGTGGCGGAAGATTCATTGTCTCCGCGTCCAATTCAGGCAGACTTGTATTGCCGCTTATAATAGCACTTTGACATGGAGTTTGTCCCATTCTGACCTCCTCGTAGCTCGATGGCGGAAATGAATGTGATCTATTCGAGAGCGAGCCTTGTTTGTCTCCTAGCAATCGCTGGGATATCTGAGCCTCGTTTATTCCTCTATCCAGCTCCGACAGGGTCGTAGAGCTCCCAAAGGTTTTGCCGTCCTCAGATGCTCGGCGAAGTTCTTCCTGTGAGCTGTTCCCGATCGATGCATCCCACAAGTGCCAACTCTTCACTCTCCCTGTAGACGAGCTAGATTTCTTGTTTGCCCCACCAACACTGCCAAATACGCTACTGACTCCGCCGAATACGGCCTTGCTACTTTCGGCTACCCCCTTGGGGGCGCTGGTTAGAACATCCAGAACACCTTTCCCCACAGTTTCCAATGAAGTGTGGCCTGGGAATGAAAATGTAGCTCTTGCGGGAACTCCTGCAGGAGGGGGGCCTACACTTCTGTCCTTTTCGAGGAATCGCCTCATACGCTCACTTTCCGCGAGTGGTTCATGTTGAAGAGCATCTCGAAGGTATCGTTCGAGGTTTTGCCTCAGAACCTGCTTTGTCTGTCCTTTCCACACAGGCAACGTGGGATACTTGTCCATGAAACTATGGATGTGATGGAGTCTCGAAATTGGTCCCAACGCGTCATGGAGGGATTCGAAGTCGGCATATTTCCTGAAAATCATCCACCCAGGGTGACGTGAAGAAGCCGGCTCAATCTGGAGTGAGTAATCTATTGTAGGCTTTGTGCGAATGATCCCTTTATCGCCGGGTTCGGACCCATCGTCTATCAATACAGAAGCACCGTGAAGAGTCAAGGGCGGTGTGGACTCTGGTGTCGGTGCAGTTGATTGGGGCTGCAGAGCTGTGGGCGTCGGCGATGATAGAAGTTGGTCAAAATTTGTGAAACTCGTCCTCTCCTTGTAGACTGGCCGATCGCTTTCTCGTGGGCTTGGCATCGTTCCAGCAGATCCAGTATCACCTGTCTCGCTTTCGGCAGGATCTCCAATCTTCCCACTGTCTGAAGATGTCGCGGTAACGACCCCTTCTGTAGTTGTATTGGAAACTGATTCTCCACTTTCACTCCGTGTTACCTGCCGCTCACTCCTTCGCAGCGCATCTTCATTGGCGATCATCTCACTCAAACGCTTTGTTTCGATAATTGCCTCTATCGTGGCTTCATCTGGTTGTGCGGACCGTTCCTTTTGAGTGTTTGAGGGAAACTGGAAATCGCAGTGAGAACTTTCCGACGATCTCTGTGGCGCAATGCCTTCGCTAACAGAAGCTGAGTCAGAAGCCTTATTCTGGTCCTTACGCGCCCCTTCAACACCAGCATCGATGGCATTCATTATTTCAGGTTCGCCTTCTTGGAAAAGAGAGATAATCCAACTATTGATGAATTCAGGACGCGAACAGCTATTAATGGTAGATTCCAAGACAACCCCTGAAAATATCTCTCGAAGGAAGTTCCTCACCGGTTGACATGCATAGGCTTTAGAGTCAAGGAAGTTAGACAGAATATCGTCTGCGATCATGTTGAGCTTCTTCCGCTGCTGCTTCACAGACAAGACATTGGCTAGGCTGCTTTCTGGAAAATCTTCCAGATACTTTTTGATAGCTCTTTCGGGTGTCACCAGACTTGAAGTTGTCTCAAGAGCCGTGGAGAGTTCGCTCAGAAATACAATGACCATTGACGAAGAGTTCGTGAGGAATTGTAAGAAGGTATCCGCAGGTCGTTTACGAGAGAGATGAGACGATACAGAGACGATAAAGCCAGTCAAAATTCTCCGACAAGAGAGAGGAAAGGTTGATTCCGAAGGTAAAATCCGCGCATACCAACAACTATTCTCCCGGTCAGCCCATGACATGCCATGAGAGGTGCAAACTTACTTAACATAGTTATTGATTATTGCATCCGTGAGCGACGTTAGAGCAGCGGCTGTCGCAGGCCGAAATCTGGAGTAATTCAAGTCGATATCTAATTCCTCCTCTGCCGCCCTCGGACCAGTGGTGTCATCAGCACCGTCTTTAGCAGACCTCCGAAGCTGCCAATCAAGTAATCTGTTGGCTACCTCCAGGCCCAGCTCTTTCCTCCTGTGTTTTCTAGTATCTGAGCCATTATCCGGTGAGCCACTGTACGTTCCTTCCCAAGAAGCATGTAAGACGATGCCCGCGACAAGTCCGATCAGTAGCAGTCCAAATCTGCCAAGTAGGACAAACGTGGCAACTGCTAAACCAGCAAAGACGGCAAGAAGGGCTTCATTGCTGGCATTTGAGAAGAAGTGGAGGATATGGTCGGCAAGGGGTTGGGGCCGTGCGGAATCAGATGTTTGCTTGTTGAAGTGCTCACTGTTCTGCCTCGTCAAGTCGGTTTCAGGGGCGGGTCTCTCCGTCTGTCGAGCCTGGCCGGACAGAACGGCGGCCTCAATGGAGCCGTCCATGGTCGTCGCATCGGAAATTATTTTCAACTGTAGCAGGATCAGGTCGGATAATTCATATTAAATCAAAAGGGATTGGGTATTCCGCGGCCCTGAATTAGGAGCGTTGGGCAAGGCGAGGTGACGTTGGACTGCGCGAGAACATGTAAATGGAAAGTTGTCGATGTTCCAGAACTTTGGCGGCTCACCCTCTCCTTGTTTGGGTGCAAGTCGCATTCGCCAAACTTCAGACGGCAATGAGGTGACTGCCATGCCTTAGTGCAAGCAAAGTTTGATTTACGTCAACTTTTTCTCTTTTCTCCTTGGGGAAAAGAAATCTTTCTAAAGGCAGCTGTTCTCATGGCTTTCTTTTTGGCATTATCTGACCGCTAACCCGTACGTCTCCTGGTTGCTGCCATCTAGGCTGGCGGTCCTACATAGCTAAGTACCTTGATAGTAGATAGTCGTTACATACAAGCTCATGATAGTACGTTACTGCCATAGATTTGAATTTGAGATGCAAGAAATGCTAGTCTATATAGAACACGGAAATAATTGATAAGATCATGAATGTACCCATTCATCATTTCCTCGCCTGCTTTGTCAGGTCGGCGAGGCATCTAAAGCAACCTGAATGGGGCTTAAATCTCCGCTATCCGAGTGAATCCAGGCATTCAAAGAGCATGCATTCATGCCAGATGCAAAGAAGATGGCGGGTCCTGAAACTGCGGCAATCCAAGACTTCAGAATGTCACCATAGATCAGAATTTCGAGCACGTCATTCTCCGGACTCCCTTAGTATCAAATTACTGAGAGACAACAAAGGACCCCAGACTCGGTCCTTTCTGAAGCGATTCCAGTCAATGCCGGGGTCTTGCCAATCTTACCTGTCGACTTCGGCCTTCAATTTCGAGCCAGCCCCAATTGGTTCAATGAGGATCAAAGATCTCAATTGTTGCGTTTTATATATGAGATAGTTACAACCATCCTGGAGTCACTTAAAATCAACGCATGAGGTGCAATTACCACCCCGTTGCATGAAGTTGAGACGCCATGAAAAGTAAATTTTGAATTTAAATAACAGGGTGCAACCTCGCACCTACAACTTCTTTCTCAGTATCGTAAATTGCAAACTTTGTTGGGGGGAGGGGGAATGTACAAGATAGGACTTTGTCGTATTCCCCTGGGCCTTCGAACCTTCTGCCCTACTGGAGTTTTGGAGCATAGCAATCAATAGTTGTCGATGACAAGTACTGGACAGATAATTGAACCATAAGCAGGCCAGGCAGAGCATGATTTGTAACACATTGTCACATTCGTAGTATTATTATTATTGGATGGCCGATGTGACCAAGATGCACAAGGGGAGACGATTAGGAGAAAATTTTTCAGTAGTATGGAGTACACTGGCAGAGAATTCTGTAGTTAAAGTACTGAAAACGCTAAAGCACCTCAGCGAGCCCCCGGGCCGGGTTATCCTTTAACCGAACGATAATTGTCACTATTCCTGTTTAAGCTCACCCCCTTTTTCCAAGCCACTGGACAGTGCCCAAGTGGAGAGTACGGAGTACAGTACACTCTCTACTAAGGTAACAGTATGTACCTACTGCATCGCGACTTGAGAAGAAAATATAGCGGCGTCATAGATGACATCGGATAAGAACAGTTGATATAATACGTAGTAGGTGAACCTCCAAAACTTGGGAGCCAGATATCGAGTTGAGTAAGAACGACTGGTGCTATGTTCTATATTTCAGATCTTGTTTGCACACCCAACTCGATGACCAACCCAGGACCTGACAAATCCATAGCCGTATCTGTTACGACAACTGCCGTCAAGAAAAGCATATATATAAAATCTTTTAGAACCAGTTAAAATTGACTTCATTATTTCAAACGATCCTCTCTCAATAATACCCAATAAATATTTGGGGAACAACTACCACTTACAGAAGGGCTTCTGATGAGAACGGGCTCCAGTACGCATATCGCTTGAACATAATGACCCGTTTAAAAGATCATATCGAAGTCCTTCTTCTGGATACTGGATAGATCATCAAAGAAGGCTCAATAGGTTCAATCCTATAGGGATAGCCAGATTGTACAGTACATACGCCTGTGCTACAGCCATTTTCTTCAGTCCTTGTTAAAATGCTTCTCTAACAAGTCTGCTACTGTTCTTTCGTCTATGACGGACAATTACCGCACATTTTCCAAATTCAAAAGAAAATTTGCGGACTATGGTAAATCACACAAACAATCATCGTCATCCGAGTAACGAACTTGAAAATAGAGGGGGAAAAAGTTGCCTCAAGGACCACAGACATACCAAGACAGAAAGGGAAACTGAGTTAACCGCGGCGCCTGCGCCTGCGCGTCCTGGACAGCATTTGGGAGAGCATAAAATGGTTCACATCCTCGTCAGCCCAGTAAGAAAGATGGCTGGCGATGCTAGCAATCAATGATATATCGAAAGCCCCCCTGCAACTCATCTAATCAGCAGTCCATCCTCCAGAAATGATACACCTACTTAGGGATCTGGAGCCTGCTCGGAATATGCAGGATAGTCTCTTACTCTTGCACGCTGTAGTCCACTCGCCCATTAGAATTCAAGGCCCTCACTTTGGCCTCCTCATTTTTGATTTTTTTCGCACGCTCTTCAGCTTCCAACCATTCAAGAGCATTCTCGGAAGCTTCTGAGGCCCCCCTCCTTTGGCTAGTTCTCTTTTTCCGGAAGCCTTCAAAAAGCGTCTCCAATTCCGTGTCAATCAGGGTCTGTGAGTTTTCTTCGTCTTTCCTGGAATTAACCTCCTTGGAACTAGAATGGTCGCGTCCATTGCTCGAGGGTTCTGAATTCGTAGTGACTTTAGTCTGTTGTGAATGCGAAACGCTAGAGCTTGACGATGCCTGAGATGGCGTATCCTCCGCGCTCAGCCCCAGACTTCGGTTCAGCAGACTGCTAGCGACGCCAGACGTGAAATTGGTCCAGAGAGATCCCACACTTTGACCAACACGAGTGCTAATATTCGAAAGGCTTTGACCTGATGCTGTCCATATACTCTTTTTGACAGATGGCAAAGGCTGTGGCTTGAGCGCAGCCATAGCAGGCGATATCAGCGGCTCAAGACGATAACTTACCGGATCAGAAGGATGAAAGATATTATACAGCTGTGCACACTTGGGGGAAGACACAGTGGGGGACACACAGTCAAAAGCACGCCCCGAGGCTACATTTGTGGGACGATCTGCAGAAGCCGGTGTGCCAATAAAGGACTGACGCTCACCGTCGAAGTCAAGAGGATTTTGAATAGACTCTGCGCCCACAATTGAGCGCCCAGCGATAGTTTTCCCTTTTAACATTTGAAAGAGAGCAATAGGTGAACCCAAGCAGAAGAACTCCTCGCATTCAAAATCGAGAGGGAAGGAGCCTACCTCTCGTGATTGTGTATCGGATTTGTTTCTAGTCGTAGTACCCGTACGTTGAGCGGATGCCGGATTGCTCGGTTGCTGACACAGAATGTCGAAGAGGATGGCACTCCCAAGTGAATGGCCACAAAGACTGACGGAACCTCGGAAAGATGGGTTGCGTTTCTTGAAAAGGTTATAAATCCGATTGCATTCCTGTTGGACTATAGCTGCAATATGCTCACGATAGGCACTTTGATAGAGGAGCACATCCATTGCCAAATCAGAAATGAGATTTCGAACTGCGGGAACACCCTCGAGCGTGATATCGGCTAGACTGGGGTACTGGTCATCTTCAGCGGCAAGGTTATCGGCGTCAGCAAGGTCAAGCTCCCTGCGGCTCTGCCTAATTTTTTGCATCGGAAAATCAAGCAGATGCCGCCAACACCTAACTCGTATCTGTTTGTTAGCCAGCTGTCAGAACGGGAAGATATCCAAAATAGATGCTGGACAAGATCAACGTGAAAAAGTGAGGTTCTTACACAGGCAGAACTTGGACTCGACAGTTTTTGCTGCTGTCGGCAAATGAGGAATTAAGTGCCTGTAAATCAGGCGAAGCAGCATACACGCTCTTCATGGTCTTTCGCAAGACATTTACATCATGCACAAAATTCATACTCTCTAGTCGCAGCCCGAGCCGCTGACCGATCCCATGTGTGACAAGAACTAGGTGATCGATCTCCCTTCCTCTTTCCTCGCCATCGGCCTCACTTGAGTCCTCCATCTCCTTTTCCTCCTGCCTACGGGCTGCTTCTTCAATCTCGGCGGTATCACGTTGCTCACCAGTCAATGATGACATTTTCTCAAACGTTCTATGCTGTTCTTCCGTAGCATTCTCTATCTGTGACACTTGGTCACCGGGAGTAAAGGCAGACAGAGAGTCCGGCGCAGACTTCCGTTTGGGCTTTGCAGAATCTCTTTCAGAAACCCCAACCGAAAACCCTTCCCTTGGTTTTCCCTGACCATGAGACTTCAGGTCACTACCTCTAGTTTCAGTCGTCTCTTTAGGCCGCTTCACCTCAGTGAAACCGCGAACAACTTTTGTGCCAGGAACACCTCCAAATCTTTGATATACTGTACTGCTCATGCGGGACATAAAGTCGTCGTAAGTCAACCATGCTGTCGACGAATCGTGATAAGTCACAGTGCAGTTCATATAAGCACCAAAGAGGCGATAACTTTGAGGCTCATTTACGGGAGTAGACGCTGAATCTGCGGCAGCATGTTCGGCATTGTAGGAAGAGTCCGCAGCCCTGAGCTGAGACGTACCCGGAAGCCAGCTGGAATTATCAGTGGACTTCCCTGACTCACTTGTATTCGATGTTGATGGAGGCCGGGACTTTGACTTCTGTTGGTCATGGAATCGCCACGGTTTCACCTTAAGGAAGCCTTCTTCTAGCTGAGTAGCCAGATTTTCCTCGCAAGGCTTAAGCGTAGATCCTTCTTGAAAGAACCAAGTTCCCCGACGTACTTCGTATACGGGACCAAGCCAGTATGCCGGACTAAGCTCCCTCCGCTTCACGTCGACATCAAAAAGAAAATCTTCATTGACAGGGACTTTGACAGAATCTTGTTCTGTTGCCCTCACATTATGCTTACATCCAGCTGCATCACTTGCGTTCTCTTCATCCGCAAGCTGCTGAAAGGCAGCCTCGATCGACTGGGAATCCTTAAACGAAAACGGAACAAACTTCTTAGGCGGGGGCAGAGGCTTGGAACTGTCCTTCTTCTGATCCGCGAATACTGGCTTCGATTTGGGAGTGTCAACAGCGTAGAACCATCTGACCCTCAAAGGAGGACAATCCTTAGGATAATCACGAGGGCTCGGTCTGTGTCTGCGAGTAACCGTATGGTCTTCGCCTTGAGAGCGCTGTAGACCATCTTTTCTGTCAACATGGTCGGCTGTGCCGGGCTGAGGGGTTGTACTTCGGGAGATGTTCCATGGGGAGATTGCTCCGAGAAAAGAACCTTTCTGCTCTGCGCCTGGCATCGTCCTCCGGTAAACCCGGAGAAGAGACGGTAGGCGGGCCACTGCGAGACAAAGGGCTTGCCAGGTCCACTAGCGATCTTGGAGCAAGTCAGGAAGCAGACGTCAAAGCAGAAATGTTTCCAATTTTGCCCTTTGCGGCCTATTCAATCAGCCGGCTGATTAACTGCTGGGTGCGGCTCAATCCGTATCACACGCTGGTGCCTAGACCAGCGAAGGAAGCAAGAGAGAGTGAACGATTTGAATGTCGTCGTCTCGGTAATGAGATCAATCGGCGATATTTTGAGTTCAGGAGCCCCAGTGCTGCAAAGCTCCAGAGTGTAGATAACCGTGACGTTGGAAAGCTAAGAGCATAGAAATAGTCCAAAAATGAATCCCGCGTTTGTGTAGACTAGGTGTCGATGGCTTTGAGGTTTTCGAGATCATGGAGTGTTGGAGGAGCACCCGGACGTAAATGGATATGCCCAGAGCGGATCATCACATCATCGGGCAGCGGCAGCGCCAACCGGTCACTCAGCCACAGCCGAGAAGCGATAAGAAGCTGAAGAACCAAAAGCATCTTCAGCTAACCTCTTCTCTTCCTTTTTGGTCTACATTGTGCTCCTCGATCTTTCTGCCGGTCCTAAGTCCCCTGCTTCACTTTCTGCTGGCTCAACTTGCGTTTTGCTTCTCATCCTCGTTGCTCAGAGGGACCGACGCGCGGACAGGCGAAACTGACGCGAGACTTGATCTCCAGCTGAGCACAAGCGGCGGCCCCTTCCCTTTTTGGTGCCTCCTGTCTTCACCCGGATCGGCGCAATCAAACACCCAGTAAATGCGGTAGATCCTTTCTCCATCGTGTCAACGCCCGGATTCGCTTTTTTTTCGAAACGGTTCTGCCTATATAGCGAAGGACTCAATCGAACACCATCCATACAAGGAGAACCCCACCCATCTCAATCACCAAGCCACACTCTCCCCACCACAAGTACGCTTTCCCAGCAGCAACAATGAATGTACTCAAGCTTCAAAAGTAGGCCGTTCCCCCCAGAATGTGGTCGCGTCACGAAGCCAGCTCATCCGCGTTCCCATTACTCTAACTTTTTGCGCATTCGCACTCACACTTCTGACCAAACAGGAAGTACCCGCAGTTCGACCAGCACGAGATCTTCTCCCTTCAGGACGCCTTTAGAAAATTAGATGTTGATGACAAGGGCTACCTCGATGAAGCTACCGTGATCAAAGCCACGCAGCAGTCGGAACGGCAGCCGTACGATGTCGTCCGCCAGGCGTTAAAAGAGGTGGAGCTCGACAGCTCGCGACGTGTGGAGTTTGAAGATTACGTCGATGTATGTACTACATTTATGTCCTTGTTACTGACTTTGAAGAGAGCTAACGTTATTCTCACAGCTCATATCCAAACTCCGTGGAGCTGCTGCTGTTCCTGCGCAGGGCAGACCTTCCGGAGGTCCAGTTAGGGCAGCCGCTTCTACGCCAGGCAATGGAGCACCGGCGCCTCGCCACATCTCCAAGGGCAGCGTTGGAGGGAAAATACATGTTCAAGGGTCTTCTGAAAATGTTACGCACACGATCAATGAAGATGAGAGGACCGAGTTCACGAGGCACATTAATGCTGTTCTTGCCGGCGATCCGGACGTTGGTCACTTGCTGCCTTTTCCCACGGACACCTTTGAGATGTTTGATCATTGCAAGGACGGCTTGGTGCTTGCAAAACTCATCAACGACAGTGTACCGGATACAATCGATGAGCGTGTTCTGAATAGGCCCGGCAAGAATATCAGACAGTTGAATGCGTTTCATATGACCGAGAACAACAACATCGTAATCAACTCTGCCAAAGGTATCGGCTGCTCGGTTGTCAATATCGGAAGTCAGGACATTATCGAGGTCCGAGAACATCTTATTCTAGGCTTGATCTGGCAGATTATTCGCCGTGGTCTTTTGGGGAAAATCGATATCAAGCTTCACCCGGAACTTTACAGACTGTTAGAGGACGATGAAACTCTCGAACAGTTCCTTCGACTACCACCGGAGCAGATATTGCTTCGCTGGTTCAACTACCATTTGAAAAATGCGAAATGGAACAGAAGGTGAGTTACCTTGTTTATCTTTGGCACGATCGGGTATTTATTCAGCTTTGTCATGCAGAGTCACAAATTTCTCGAGCGACGTAAAAGATGGAGAAAACTATACTGTCCTTCTCAATCAACTAGCTCCGGACCTGTGCTCCCGCAGTCCTCTTCAGACAAGAGACCTGCTCCAGAGAGCTGAGCAGGTGTTGTCAAACGCAGAAAAGCTAAATTGTCGCAAGTTTCTGACACCTACATCGCTTGTCGCTGGTAACCCGAAGCTCAATCTTGCGTTCGTCGCAAACCTGTTCAATACACACCCAGGCCTTGATCCTATTACTGAAGAAGACAAGCTCGAAGTGGAAGACTTCGATGCTGAAGGGGAACGCGAGGCCAGGGTGTTCACGCTTTGGTTGAATTCTCTGGATGTGCAGCCCGCGGTCAATTCGTTGTTTGATGATCTCCGAGATGGGACTATTTTGTTGCAGGCTTACGACAAAGTCATTCCTGGTATCGTCAACTGGAGGCACGTGAATAGGCCCCCCGCGTCAGGCGAGGAGATGATGCGCTTCAAAGCAGTAGAGAATACAAACTACGCCATAGAGCTTGGGAAGCATAACGGTTTCTCTCTCGTGGGCATCCAAGGGGCTGATATCACCGACGGCCAGCGTACATTGACTCTCGCCCTAGTGTGGCAGTTGATGCGGAAAGATATCACAAATACTCTTTCTTCTCTGGCACAACGGATGGGCAAGCGTGAGATCACAGATGCTGAGATGATCCGTTGGGCAAATGACATGTCTCGCAAAGGCGGGCGATCCTCCACAATACGAAGCTTCAAAGATCCATCCATTGGCACTGGTCTCTTCCTTCTTGATGTGCTTAACGGCATGAAAAGTAGTTATGTTGATTATGACCTTGTGACTCCGGGTCGGACAGCTGACGAGGCATACGCAAACGCGAAGCTGAGCATCAGTATAGCCAGAAAGATGGGTGCGACCATCTGGCTAGTTCCTGAGGATATCTGCCAGGTCCGCTCACGTCTGGTGACTACTTTCATCGGTAGGTTTCTTCTTCCCGGGACATTGGCTGTCAGCTCTTTTTTCCAGCTGTCTATAGTTGACGTTATCGTACTCTTGATGTCTCTTGAGGCTAACAGTTATCACAGGATCCCTTATGGCTACTTACGAAAAGATGCAATGAATGAGCAAAGACAGTGCCTGAGAGTTTGGTGGTGAGATGCCGATACCAGTCAGACACCTCGCATATAACTGGTTCCCTATCCTGTCCATTTTCGGCAACGGCTGCAGCCGACCTCATGGTGTGTTCTCGGGAGCTCTCTGCACTAGTCGCTTTTGCTCATCCTAGGTTGTGATTGCGTAAAATTGAATTTCTTTTACACAGCCGTCTCTTTCGGTATCAATCGGTATACCAATGCTACGTACGTCTCAGAGGCCATTATCTGAATTAAAATATTTTCCCGATCGGAGAGATGCTATCCTGGAATCCCTTCAGATTTCCAATGTAATATCAAACCATAAATAATCTGGATACATATTGCTTCCTTTGAAAGCAGACAAGGGTAAGATGATCCTCTTGAAACGCAAACTAGGGCCTCCTACATTGGGGATAGGATGCTCTCTTGCATACATCTAGTTATAATATTTGGTCATAATCTGGTATTATCATCGGGGGGCTCCCTAATAGTAGTCTTTGAGGATGAAGAGGTTGACTAAAAACCTTGGTGGCGAGAGATGGGAGTGTTAATTGTTACAATATACTGGTGGTCATATGATTGATCTACAGCATGACAATTCCCAGTTTGAGCTTCAAAGGGATAGTTAAATCACATGGAGCGTCCTGTAGACAAGCCGTGTTTGAAACTGCTCCATGAAGCGTATAGGCATTGCTTGAACTAGTGGACGGTCTGCAAAAAAAAAATGCATGTTCCTTTGAGAATTTGATTACTGACTTGGTGATGTCAGCCGAACGGCAAATCCGTGCTACACCCCAGTGAAAAGAGTAATTTGATAGAGCTAAGTGGTCTTCGGAGAATTTCTTCACTCTCATGACGTTTTGCGGTTGGGAAAATTCAGTCGGTTTCTGTTCTCATGAATCGTACAGTACAATTTCCGATCAGCCATTTCTCACACTCAACGGACTCTTTTGGAGGGGATGGAAAGGTCACAAAACGCGAACGCTGACCTGCTGCGGAGATTGACAACGGCGCGTTTATACCGCGGAGCTTGTCGGCTTCGACAAAACTGGGATGGGCGACGTGGCCGACCCATCAGTTTCAAGAAGCGGATAACGTATTTAGCTTGATATGTGTCTTCTTAGTTCAATTGTTTCAACTCGAACCGGGACGTAACTGTTTACGCTGGGATGGGATCAGGGCTCTGTATGCGAACTTTGGGTGCCTAGGTACAGTACATACTCCAAAGCAGTAGCCCACGACGCCGATTTTCCTACAGCCCAAATTTGTTCTCATTTCTTTCAATACAGAATCCACGACCGGATCAGCTCAACTGGGCAGGTAACCAGGAGGACCGGTGACCCAGACCATGGGGTCAAAACAGGTCTGTTCAGCTTTTCTGGGCCCCCGCGGAAGAGGCCAGGCATAACCACAGAATAGCCATTTGCAGCAAACTGATCCACAATATATTGAGCATTTATGAGCCGACGCCCGATTACATCCCTGAGAATGAGAATAGCATATTTCGTCGAGAGGTCAGCGGGATACGATAAGTACCTAGGTAGGCATCCACCGCGATGTGGGAACATCAGCATTCAGGCACAGAAGCTGCAGGGCAAGAGAAGCCACTAAGGTTGTCGAAAAGTTAAGACCGCCGAAAAAGGCAATGGCAAATACAGTACGTGATATATCATCTTCAAGTTTCTTAATTTCTCCCTTTGCCCCACCCTCATGCTTGACTCCCGCGACGCAGCACTGAGAAGGTGCGTAAAACGTCATATTTGTTTTTACACAATAGAATAGCAGTTTAAGATGCAAGTACACGACTGATAGGCACCAAGATACGAATTGGTGGACTGTAAACAGGAGATGATAGAGTGATTTTACAAGTTGTGGCTCACTACCCACTTCATTCGACCTATTGAGTTACTTACTAGAGCTAGTAATTCTGTTGATACCAGTTGGGGAGTGGTTCCAAATTCTATAAACGTAGAATATAACATATAGTGCAATTATTGATGATTCTCAATAGACAAGCCGTAACCTCTGGCTCTGCTCAGTAGGCTCGAAGAAAGACTTCCAGAGGGTTAATATCACACTAATTAGAGCCTATCAGAAGGCTTCTACATGTCATTATAGCTGCCTACCGTTCTGACTGCAAGTATACTATCCATTTGACTGATATACGATAGTAATCAAGGGCCTACATGCTCGCTGCTTTTAGAGGCTTAAGAACACCCCTTTATAAGCACTTCATACCTTCCGCGCTCCGCAGACTGTGCCTGCAACACTGTTATATATAGATGCAGACTCGCCTATCTTCTAAATGAATGGGAGACTGAAGGAGGGAATATATACAGGTAATAGGAAAGCCCTAGCAACTGCAATGACTCACCTAGATTTAGATGATGGCAGGTTAATTGGTAGAGAAAGGAAGAGAAGGCAGATACGTACGCACATGATCCAAAATACGCACGAAATACGTGGGACCTACTTACGAATCATATAAATTCGTATACGTCAGTTGATATTCTAATAATACTATAGACTTTTGAGGCGGATACTGACAACCCGTAGCCTGCCGAACTAGTGGAAGGCTCTTTACACAGCGTCTAGTGAGGAAGCACCTGCTCGTCAAACCCCAGGAAGTGATGATGTATGCAATACTAGTCTCGCTTGTTTCACAAGACCTTTTAAGCTACAAGATGCTAGAAGCACCTGAGTTCAAGCATAAAGGTCACATTTCTGGATGAAACAACTCCGAGGATTGTATATTACCCAATAAAGGTATCATTAATTAGCTAGCTTGGAAATGGTATTGAGAGCTTCCAGGACAGCACTTAGATGATAAGATAGAGACTGCACAGAAGAGTCGGTCCAGTGAAAATTCCCAGTCAAAATATAACATTGCCGAGTGTTCTCCGTCCTCGCAGCAAGCTTGTTCGGCTGAGAGAGACGAGGGGCAGCTGCAGCATTTGGAACATCAGCAGGTATCCTCTCAGCTGTCGGAAGATACACAGCATAATGAGTTCATGTACGCAAGCAGATAGCAGAAACGTCACAAATGTAGCCGACGAACATGACAGTTTGAATGCGCTTATCGAACTATGGTAGACGTGGCGAAGGAGAAAGTTATGTACTGGCCGATTCCAGTCTCGCGCAAACTGGTCCCATGAAACGGAGTTCCACCACTCCCCATAGAAACCGCGGTCTGCGAACTTTGTAATCTCGGCGAGAGCATTGAGCTGTAGGGGCATTGTCAACCACCGCAGTGACAAAGTCAGGCAGGGGGACCTTTAACACTCGAATAGATACAGCAAGAAAAGGGATTGGATACTTACGACACATTCCCAGATCACATAAAATGACAGGAGATACTCCATCATGAACGGGAAAATTAGGTCACTGAGCACCAGGGAAATTCCTTCAGCCTTTGCTGGAGAGTCAATCCCTCATTCTTCATCTGCACTGCCGACATGACAACAGAGTATATCCACGCCTGAGAAACAGCAATCATAACGCCAATGACACCGAACGTAGCTGCAGTCTTCTCTGCTACATATAAGCAATTGATATTTCCTGTCGCGGATACTCTAGCTCATATACCAACGTCGGTAATGGTATGAAGCCGTAGAAATCGCCAACATTGAGGTTGTTCGGATAGTGGTTAGCAGTTACTAAGCACTGCCCTTTTAATTCCTCCGTCAATAAATCGATCTCCCATTTTATGAGGCACTGAAAACCCCGGATTTGCTCAAGGTCTAAAGGCGCAGCAGATTATATTGCTTCAGCCGCGGCGCTGATTTCCTTCTCGATGCCGCAGAGCTGATTCAAATCCTTCCTTGTAACGAGTATCGACGGCGATGGAGACTATTCAAATCATGCGAGCCAAAACGTGGTGTGGTGAGCTGTAAAGAGGATTGTGTCGCAGAACTTTCCGTGCCCAAATCTTTAAGTTGGAGGAGCTTAGCTTTCAATAGCATGCGCCTCCTGTACAGTTCAGACACCTAGCATCTGGTGTCAGCATTCTAGGAATCTGTACAGTGCATTCATGGGTTGAAGGGACTTCACATACAATGGCCATTGTAAAATGCGTAGCTGTGCTGTTTCGTCAACATGATCAGGCAATGGAGTCCAATAAACACAGTGTGTGTCCATGGCCAGTCTCGATGATACGTCCACCAGATAACGGCACCAAGGTAGAAGGTCTGCCAGGCCTTGTACGTTTAAAATTCAGGTTAGTCAATATTCTGTGGTAGGGTAACATACAAAATAACAAGTTTGTTGGAAGGCTCCGTGGACCCTGAAGACCTACATTCTGTGTAATCCAACCCGAACGGTTCCAGCTCAGATACCCCTTTTCAATTGCTCGCTGGAGAAGGAGACAAAAGATCGTCGAGCCACACAATACTCCATCGGTGAGCCCGAGTACTAGGACATCCTTGTGAAACATTAACCGCAAAATTTCGTTCTTCCCCCACACAGTTCCATAAATTCTCCAGTTGTTGGCAGCGACTCTGACTAGCATCAGGGCCACCCCAAGCCCAAAAAAAGAGTAAAGAAGCCATGGAAAGGTGAAGATGCGCTGGCTGGGTTCCGACGATCGAAGGTAGTGAGCTGCCTCGTGAAGACCAAGTCCCGAAATTTAAAGCGCTGCTTTTTGATATTTCCGAATTCTTCTCTCTCAATTCTCTGCCTCAAGGTATTCTGCAGTTCGGCATCGCCTGCAATGAGGAGGCATTGGCCAGCCTGTCCCGCCTTCTCGAGCTTTACCGGGATGCTTCGTCGCCTGAGACTGGAGGGAGGCTGATCCAAGGTAGCGGAATGTCTTTGTCTTAAATCACCCTCAACTGCCGCAGATACTTTTGAAACCAAAAAAGAATCAGCCTCATCCTGTACACACAGTGATGAGGAATCTGAAGTTCCGGCGGTAGCCGACGTCCCATCCCGGATCCAGTGTCACTCTCTGTCGGAGGATTAGGAGTAGAGAGGCCAGTATGTTCATTAGAGAAATCACTTGATAGACGCTTCCGTAGCCCGGTCAGAGATCCCTGGGACGGTGACTTCACCTCAAGGGTGAGATATCTTTGTAAGACATTGCAGTGCACCTATATCAAATTCCCAGCATTCCACACAAGTATTAGTCAGACAATATATATTATATATCAACATATAGATAGTCATGCAGAGACAACGAAAGGAGCCAAGGTTTTGCAAACTATTTTTCATGCAAGTGGCTGTGGCTGTGAGGACAGACATTTCAATGTCCCAACAGGCAAATCTCCTATTTCGCTGTGCTCTGAAGTTGAGGAGTGTCTTGGTCTTTGTCAGACTTTGGGATAATATATAAAGGGTTCTGTACACAAACTGATGCAAAGGTTTGTGAACTAATGACAATGTCGTCTAGTCAACAAACCCAGAAATTTGTACAAGCAGCCTAGTAATATCTTATAGATTCTGTAACTAGAACAGGAAATGCTGACAAAGCATGAAAGTGAAAATGACAACCTGTGGCACTTTGGCTAATGCGCCCTTGTGGATATCACAACCACACCTCACCAGTACTCCAATTAGAAATCAGGAGACTGTGCTATAAAGTAGGAGCGCATAAATAACTATTTAATAATACCTATTACTAGCCCAGCCTATGACTAGTCCCTCAGCACGATTCTAACAGAGAAAACAGTAAAAAAAGAAGTTTCATAAAACTGTTTCATAAAACTTCGATCTACAATTGACACATAATCACTTTAAACTGCAACAAATGTGTTCTGGCGGTTAGACTGCCTACCGAGTTATTATGATCAATAGAACGTGATGCAGTTGCCAATTATACATAGGGCGGGTAGTGGTTATTCGTAAACTCGAAATCCTTTGCTAGGGAAGGGAGGGTCTTTCAACTACCCAGTGCAGGATTACACTGCGTAACCCGACACAGTGCAGGAAGTATCATGGTATACCTGCGATATAGCGGTTGAACAGAAATATTAATACGAGCGATGTCTATCATGTTTGGACATGTCGAACGCATCTACAGTTAAGAATTCGAAACTACGATCGACTTCCGGAACGACATGCTGGCTCACTCGAAAATCGACGGGTCCGACGGGGGAGGGTGGGGATGTGATGTTCTCGATTCTGATATTAAATTCTGCGAGTACGGAGGACGGGCGTTGCTTTTATCGACGAGGACAAGGGACGACAGAAAGTCGCAGTGGAAAAGGAAACGCTCGCTCGACGTTCGATCGGCTTGAATCGAGCTGCTGACCAGATAAATACCACTGTCGACGAATAAAGATCAAGCACGCGGGGCTAGAGGAACTTGCCATCACCGCCGCTGGAAAAGAAACAAAAGACAAACTGCAAGGAAACAAAGGAGATAAGGGGAGGGACGACAAAACATTGGGCTTGGATACCAGTCTAGAGCCTTCTGGAAAGAAGGAGCACTTTCCCCGCACTTTTGAGGTCAAGTATTTGGCACATCACCTCCATCAAGCGAGAATGGTGGAACTGCAGGTGCCACCTTGATAGAAACTGACCAGGGAGAGACAGTAGGGTAGGTCAATGTGAGTGGCGTCTAATATCCAAACCGACCTACTCAGCAGTATCAAGCTCGTCGTGAGCGGAAGTCAGAGGGTCCAAGGGAACTGAGTAAGTCAGTAGAGCAACCAGCACATGTCGAGGGTGATACCAGACCTTTCCTGTCATCACCATTCGCGCCATTCTCACGATCGTCATCTCGCCTGTCCCGGTCATCGTCACGTCTATCCCTGTCGTCTTTGATGTCTCTGTCCCGATCATCAGGACTGCGGGAGCGGTCACGCTCACGGTCGCGCTCACGGTTGTGCTCACGGTCACGCTCACGGTCGCGCTCACGGTCACGCTCACGGTCACGTCGATCATAGTCCCGGTCGCGACGGTCATCTCTGCGAGGGGAGTAGTCACCGCGCCCACGACGAGGAGAAGGGGACCGCCCACGACGAGGAGGAGTACGGTCACGTCGACGATCCCGGCCCGAGTCAAAGCGCCAAGATGCAGATGGAGGAGTGCGAGCCCACTACAAATTGGTCAAAGAGCTGCCAAATACAGCTTTGACGGTTGGGAGTTCTTACCTCGACCTTTAGCAAATCATCACGTCCGATCCGCTTGTTATGCATCTCATGATAGGCATCATCCGCATCGCGACGACTCTCATACTCGACGAAAGCAAAACTATGAAAAACTTAGAATGGAGCGCATAAGTCTAGTACGAAATGGAAGTACTCACAGACGACTGGAAGGGGTGCGTGGAGCAGGAATATCACAGCGAACAAGCCGGCCGTACCTGGAGAAGGCAAGTTAGATACAAAATTAAATGGAGACGGGGAATAAATGGGTAGAACGAGGGACGCATGGGGGATAAGAAACGGAAGGAACGTCTTGTCTGTCCAGGAGCAGACACTGAACGAGGGGTTCGATTCGGTCATAACTGTCACTGGCCTTGGATTTTTAAGGCCGTCGAGCGAGCGAGGAGACTTTTGAACGAATGGGTAGACGGCTTCGATGTCAAAACCTCGAGGCTCGGGCGAAGAAAGAACGGGAATGTGATAGGACTTTCGCGGGGATCGAGTAGCGCACAGCACCGACGAGTAGGACGTACCGTTCGAATTCGTAGGCAAGATCGCGAGCTCGAGTACCGTGGCCGAAGCCAGTCACATAAAGGGTGGTTCCAGACCGAGACATCGCGTCTGTGGACACTTGCTGATGTACGAAGATAGACACGGTACGATCTGAAGCAAACGAGGGCAGAGATAGATCGTGTTGTGTGGGTAGAGAAAACGCTTAGTTGGAGACTGAGAGATGGTTGCAGGATGGAGGGAGAGAGAAGAGAAAGGCTCCTGCAAAGGTTACGAAGAACAAGACTAGGGGAGACCACGCGCACCAGAGGTGAAGAGACCTGGCCTCCTGCAGGAGGAAGACGGACGAAGCCCAAGTGGTCAAAAGCGCGTGGGGCACTTTATTATTCCAAACGCCCGCCAAGCCCCTAACCCATGCGCTTTTGAGGACCGCATCTACGGGAGCGGCCCACGGCCAGAGCCGAGCGAGTCGGAGCGACTAGGGCGGGTAAGAATTCGATAGCAAACCGTCAATGCTATCAATCTGCATTATTATATACCAAGGCGGCATTCTATACAACTCCACTCCCCTCTCCTTCACTCGCTTGTCCTTTTTCAATTCGATCCTTTTTTTTCCTAAGCCGGTCCTCTTGTGCTCACGTTGCAGCTGTCTCTTTTCCTATCGGAGCAGGACGGTACGCGCCGCTGGCCCAATCTCTTCCAGGTGCTCATAGCTTGAGTAGTTTTTCGTCACCAGGTATCCTTCCTTGCAGGCCTTAACACTTGCATGTCCCAGTGTCTCGACCATCTAAAACCATCCCTTGGATCCGGCTTCAGCGGCATACCTGTCAGCTTTCTCGTGATGATATTCTAATCAAACCTGGGGAATTACTGCGGCTCTCTTCATGGCCGGCACAGCATCAACAGAACAGGCATTAATCTCATTTGACGTTCCTCTCTAGCCAGCCCATAGGCAGTCCAGAATTTGCTCTTTGTGGTACGCCATCGCCGCCTATTAGACCGAGTTTTGTAAAAACGGTGTTTGCCGGGCAATTATACATCACTCACTATACAACGTGTCGTTCTATCGATAGATCTTCTTTCACAATGAGTTTGAATCGCCAGGACACAACGAAAAATGAGGAGCTGAACAATGAATCAAGTACATCAATGCAAAGTCTGGCGCATTTGCCATCGACTTCGCCTAATCTGGGGAAGGTGAGGCCTCGGCCGTGGTGCTGTGTTTTTCTTGACTTACGCGCTTTTTGTTTAGGAATCTCTGTACAAACAGCAGGCATCCCTTTTCAGTCAAGTTAGAAATGAACTTGCCGAACCTGTCGTTGCGGCATTCATAGCGGGAGGAGTGGCCGGTGCTGTTTCCAGAACAATTGTCTCACCGCTCGAACGTTTAAAGATATTGTATCAGATTCAAAGTGCTGGCAGAGAAGAGTATAAGATGTCAGTTTGGAAGGCTCTTGTGAAAATGGGTCGAGAGGAAGGCTGGAGAGGTTTTATGCGTGGGAATGGCACCAACTGTATCCGTATTATTCCTTACTCTGCAGTGCAGTTCGGGAGCTATAACTTTTACAAGAGAGTAAGCATGGCTTTGAAACTGTCCCATCCAAGTGAATCACAGTTTAGGGGTTCTGGCACGATTCTTTCTAGACTCCTGTCGCAGCTATTGTCTTTCGCTAGGATAAACTCTACGGTTGGAGCCCTTGCAGTACTAATCTTCATCTCAGTTTGCAGAACCGTATCCGGACGCCGAGCTTACACCGATGCGTCGCCTTATCTGCGGGGGTATGGCCGGGATTACTTCAGTTACTTTCACTTATCCGCTCGATATCGTCCGTACACGACTGTCGATCCAGTCAGCATCGTTCGCTGCTCTTGGCAATCGAGCCACTAGTGAGAAGCAGTTGCCAGGCATGTTTCGAACTATGGTATTGATGTATAAGAATGAAGGAGGATTCCTTGCTCTATACCGGGGTATCACTCCCACAGTGGCCGGTGTCGCTCCATATGTGAGTGTGGCGATCGTGGAATTCCAGTTATCTACCTGCAGCTGACAAGATCACAGGTCGGACTCAATTTCATGACCTACGAATCAGTACGGAGATATCTAACTCCTGAAGGAGACAAAAATCCTGATCCCTACCGTAAGCTGCTGGCTGGAGCCATCTCGGGAGCGGTTGCTCAAACTTGCACGTACCCATTGTGAGTTAAACCCGAGCTTCAGGCGTTTGCTTCAGTTTTTAATTATTATTTTTTTTTTTTCCATCAGCGACGTTTTGCGGCGACGTTTTCAGATAAATACTATGTCTGGAATGGGTTATCAATACACCTCCATTTGGGATGCCGTTAAAGTCATAATAACCGAGGAAGGATTATTGGGCTTATATAAAGGCATTGTCCCTAATCTACTCAAAGTAGCTCCCAGCATGGCGAGCAGCTGGCTCAGTTTCGAGTTGACTCGAGATTTCCTTGTCAGCCTGGGGGATGATAAGTAATCCCTTCACGGAGAATCAGCTACCGGCCAATCGTGCGTTTCTATAGTCGGTAACCACTATGACGATTGCAAGTCCATATCATGGATCTCAGAAGCAACGCTCGCCATTTCCAGATATACGGAATTTTGAGTTACAACTTCCTTTCGCTATCGTGTATATCAAGTATTCTTAGTTAGATTAAGATCTGGAGTTTGAAAACCATTTTCGCTAGAGTCTTCCATCATCCCATTGTACGAAGGCGTGGAGCGCAGTTTTCTACTTGCAATAGTAGGTTTGGTTGCCATGGGCTCTGGGTGCTGTGAAAACCTTGTGTGGAAGATGAGATCCCAAAAACCGAAAATTTGGTCAAAGTGGCTCTGAAGAATGATCTCAAGAACAGCACCTTTGCATTTTAACTGGAATATGTTTTCTCTTTTGACGACTTTTGAATACTGAACAAGTTATCAATAGCTTGGAACTGTGAGTTTTGAAAAAGCAACCACCCGACTCCTACCGCAATTGGAATCCATTGTCAAAACCTCACTTATGAGCATGAGACAGCTGGTTAGGACACTGCTTCGATATTTGTGTCAAGATTTCGCGTAGCCTTGAAGCGTCTTATAGGTAGTAAGAGGTAAGTAGTAGTCCATACCCTATTTGAAGGTCTCTACCCCAGTAGCAGTCGGGAGCCGTGAACTTGCTTGGCGGGCGCCGTTGCGATGACCAGGTGCCCAGGCCCCAGTGCAGACCCACTAATGCCAATCTGGAACTAGCGTAGGGCTCAACCCACACACATTGTCCATCTGAAAATCGTCGACCAAAAATCTCACCAGCTTCATTTCGCATACGGTGCGACAGCTAGGCAACTTCAGGGTATCCCATCAGACGCAGCAGCCATGGGTAGGTATCTAAATCTAAATCTTGTTGAGGTCTTAACGATTGATACCTCTTTGAAACAGTCGGTTACCTTGGAAGATTTGCTGATCATCAAAAACGCAGGTATCGACTTGGACCGTCACCATGTGCGCAGCACCCATCGCAAGGCGCCTAAGAGCGACAATGTCTATCTCCAGCTCTTAGTGAAGCTGTACCGCTTCCTTGCCCGTATGACTTCCCTTCTTACATGTCCATTTCAGTTGTGAGGGGCAGGAACACCATGGGGAAGGCAGAGACTGATTAGAATCATCTGACAGGCCGCACGGATTCGAATTTCAACAAGGTAGTGCTTCGCCGCCTTTTTATGTCTCGCATCAACCGTCCGCCTGTCTCGCTCTCTCGCATTGTCTCCAATGTTACCGAGTCGCACAAGGGCAAGACCGTTGTTGTTATTGGAACGGTCACAGATGACAACCGCCTCCTCACGGTCCCAAAGCTGTCGGTTGCTGCCCTCCGCTTCACTGCGTCCGCCAGAGCCAGGATTGAAAAGGCTGGTGGTGAGACTCTGACTTTGGATCAGCTCGCTCTCCGGGCGCCGACGGGAGCGAACACACTGCTGCTTAGAGGTCCAAAGAACGCCAGAGAGGCCGTGAAACACTTTGGCTTCGGTCCGCACAGTGGCAAGGTGAGTGTCCATCAGAATCTCGAAAACTATGGACTATGCTGACTCGGTGTAGAAACCGTATGTGCAGAGCAAGGGTCGGAAGTTCGAGAGGGCTCGTGGACGGAGAAGGTCTCGTGGCTTCAAAGTCTAAAGAATCATGTTTATGGGAATGTATCGGTTGCGGTACTGAGACCTTCGTATTGCTGGGGTTGCTAGTCTGAATGGACGACATGACTGCACAAAGCCACCTTGTGCCTTTATTTCCTAAGCTCAAGAGCTCACAGCTTGCTTTCTACATAGCTAGCATGGCAAATTTCACATGTCTGACTCTGGACTGGAAATCATGAATCGAAAGGGAATAAGAATCTTTATTTCTCTATGTACTATGAACTTCACGATGGGCACTGTAAATGTATATTTCACAGGTGAAAAGAAGTAGCCTATTTGCCATCACCTAAAGGCAAACTCTGGTGTTTCCACTTTCTGCCGCCTGGCCCTTCGAAATAGTCACCTGCTATATGACCATCGCCCCTGATCAAGTATTTGTATATAGTCAGACCCTCCAAACCGACGGGACCTCTTGTGTGAATCTTGTTCGTGCTTATGCCGACTTCGGTGCCGAAGCCATATCTCATACCGTCTGCAAACCGAGTGGACGCATTCCAATAAACACCAGCGCTATCCACCCCGTTTAGAAACATTTCAGCAAGTTCCCTCGAACTGGTCAAAATGATATCTGTATGCTTAGACGAATGCGCATTAATATGGGCAATAGCTGTCTCAACATCCGAGACAGGTGAAGAGGTTGATGGGATAGTCTTGACCGCCAGAACTAGATCCAGGAACTCGGTATCATAGTCATTCTCAGTCGAATCTTGAAGCAGAGACTTCTGAACTGCCGGCAGCGCCTTCTCCAACGCAGCTTTGGATAGCTTATCGCAGCGGAGAGTTACCCCCTTGGCATGAAGAGCTTCAGCAACGGCCGGTAGTATTGTCTCAAGGGCATCTTGATGCACAAGAAGAGTTTCGAGAGAGTTGCAAGCGGCCGGATAATCTGTCTTTGAGTCCACTATGACTTTGACAGCAGTAGCCAAGTCTGCATCCGAATGAAGATATGCGGAGCAGAGGCCATCAGCATGTCCCAATACGGGAATCCTTGTGTTGTCTTTCACATAACGAACAAGCTCGTTCGAACCTCGAGGAATGACTAGATCAATCAGTGAATCCTGCGCGAGCAGAGAAGAAATGGCATCCCGCGTCTTCACTAGCTGGATCGCAGAATTGGGGACCTCTGTCCCCGAGATTGCGTCCGAAATTACTTTCGAAATTGCAACAAAAGATTCGGTTGACTCCTTGCCACCTGGGTCCGTGTCAATGGAAAATTATGGTCTAAGCCGGAGGCAGACGCACCTTTCAGGATTGCAGCGTTTCCTGACTTAATAGCCAAAGCAGCAATATTGGCGATGACCTCGGGACGGGCCTCAAATATTATCAACAGAACTCCTATGGGACAGGTGACCCTCTCTAAAACGAGACCATCATCCAAAAGCGTCCTAAGGGTCACCTTTCCGACTGTAAGGAAGAAATCAGCAATATCCTATGGAGGCGGGATTTTGTACCCACCTGGATCATCCAGATCCCGTACACTCAGAACACCTTTCAACATATCTTCATATTTCCCGGGTCTTGATAAATCAAGCCTTTTGAGAACACTCTGACTGAGCCCGCCACTTGCAGCAGCATGAGTTGCTGCCTCCACATCTTTCGCATTTGCTTGAAGAATGATATCTCTATTTTTTAAAAGAGCGGCGTGAAGTGCAGTTAATGCTTCATTACGGGCGGTATTCGACAGCGTTGCTAGACGCCGTGAGGCTAATGATGCAGCCCTTGCGACTTCAACAGCGGAGGATTCCGTCAGTGACATTTTTTCTGTCGGCAGTCTGAAACCAACCCAGAACCCTGAATGTTTTTCTGAGAGTATTAAGCAGTGATACAAGAGGGACAGTAGCAAGAAAGAAAAATTTCTCTAGCCGAATCGTAAAGTCTGCTCGCAATGTCCGGAACGCCGTATTTGAGAGCTGATAAAAAGAAGTTCAGGAGCTCCGCGGCTCTGTGGGGTCTGTTCTAGCAGCTCCAAGCGATACAGGTAGTGACGACTACTCTGGTTACCCTTGCTTCGATTGAGACTTCGCAAAGTACTTGGAAGGGATCTGCGAATAGGCTATCGACCTCTTCATACACTACTTACTATATCCATTGACATCCGTCCAGGATGCTAAGGCTAGAATCCATTCCCGATCCCGCTGTTCCAGAGTCAGGCTGTAGCACTGCCGAAGGCGGTGAGGCATTCCCTTCCCCACGCCAGGTGATATACGTCAAATGATCAAATCTGCCTAATACATACCGAGTAGTAGATTACTCCGTACCTTAGTAAGTCCGAACGTCATCATCGCTGCCGATCCGCGGTGGCCCGCCCTCCTCCCCGCAGGTTCTTCTGTTAATTCAAATCCGAGGCCGTTTGCTTGAAGTTTTACGTTCCAGCTAATGCTCACCAACAACCTGCAGTGTTGAATGCACAGAATATCAGAACTTCCTGAGATCTCTCTCTACGGTTGTATTATGAGCAGCGTTAACTGTGCTGCCTCTTATCCAGCCATTGAACCACATCACTGCTCATCTTTACTCCCACAGAACCAAAATGGCAGATCTTCTCCCCCGCCTTCTTTCATTTTCTCCGCGCCTGCAACCTTCGCAGGGTATTTCTGATGAGGACTATGACGCGCAGATACGTGACCTTGTTACGTATCTGAAACAGACATTTTCTGGAAATGCTGTCGGGTCTGTTGGTGAGAATGAAAGCCTTCTAGAAGTGAGTCTCACTGTATACTGCCAGATGGTCAGCGTATCAAGTCCAGTTTAGGATGCCGCTCATAGTACTTCCGTCCTCTACATCCTGTGAACAGGAACTAATATCTGTCTGAGTCCAGCATCTTGATCCTTCCATACACACGCTATCCTACCTCTTTATACTCCATTCGTGCATTCTTGCCGCCCAGAGCAGGACAAAGGAAACTTTTCCAGAAGACATGCGACCTGGGGGGAGACTCTGGTCGAAGGCTTTATTGTTCTTGAAGACTTTCGATCCGGTGCAGGTGAGATATGCGGGCCAGGAATGGCGCAGACTCGTGGAGTTAGTAGCGAAAGCTGCGGAGACGGTTTCAAAGGCAAGAGGCGAAATGTATACTTTTCGAGACATCCGAAGCTGACATAAAAAAGCCTCTTCTAGCAGTTCAGCCCATAAAAGATGCGATGCTTCGTCTAGACCCTTCATGCTCGAGCTTCACTTCCACCCACGTCCTTCTAAGTCGTCTGTGTCTTCATGCGAGGGCGTATGCCGTCGCACTGCCGATAATCGACAAAGATATATGTCATTTTTCGACGAGCTCTGATCAGATATACCTAAGGCGGCGCCGGCCTCTGTTGTGCGCGCAGCACCAGACTAGCGCGTCCTTCATCACTCACGCTTCCGGATTTTCAGCTAAACTCACATACAGGGATCATCTCAAGTACTTCTTGTACGGCGGCATGATATATATGGGGCTAAAGCAATGGGAAAAAGCGCTACATTTTTTAAGCATAGTCATTTCAGCTCCATGTGTCAATTCGGTGAGCATGATCATGGTAGAAGCATACAAAAAATGGGTTCTCGTGAGCCTGTTGGAAAAAGGAACTGTTAGTTTTACGCGACCCCTCTACATGTGCAGCTGGAATTAACAAAGAATATGATCAGCTTGTTCCCCTACCCAATAATACCTCTCCTCAGGCCGCAAAGGTATACCGGTCGCTTGCCAGGCCTTATGATGCACTCGGAGAAGCCTTTAAGAGCGGTGACTTCGACAGGTTAAGAGCTGAAGTCGATGTTGGTCAGCCGATCTGGCACATGGTAAGTGCCCGATGTTCACGGCAAATGTCACAAATTACTTGTATATGCCTCTCATTGTGTGTTGAGGCTCGATCACTAACTCTGTCGTTATTGTCAGGATAACAATACGGGACTCGTTCGTCAAGTGCTAGTCGCATTTCGCAGATACTCTGTTCTCAGACTAGGGAGCACATTTGCCGCCCTAAATATAGCTGATGTGGCACGCCGCACCTCGCCTAATCCTCCGGACGTTGAAGAGACCGAAATGTTTGTGGCATCCTTGATCACGTCCCGGACACTCGATGCTACTTTGCTTCATTCCAACTACGGCAAAGGTCTCACAATGCTCCGGTTTTCCGCTGCCGCTTCGAGCATTGACGCGTCCTTGGAGGCGTCAATCCGAGAACGGCTGATTCAAGAGAAACAAAGGCTAATGGTTCTCATGGATAATATTGAAGAAAGTGATATGAAATTGGAATTAAGCAAAGAGCATGTCGATCATCTGCGTAAAAGCCAAAAGCGGAAGGACAGTGCAGCTAAGGACGGTGCTAGCATGGTCAAAGAGGGGAACGATTTCGACATTGACGAGGATATGATGGGTGATTTACAATGATGAAAGGAAGGGGGGCCGCGCAGCATTAGGCATGCTTAATGGAACTTTCCGTGTCTTTACGAGTGATTACCAGCTTTTCTTTTTCTACCATCCAGGTCTATTTACATTGATATTCGATCGAAAACCCCGGGATGAGGCATTAACATTGACGACTTGTGGGAATCAACATAGCAACTTGTACAGCGACTGTTGATTGGAAAGAGAATGGTGCCCAGGTTGTCAAAAAAAGGAAACAGGGTAAAAACTCCAAGTCACCCATTATGCACTGATTCATGAACTGGTCATCGTATCGCGCGGAGCATCAGCTGGTTTCTCAGTCCTCATCTCGGAAATGGTCGACTCGGTGCCTGAAAGGTCTGTTTTCCGGGCTTGCGGATTCTTGGAATAGTAATTGGAGATTGCAGATTTGATGGCATCTTCAGCAAGCATTGAACAATGTACTGCACCAGTATTAGCACCAAACACAACGACCTAAAATTCCACGAAGAGGAGGGACCGGGAAAGGCTTACACTTCACAGGAGGCAGGCAAAGCTCTTTTGCAATCTCGGTATTGCGGATCTTGGCGGCCTCTTCGAGGGTCATACCTCGCACGAGCTCTGTCAGATAGCTAGAGCTAGCGATGGCGCTGCCACAGCCGAAAGTTTTGAATTTCACGTCACTGATGGTGTTGCTCTCTCTGTCGACACGGATTTGCAGCTTCATGACATCGCCACACGCTGGTGCGCCAACCAGGCCGGTACCGACATCAATGTCGTTTTTCGACATTGACCCAACGTTTCTAGGGTTGCTATAGTGGTCGAGCAGTGCAAAGAATGTTAGACAAGTTCAAGAAATAAGGGTTCGGAGATGACGGCAGGAGACGACAGCGCCCAAGCGGTGCATGTCACCCTCTGCCCTTCAACTGAAGCAGGGATATTTCGAAAGCAAACTTATCTTTTTCATGGTAGCCCCGTTTTGGTACAGTAGGAACGGGGTCTGGGACTTGACCAGGTACTGAGATGGCAGGCCTGACGTGGGGGGTCATGGGCCTGCCGGCTGAACGAGGGGCGACAGAGAGGACTCGTCGGATCATGATGATCAGAGCTAACGGTTCACTTCAAGGATTTTAGGCTAGCCTCACAAAGTTTTGGAATATACATCAAAATCGACATAAACGGTTTCGTGTTAGGATGAACTGCGTTAATGTGGCTGTCAAGCGGTTGGTGATGGAAGGTGGCGAGATATTTCCTGACCTCCAAGTTAAAGACCTCGGGAGGGTTTGTAAGCTGAATATGACTAACCAAACCTGGCTGTTCCCTCCCCTCCCGAGGTCTACTATCCGTGCCCATGGGTCTAAACCCATTCGGGTTTAGACACCCTACTTGGCTTTCACAATTCACTCTACATCAAATGCAAGGACTTTTGATGTTATTTCTTAGTAAGCTGTTAATCCCTTAACGTAATCTATAAGCGAGCTGGCCACCTACCCCAACACGCGACGCGTTCGACCATTTTAAATCAAGATGTCTACACCACAAAGCGATCAAAATACCTCTAAAGAAGGCAGAATTCTTCTTGCTATTAGAGCCTTTTGAAATGGCCAATTCTCTAGTATGAGGGCTGCTGCTCACACATATGATGTCCCAAGATCAACTTTGACTACCCATCTTCAAGGTCAAACTGCACATGCTGATTTAATACCAAATAATTAAAAGCTTACCCCTACTGAAGAATCCACCCTTGTGGAATGGATATTATCTATGGATGAACATAGTCTGCCATTGCAGGCTACTACTGTACAGCAAATAGCAAATCTATTACTAGCTGAATAGTTAAAATCAACATTAACTACTTTATCCACTGTTGGCAAATGCTGGGTGCAAAACTTTATTAACTGCTACAAGAAGCTTCAATCAAAATATAACTAGAAATATAATTATCAATAGGCTCAATGTGAAGACTCAAAAATCATTTATAAATGGTTTCAACATGTGTAGAATGTTATTCAACAGTATAATATGGTTGATCAAGATATCTATAACTTCAATGAGACTGGCTTTTAAATGGGTGTAATATCAACTGCCAAGATCATCACTAGATCAGATTAATTATCTAGCTGTGCTAGATTCATACAGCCTGGAAATTGTGAGTGGATGACTATTATTAAGTTAATTAATTCAACTGAATAAGCTCTACCTCCAATGATTATTTTTGCAGAAAAGATATATCAATCTTTGTGGTATAAAGATATACTATCAGATTAAGTGATTGGTATCAGTGAGAATAGCTGGCTAATAATTAACTTGACTTATTTTTGTTATGGATCTTGCCATACAAAGGTCAGATAATTGTAGGACTGAGGGAAGCCACTGATCAGCATATAACTAATCTGATCACCGCGATTATCTTGATCATTGCAATCACCTTGATCATTATGATCACCAAGACTAGGGAAACAAGTATGTATATAATAATACTTTTTTTAGATAGAATCTGACCCTTATGGTTGACTCATATAGTAACCTGTCATATAGACATTGCTAGTAACACAGGCTATTCTTATTATTATATTGCTCACCTCCTTGTTTCTTGTCTCTAAGATAAACCCAACAGCCCTTTTAGGTCTAGTTATTTAGGCCTGTTGTTACACTTCAACCACCTTTCTTGCAGGAAGCAAGGCGTGTTGTGGGCATTCAAGAGATTGCAAGCATGAAGAGATATATCTCTAACCAGGAGTTGGCCCAAGCAGTAAGGGCCCTACAGGAGCAAATTCAGCAATTGCAGGAGCAGATTCAGCAGTTGCAGGAGCAGATTCAGCAGTTATAAAAACAGTTACAGGGACAGGTCAATAAGAATATATAGCTACAAGAACAAATAAGATACCTTGAGCATCAAACACAGGAAAGCAATATAAGACAGACTTTTAATTCCAGTCAGAATTCAACCCAGCAGATTAAGGTGGCCAAACCAGATCTTTTCTACAGAGAAAGGAAAAAGCTCCAGATATTTATTTCTCAGCTAAAGCTCTACTTCTTTTTCAATGCACCAGATTTTCCAGATAAAGACAGAAAGGTTATGTTTGCAATAACCATTTCTAAAATATAGCAGCTCAGTGGTTCAAACCCTATCTTAGAGATTGAATACAAAAAGCACCTGAGGAATGTTAACTAGAGATTAATAAAATATTTAATAGATTCTCTATCTTTGTGGCTAAGATAAAGCAGAACTTTGGAGATCTTAATAAAGTCAGAAAGACCACCTATATTATTATAACAATCCAGCAAAAGACCTCTGTTGCTGCTTACACCACTGAATTCCAGCAAGCTGCAGCATATCTGAGTGACTGATCAGATAAATCTCTTATGAAGCACTACTGTTGCAGATTGAAGGACAAGATTAAAAACAGATTAATAATCTATAAGAACTCTAAGAACCTGAATGTGCTTATTAATCTAATTATCAAGATTGATAACTGTCTCTTTGAATGTTGCTACCAAGCCAATCCGCCACACCAGAATAACCAGCAACATATCAGAAATGGAGGTGATGCCATAAAACTGAACAGCACTAGTTAAAAAAACTCCCAGAAGGACAAGTTTAAGCAGTCTGATAAGAAGCTCTAAAAACCTAACTCTAACTGGACTAAAAAACAGAAGAGATACTATAAGCAGAAATTATACATCCACTGTGAGAAGAACAATTATATAAGATGAAAATATCCTAACAAGCCTAAGAAGAAAGAAAAGAAGCAAGCTGCTATTACTCAGAAGAAGGAGGAAGACCATGCTGTTTATTACTGAACTGCCTGCTATAATGATGACTGCAGCATTTATTGTTCAGAGAAGAATGCCAGAGGCTAATATTCAAAGCTGTTTAAATCAAAAAACTAGACAGCTCTGCCAGGAAGAGATACTTGCAGAAAGCACAGCTAGAGTCTCTATACCTTAATACAAGTGCTACTGAGGAAAGACTGTATCAGCAGCTTATTGTTAACAGCAGAATCAACAGGAGAAAAACAAGAATTATAATTAATAGTAGAGCAACTGGAAATTTTATCAGCAATATTTTTGTCATCAAAAACTATATCTCTTACCAGGCAAAGGAAAAACCCTATAAACTAACTATAATAAATAAATCATCTAGCAACTATAAAGATGGCTGGATATGAATGAAAACCAAGAAATCCACTTTAAGAATTGAACAGCACTCTGAGCAAATTAATCTGAACATCACACAGATTTCAAGGCATAATATTATTCTAGAAATACCCTGACTAAAGACATATAACCCCTACATAGACTGGAGAACTGAGGAGATACAGTTTGCAGAAACATCTAAAAGCAGTATAAGACCTGAAAGACAGCCTAAGAGGCAACTAAAGACTGTGGAAATTTAAGAGATATCAGAGAAGGCACTAAAACACATATAATAATAAAGAGAGCAAGTTGGTGTGCTATATATTTGCCTTAGAGAGATCAGGGAAATGAGAACTCTGATAAAAAAGCAAAAAACAGTCAAACTCTTTATTTAGAAAATGAAGAATGTGCTACAAAAATACTGAGACTTTCAAGATGTCTTCCAGAAAAAAAACAAGAGACAACTGCCAGAACACCAGCTGTAAGACCATAAGATATTATTAAAGCTAGAAATATAGCTAGCCTTTAAACTGATCTATCCTCTCTTGAAAAAAGAACATGAGGCACTACAGGAATATATTGATAAAAATCTAAAACAAGAATATATTAAGTTATTAACTTCACCTGCAGGATATCCTATACTCTTTGTCTTTAAGAAGAATGGGAAGCTACAGCTCTGCATAAATTATCAGCAGCTCAATAATATCACCATTAAGAATCACTATCTACTGCTGCTTATTTCAGAGCTCCAGGATAGATTTAGAAAGGCCTAATATTTCACCAAGCTGAACTTGTGTGAAGGCTATTACTTAGTTCAAATAAAGAAAAAAGAGGAATAAAAGACAGCCTTCAAAACTCATCTAAAATATTTTGAATATACAGTTATGTTATTCAGACTCACTAATATGCCTGCCACATTCCAGAGCCTAGTCAACAACACATTGCAGGACTATCTAGATATTTTTTATATGGCCTACCTCAATAATATTCTCATTTATTCAGAAACCCTAGAAGAGCATAAGAAGCATGTAAAGAAGGTCCTGAAAGCTCTACAAAACAGAAAGCTCTCTATAATCTCAGAGAAATATAAATGGCACATTCAAAAAGTAGAGTTTCTAGAATTTGTTATTACCTCAGAGCACATGAAGATGGATAAAGAGAAACTAGCTATTATTAGAGAATAACCTACTTCTACTTTAGTCAAAGAGATGCAATCCTTTCTTGGATTTGCTAACTTTTACCAGAAATTTATCTGGAATTACTCCAAAATTGTGGAACCCTTGATATAGCTCACCAGAAAGAAGCAAAGCTTTAAATAAGAGAAAGAACAGCAAGCAGCATTTAAAAAATTAAAGCAAAAGTTCTGCAAAGAGCCTGTTTTGAAGATCTACAACTCAGAAAAACTGGCTATATTGAAAACAGATGTCTTGAATTACACCATTGAAGCATGCCTCAGCCAGTCAGATAAGAAAGGCAGGTTACACCTCATTGCCTATTATTCTAGAAAGATAACATCTCCAGAGCTGAATTATGATATTCATGACAAGGAGTTACTGGCCATTGTTGCAGCCTTAAAGAAATAAAGATACTACTTAAAAGAAGCCAAGCATCAGACTTTAATATACTGTGACTACAAGAACCTTGTTCACTTTACCACCACCAAAGAGCTAACCTGGAGACAAGCCAGATGGGCTGAAGAACTAGCACAATATGATATCTGGATTATTTATAGAAAAGGAAGAGAGAATGTCAGAGCCAATACTCTTAGTTAAAGACCAGACTACAAGACAGAAGGACTGGGAATTCAGCCTGCAATCTTTAAAACTAAGACAGATAGCACACTTGTATTAGCCAGGCAGCTAGCACCAGCTTTTCAGATCACTGGATTATGGGAGGAAGAAATTAAGAAGGTCTATAAAAATAACTCTATAATCTAGAAACTGATGAAGATTCTAAAAAGATCTGAAATATAGAAGCTTACAGAAAGGGATTCTAACATAACTATAGAAAAAGAAGATATTATTCTATATCAAGAATTGATCTATATGTCTATTAAACTTCAAGAATAGCTGGTTAAAGATATCCATAAAGCCTCAGTGCATAGCCACCAAGGAATGGACAAAACTATTAAATAAATCACCAGAAATTTCTATTTCTCAGGGCTCAGAAAGATAGTACAGAAAGTGGTCTCCCAATATAATCTTTATATAAGGAGCAAGACCACTAGATATGCATTATATAAACTTCTACAATCTCTAGAGACACCAAAAAGATCTTGACAATCTATATTCCTGGACTTTATCACTGATTTACCAGAGTCTGAAGAGCCTCTGATTAAAGTGAAATATAACTCAATCCTGGTCATTGTGGATAGACTCACTAAATATGCTTATTTTCTACTGCATCAGAAGACAGCCAATACAGACAACTTGATATATACCTTCTTACAAGTGATTGTGGGAAACCATGATCTACCAGATAAAATTGTATCAGATAAAAATAAGCTGGTTATATCCAAGTTTTGGCAATTCTTGACACAGCAATTAAGCTCTAAATATAAACTGTCTACAGCAGCTCACTCATAAACAGATAAACAAATTAAGCAGATTAATCAAACCCTGGAGCAATACCTTTACTGCTATATTAATTACTAACAGGATAATTGGGTTGAATTACTGCCTCTGACTCAGTTTGCATACAATAGTATAAAGACTGAAGCCACTCAGGAATCACCATTCTATACCAACTATAGGTTTGAGCCTACAGCATATCAGAAGCTTATCTCTAGCAAAGTTTTGGCCCAGAAAGGAATCCTCAAGGCAGACCAATTAAAGAAACTACACTGGCAGCTAAATCTAGATATTCAATTTATTGCTTACTGAGCAGCCATGTACTACAATCAACAGCACTGGGAGGCACCTAAATTTAAAAAGAAGAATAAAATCTACCTTCTCAGAAAGAACATTAAGACACAGAGGCTCAGCAATAAATTGAATTTCAAGAAGATCAGACCCTTTGAAATTGAAGAACAGATTGGGAAAGTGAACTATAAACTTAAACTGTCAGAAAATATAAAGATATACTCTGTTTTTTATGTTTCTTTGCTAGAACCAGCACCAACTCATGCAACAGTCATTACTGAAACCAAAGAAATATTGCCTGAAAACTCAGAAGCAGATCAAGAATACAAAGTAGAGAAAATACTAGACAGTGGTTATATAGATGGTCAGTTCAGATATCTGGTTAAATAGGCAGGATATAATGATTCAGAAAATACCTGGGAATCTTCTAAGAACTGCAAAAAATGCAAAAATCTTATCAAGGAATTTCACCTCCAGAACTCAGATTATTCAAGACCAGAAAATCTACTGCCCCAGAAGAAAAAAGATTGGCCAAAGAAGAATCTCAAGAAGAGAGATAGAAGGAATCCACAAACAAATTAACCCCTAAAGTATTAGATAATCTGGCACTAACAGCAAAGTTGAAAGCTACTATTTAATTATTAATAAAAGATCTCTTATAATTCTCTCTAGAGGATTAATTCTCTTGACATTTAACCTTCTTCAAAGCCTCAATCTCAGCCAACTCTTGCTCAAATAAATCTTGGCTATGGTTGTCAAGAAAAAAAAGCAGATGAAACAAGCAGATCACTTTAGCCTGAGAACCAGCAGCTTGAAGGGTTAAATATTGAGCCTGCTGAGTAAAATATTGAATCTATTAAGTGAGACCCTAAATTTTAGCCTTATCCCACTTAATACTCTGCTGTGCCTCCTCTAGTTGGGACTGAATGCAATCACATGCTAGGTCCACACACTGGAACTCAGCAGGTGAAGGCATCTCTTCAGGGAATTGACAGCAACCCCCATAGCAAACACACTTATAGCAGTATTTGAAGTCAGAGGAAATCCAACAGCAATAGCAAGAGTAAAGTTAACAGTTCAAGCACTGGATTGATGCTTTGGAACTGCTGCAAAGGATACAGGCAGCCAAAGTATAACAACAGGCAGAAGCACTAGATATAATGGATGTTAGAAAAGAGTTAAAAGAAGAAAAAGAGAAAGGGGGAACTCATCTTCTTATAGGCTTTTAAGACAAAAGCTGCCTAGAAAAGAAGTAGTGTTATGGACCTTACTATATAAAGATTGAATAATTGTAGGACTGAGAGAAGCCACTGATCAGCATATAATTAATTTGATCACTGTAATCACCTTGATTATTGCAATCACCTTGATCACTGTGATCACCTTGATCATTATGATCACCAAGACTAGGGAAACAGGCATGTATATAATAATACTTCTTTTAGATAGAATCTGACCCTTGTGGTCAACTCATATAGCAACCTGTCATATAGACATTGCTAGTAACACAGGCTATTCTTATTATTATATTGCTCACCCCCTTGTTTCTTGTCTCTAAGATAAACCCAATGGCCCTTTTAGGTCTAGTTATCTAAGCCTGTCATTACACTGGCTTAGTCCTATATCAGCCAGATTAAGTGCTTTCACAACTTTATATTCAGATAAAGACATCTACACTATCTACTATATTTTACAGTAATTAATTAGCATCCTGAATCCCTGTGTAACAACAGGCCTAGATAACTAGATCTAAAAGGGCTGTTGGTTTATCTTGAAGACAAGAAACAAGGGGGTGAGCAATAAAATAATAAAAATAAGCTTGTGTTACTAGCAATATCTATATAATGGTTTGCTATGTGAGTTGATCATGAGGGTCAGAATCTGTCTGAAAAAAGTGTCATTATATATATATCTGTCTGCCTGGATCAATGACTTGTTTTGGATCATTCTGGGTGTTTGAATCATGGAGCTCTGTTGGATCATAGAGCTTTGTTGGATTAGGATGGGGAGGTTTAATCTATTGTTATATGCTCCCTGCATGACATACCCCTCCTTTATGCCAACTCCGGCTATAACAGTACACCTGTGAGCTCTGACTGTATCTAATATATGCAGTGGATTTGCTGCATCAGGCCTGGTTCCATATAAGCCAGAGCAGGTACTTGATCAGCTTTATATTTAATTAAAAACATCTACACCACCAGGCACATTCTATAGCAATCAATTATCTAGCTGGACTGCTGAGACACCAAAGAATGCTAGAGAGCTTAAGAAGCAGTCAGAGCTAATCAAATATTTTTAGCAGCAGCATATGCAGAGACCTCCCAATCCAATTAGTCAAGCAGTTGATTAAGTGGTCAAGAGCTGCCAAATCACAATGAATAATGCAGTGCTTTTAGAGCATGAAATCAAGCAGCTACATATGGCTAATTAACATCAAAAACACAAGCAAAAGACAGCTAGATCCTATATTGCTACCAGGGGGATTTTAACTGCTGAAGAAGGCCAGCAGCTTGCTCAGCAAGCTGCAGAATTGCAGGCAGAGGCAGCTGACCAAGCTGATATGCAGCCTAAAAGATGTGCACCACTGCAGTGCAGCAACTGCAATATTCAAGGTCATACTAGGGTCAGCTGCCCTAGTAAATAGGCAATTATTTTACATGTAAATAGCTTCAATTTAGGGGTGGTGTGGTGAGATAATTAGATATCTAATAATAATGGTGTTGGTGGGTGTTTCGCTCAGTGATCTGTTTCACTCAGTGATTGATTATGTTATAAAAATTATATTATATCTGAATTTGATCAATTCTGCACTTAAAATCTGATTATTTTATTATATAAATTACAGCATTTTTTACATCTTTAACTGCTTGTCATCGACTGTTTTTCATCTTTAAAAAAAGATATATAAGAAGAGAATTAAATTTAGCATGCAGTAAAACATTAATTATATTAATAAACAAGACTTTCTAGAAAGATTGCATATTAATATATATAATAGAAAGCTTTATTTATATTCAATGCCTGCAGTAGATTTGCAGCTACTGAATTAATCTTATATCAGTTATATTAAGTGCTTTTATAACTTTATATTGAGATAAAGATATCAGTATCATCTTCTACATCTTACAGTAATTAATTAGCATTCTGAATCTCTAAAATATTTTTATAATATTAAGAGATTAAATTTAGCTTTATATTCTGACTTTTAAGCATCTATTAAAACATTATTTACAAAGCTCATCAAGTTCAGAAAAACAAGCTCTTAATCAACTAGTTAAAAGCTGTCAGATTGCAATGCATAACACTATTCTTCTTGTGCAGAAAAATAGAGAGCTACAAGCTGTTAATCAATATCAAAAAAGAAATACTTCTAGATTATATCACTAATATAAAATTAATTCAGTAGCTGCAAATTCACTGTAAATATTAGATGCAGATAGAGCTTTTTATTATATATATTAATATGCAATCAGAAAGTCTTACTAATTAATATAATTGATACTCTACTACATGTTAGATTAATTCTTCTTATATATCTTTTAAAGACGTAAAACAGCTAATATTAAACAGTTAAAAATGTGAGAGATGCAGCAATATATAATAAAATAATCAGATCTTGAGTGCAGAATTGATCAAATTCAAATATAATATGACTTTTATAATTATCAAGAATTAACAAGTAATCTTTACTAATTGCATGAATATAAATATGCTTGTGAATTTTTTTTTACTCAAAGCAAATCAAGCTGATTATTTAATGTAATTCATCATCAAGCTGTGCAGACTACTGAGCTGTGTGGTTATTATAAAGCTGCACAATCATTATCACTTTATTGCAGTTTTTCAACATATCATGCTATAGCTGATATATCAAAAAGAGTGTATGCAGCTGATACTTAATGTTTATAAAAAATTTTTTTTTCAAAAACTGCAGCTGTTAAAGCTTTTGATATGTCTAAAAATTTCTATAGTTTATGTTAATAAAACTACTTCTCATGAAAATACAGTTATTAATTGTCAAAAATTGATAGATACTGAGAAAAATATACTTTCAACATAAATTCTTGATATGAATTAGTGTAATTTATTTCTGTAAATATCAACTATATATTATCTGGCACAGTTATTGCTCTCTATACAGCTTTTATTTTCTCAAAAAACTTTTACTGACAAAACTAAGTAACTTAAGTAATTTATTAAGCATTATAAAAAACTCTGCTTTAAATACGGCTAAAAATATGACTATTGGCAAGCTAAATGTGAAGATTCAAAGCTTATTAAAAGCTAGTTTGAACAAGAACTTTCTATATCTTTATTCTACAGTTTGCTGTGCTCTATCATCAGTCAATATTTAAAGTGAATTTGCAGCGACTGATCCATTTTTTACAACGTATAGCACAGTTTAGACAAAACTTCAGCTAATATACATTAACTTAAGCAGAAAAAAAGTGAATTTAACATATTTAAAGTTAGCAAAGAGTATTTTCTTCTATAGTAAAACAGACAGTTAATAAAATAATTAAAAGTGCAGAGATCATCATGTAAAATCTGTTAAGCTTTCATCTGCTTAAATGAAATATTTAGATTCTTTACTTTTTTAATATTGATTTTCTGCATAAAGCTGATAATCTCTTGCTGTAATAAAATAACCCGAAAAACAACAAAAACTTAAAAAAATATGAGATATAATTACAGAAATCTCATTCTTAACAATCACAAAGACTATCAAAATATAGTAATTGTAATCAGATAAATTATAATCAACTTAAATATTCTAGTAAATAGTGTCTTTTTTATGTACAGTAAAATATATTGAATTTTATTGCAAAAAAAGGTTCAAGATTTATGGTCACTTTGATGAGTGCATATTTTAATTCAAGAACTGCACAGCTCAGTGATCACTCAGTTTGAAAATATATTTCTATATTATCAGCTTAATGCATCTTTCCTGCAAATATAATCATGGAATGCAAGGTCCATTCAGATAAGTCAATTAATTTAATCGTAGTTATTTATTTGCAATTTTGTGACTATATCAATCTAGTACAGCTAGCTAAATTGATTTAGGTTAGTGATAACTTTAACAGTTGATATCACACTCAATTAAAAGTCTGTCTCATCAAAGTTATAGATATCTTAATCATATTATATTATTGAATAACATCTTGTATACATTAAAATTATTCACAATAATTCTTAGATTTTTGCATTGAGCCTCTTGATAATGATATTTGTGGGTATATTTTAATTGAAGTTTCTCATAGTGCTTAATAAATCATTGTATTTAATTCCTGCCAATAATAATTGCTGTAGATGTTGATTTTGATTGCTTAATCAGTAGTAGGTTTGCCATCTTCTGTACAGTAACAGCCTGAGATAGCATGCCATATTGATCTATAAATGATATTCATTTGACAAGGGTAGATTCTTCAGTAGATATAAGTTCTTGACAATTTGGTGCTGAATCTGCATATAAACTCCAGCTATAAAGAGAAACTATTAAGATAGATTTTGACATATATCTGCTTTAGCAGCAGCTCTAATACTAGAAAATTGATTATTTTAATAGACTCTGATTGCTAGAAGAATTCTGCCTTCTTTAGAGTTATTTGATCACTTTGGAGTGCTGATATCTTGATTTGAATTCATTTAGTATGTTGTATTGCATTCTCGGTGGCTCACTCAGTGATGTGGCCTGCTCGGTGGTTGATTACATTAATACTATCTGATTAGAAAGAAGCATCTTTAATAATCAGTAAGAGATAGATAATAAGATTAATTAAATATTGTAAAGAACTTGATCTGAATATAATTGCGAATATAATTATTAACAAGCTCAATATAAAGATTTAAAAGATTATTAAAAAATGATCCCAGCTTATTTATAATATTATATAAAAAATATAATATTCTAAAACAAGATATCTACTTTAATAAAATTAATTTTTAAATAAGATGAGTCACCCTTTACCTTCACCCGCCTAAAAGTTATAGAATCGATTATTTTGAATCCTATATACAACACCACCTAATATGCTTGCCATTCAAATATACAGCTTTGTAGTCCAGTTTCTAGAGCTGCTTTTGACGTCTTTTTAGCTTCTAATTCAGGCTGTCTGGCCTGAATTTAGCTTCTTCTTTGGCAGTTTCCTTTATAGCTTTCTCATTTTTCAATATCAGCAATTTCTTTTATCTTTTGATTCTGAAAGGATTTTAATTGCAACTGCTGTTTGTAAATAATGGCTTGTTGAACTGCTTGATTAGCTGTAAGCTGCTTAATAGTCTTTCCTGCTTTAGTTAATACTGTACAGGCTTCTCTGCCAAGCTTATACTTCTGATTAAGAAGCTAAATTGTTTCATATATATGCTGTTGGTTTTGAGGAGTAGATAAAAGTAGATGTGAATTCAATTTAGAGTGCCTTGAACTTAGAGAAGTGATAGATCTAATGGTAAATAGTTGAATTTGCGGTTGAGAGAATCAATACCTTTAAATAAGTTTTATAAGACTAATTCAGCTGCTTTCTATCCCTCTTTGACTATCTCTGAGTTCAAGTATATCTTCTGTATCTGATTATAGTATTGAATAAAGTGATCTTTCTTGATAAAAGCTGCATCACCAGATATAATAGCTTACTAAGCTCCTGACAGTAACGTAATCTATAAGCGAGCTGGCCACATAAGCGAGCTGGCCACCTACCCACTGCCAAATCTATTCAAACTGCAATTAGACTATCAACACAGCAAATATTGAAGCTATATACACTATATATCAATTACTTAGCGCCTAGAGCATTGCACCCTAGTATGACCTACTATATTATATGTGCTGCATGTTGGTGGTGCCCACTTTTGTGGCTGTAGATCTGCCTGCGCAACCACCCCTTCCTGCCCTTGATCAGCTTCTTGAGCATGTTGCAGTCCTTCCGCACCTGTTAGAATACCTCCAGTAGCTATATAGGACCTAGAT
>ENA-UOXB01000095-UOXB01000095.1-bioreactor-metagenome-genome-assembly--contig:-NODE-95-length-100865-cov-13.358169_pt1 | contig 100865 bp, 78 predicted proteins | sample MGYA00238158_ERZ761615 | MGnify/ENA primary metagenome ERZ761615 (study PRJEB28904, sample SAMN06267902) | bioreactor metagenome | isolation source: Joint BioEnergy Institute, California, USA...
TTTTTTTTTTTTTTTTTTTTTTTTTTTTTTTTTTTTTTTTTTTTTTTTTTTTCAGATGCGGCAGAGAGACAGATAAAACTGTTCTCTGCGCTCTTCTTATTACTGTAGTTTACTTACTATGGAACGTCTGTCCCTCCGATGTCAACGGCAAAAAAGTCCACGTATCGCACGTGTTCATGTATGTACATACGAACGTATGCATGTCATGGATATTTAGAGAACGGTTCAATTGAATGAGCTGGGTCAAGTATGTACGGTATATTAGGTAGGTAGGTAGCTATAGATAGAGGATAAAAATTGGATTTATTGATCTATTAATTAGAACTCGAGAAATTGTGTCTTCTTTTAACTTCGGGGGAGGGGAAAGAAAAGGAGATGAATAGATGTAAATAACCATTGTTTGTTACTTTCCCGTCTTTCTGCCTAATGAAGGGAAATTTATATCAGGAAATGAGGTATACAGTAGCAGAAGGCGTCATGTATAATTTTTTTCCATATTTATCCTGCTGTGAACTATCTGTACTCGCTCACTCCTTATTTTTGCCCCCGTGCTTCGTATCGTATCCCACACGAATGATTCCAGGCCCCTTCCGAGCCGCAATACGTAGTATATACCAAAAATAAATCATAAACAAAAATACGAGCCAAGACAAAAAAACTAGTATGTACTGTACCTACCCAACAACCTCAAACGACGCCCTCCCCCTGATATCCACCGCGCTCCTCCCCACCAGCACCGCGTACCGCCCCGGCGCAACCACATACCGCATCCGCTCGTCCCACAGCCCCAGTGCGTCCACCCGTAGCGGAATCTCCACCGTCACCGTCGCGCCCGCGGGGATCGTGACCTTCTCGAACCCCTTGAGCTGCCGGTTCGGCGCGACCACTACCCCGGGGGAGGACGACGATGAGGATGCTGGTTCGTCGGGGGCGACGTACACCTGCACGACCTCGGCGCCGGCGCGGCCGTCGGGGGAGGTGTTGCGCACGTCGACGGTCACCGTCACCGTGTCGCCGACGCTTGCGGCCGTCCGGTCCAGCCTGACGGCCCCGTACTCGAAGGTCGCGTAGCTCAGGCCGTGGCCGAACGCGTACCACGGCTGCGGCGAGCCAAGGACGTACTGGTGGCCGAACCTGAGCGTTCCATTCTCGTAGATGGATCCCGAATCCGTGATGGCCCGGCCCGAGTTGAGGTAGTCGTAGAAGACGGGCAGCGAGCCCACGTCCCGGGGAAAGCTGACGGAGAGCCGGCCCGAGGGGTCGTAGTCGCCGAAGAGGACGTCGGCGAGGGCGTGTCCGCCCTGTTCGGAGGGGTAGAACTGCTGCAGCAGGGCGGCGGTGGAGTTGGCGATCCAGGGCTCGGAGATGGGCTTGCCGGAGGAGAAGACGACGACGGTTGGGACGCCCGTGGCGGCGATGGCTTTGACGAGGGGTCCCTGGGCGCCGACGAGGTTGAGGGTGTCGACGTCGACGTGTTCGCCGGTTCTAGCGGTATATATAACCTTTAGTCAGGAATTCTTTTTGGTAGTTTGGTGTTTATGGACCGATCCGAGAAACTGGGTTGATACATACGTCGCGTTGTATCCCTCCCACAGCTCCTTCTGGTCTCTGGACCATGTCCCAACCACAACGATGGCAACGTCCGACTTCTTCGCTGCTTCGACTGCCTCAGCAAAGCCCGATTGCTCGTTACTCCAGCGCTTGCACCCCTGGGCATAGTTCACCGTGGCCTTGTCGCCCACGGCGGCCTTGATCCCGTCGAGGGGGGTGACGCCGCGACACTGGCTCTCGAAGACGACGTAGTCGCCGTACTAGATAGATAGTTCCGAGTGAGCGAGTCTAGCATTCAAACCGGAGATGAGGATTCCCTCACATTCATGAACCCATGCGCCATCGGCCCTATGACCGCGATGCTGCCGCTCTTCTTCAGGGGCAGAGTACCGTTGTGGTTCTCCAGCAGGACGATAGATTCCCGATCCAGCTCCCTCGCGACCTGCAGTGCCTCGGGGGTGTGGATGAGACTGGACCACTCGCTCTTCGGTGCAGCTGGGTACGGGTTCTCAAAGAGGCCCATCTCGAACTTTGCCCTCAGGAGCCTCGAGACCGCCGTGTCGACCGTCTTCATGTCGAGCTTTCCGTCCTTGACAAGCTTCGGGATGGTCTTGAAGTTGCTACCACAGAGTCAGTGATCACTTTATCAATGGCTGTTCCTCATATTTAATAAATAGCTCACAATGACCCGCCACCCATCTCGACGTCATTTCCGGCCGGCAGAGCCTTCAGCGTGACTGCTTCCGAGTCGATCGGTGTGCTCCGGCAGAGCTTGAACGCCGTGCAGAGCCTGTCTGTCCCTCCCGCGTCGCTGGTGACCCAGTACTTGTAACCCCATTCGTCTCTCAATATGTCCGTGAGGGTGTGGCGGTCTGCGACTGCGGGAATGCCGTCGTAACTAGGTAGAAAGAATCAATAGTCAGGGTCAACTGTAATTTATAAAAAGTCGAGACTTTCTTACGCATGATAAGCGCTCATTACGCTCCACGCGCCGCCGTCGATGATGGCTCGTTTGAATGAAGGCATCCATCTGTATATCAGAACTTCATCAGTCTACAGGAAGAGCACAGGAGGAGCTAAAACAGATGACTGACGTTGTGCGAAGCTCCCTCTCCCCTCCATGCACCGGTCCAGTATTGAGCCCCTGCTCCGGCATGCTAAAGCCAACGAAATGCTTGACCGTTGCGGAAACGTTTGTACTCTGCAGCCCCTTCACATAACTGTACGTGATCTCTCCTGCTAGATAGGGGTCCTCAGATGTTGTCTCTTCGACCTGTGTGGGAATAGAGTCAGACAGGCGCTTCTACACACGAGCTTGACAGGTAGATCGTGACTGGATATGCATGTTCTTACCCTACCGAACCGCAATTCCCGAGCAAGGTCGGCAACGGGGGCGAAAAGTTGGTTGACACCGAGAGCGCGGGCTTCCTGGCCGATTATCTTGGCCATCGTTTCGACCAGCTGTGGTACACCTGTTACTTTTATTCTTTCTTTTTCCGATGGGATTCATGTCCGGAACTTGCCTTTATGTTCCACGAGCACCCATATCCGATGGGTGAGTTGAAGATTGTCGCGTTTCCAATTAAGAAGCCGTGGATACCTAGAATTCCAGTCAGATTTTATCCATACTGTGTAATATGCTCACGAGGGCCAGGCACCTTCCGTCTGAATAAGCGCAGGAATTCCCAGAGTAGTGTTCTCGAGAAGATAATCCTGTGCCCGTTTCACGTTCGTTGCGATCCAGTCCCAGGGAACGGGGTATCCAACTGGATAAATAAAATCGCAGCTAGTCAGTCTATATTTCCTTCATAACCAGCACAAGCGTGGCAGTCTTATGACACATACCGTAAAACATCCCCGCTTTCGTCTCCATGTTCTCCACGAGCCCGGTATAGTTGAACGCTCCGGATGTCGGGTCCATCCAGTTGGTGATGTCTCCTGTTGACGCATGATCAGACAGTTTGTTCAAAAAGCTTTCAAGTCGAAAACTGATAGATAGAGCTAGAAGCTTATAAACAGTGCTGCATCCTTCATCCATCCAGACAAGTGGGTGTATGCCTACCCTGCATCAACTGAGCCATCTTATCCTCGATCGTCATCCGCGCCAGGAGGTCCGCGACCCGCTCGTCCACGGAGAGATTGGGATCCTTGTAGGGAGGTCTCTGTCCTCCTTTGCCTTTATCATGTCCATCGCTGGAACGGGCAGCATTCGCGCTTACTGCAGAAACGGCAAAGAGATGCAGGAGTAATAGTAGTAACGAGTGGGGAAGCATGCTGGGTACCACCGTTTCCTTGAAAACAGGTACCTAGCATCAAGGGGGAAACGAGCCGCAGTCTTTCTCTTCAATGGAGAGACTGATTAATTGTCTATCATCAGAGAGCCACGGGGAAAAGATGAAACTAAGAACTCAGAGACCGGGCAGGCCCCTGTTTAATGAGGATTTTGGAGGTACAAAAAAAAGGCCGACATCGTCCATCCGAGCACGAGTGGACAGGTTAGACCAAGGCCGTCTACTAGTTACCTTGATTAGGTACTATGCATTTAAGTTAGAGAGCTAGGTAACAGGGGATAATGAACGCGGAGAAAACAACGAAAAAGGACCCAGATAAAACCTACCTATTGGAGGAGATCCTGACCTGACAACCCCGCATACTATGCTAGTTAGCAGCGAGCGGTTAGGTGGGATAAAGACAACGAGCAGCATATGATATGTACAGTAACAGTAGGCATGCATCTGCGACCTTTTTCCACCTATCGATTCAACCACAGAGAGCGGGCTCGAGAGGCTGCAATTGGCCGGGGTGAATGCATGCATTAGCTGAGGTCTAGTCTCAATGACTTTAATTGACTCAACGTTAGATGCATCAAAGTCCCGGATGATTGAAGTGAGGGGAGATAGAGACGAGCGGGAAATCTTTCCGGAATCCGATTTGGGAAGAAAGAAAAGAAAGCTCGAGGCCGGATCTACTCCATATATACATACATACATCGACCTTAGTTAGGTCACAGTCCCTGTCCTCTGTTGTATGTAGCCCATGCACAGTTTCCAGAAGTTATTATTGCAAACTTTGGATGTATCCATCTGCCCTGTACATAAATTAGGTACTGCCTACGAGGCTAATTGCCCATCACGGTAGGAAACATGATATCTTATCAAGCCTTCTCGGCACTTCCCTGGTCAAATTTCTCCGTCATCGAACTCATAATAGCCAAGATCAGTACAGTACAGACACAACGTAATACACAAATAAGAATAAGGAGTTATATGTCATATAATATAATAATATAATATACCCTGACATTAAGACCATATACACAATCACGACCTCAACCAGCTCAGCTATACTACTTATACCTAGCCGATGCATACAATCACAGAGATGAGACAATCAAAAACATCGACAAATGCAGCCATACCTGATTACAAGGGGAAAAAAAAGGAAAAAAAGGTGAGAATAAATAGATATATCTACGAACCCGGAGAACCGCCACATTTCTCATCATTCACCTCGCTTGCTGGCTCTGCCTCTGTCACTCCACTACTTACCCCTATCCTCTTCAAGCAGTTCATTTCTTGTGAGAGATAGGTTGCCCCATCTTCGTCTGTTGTTCGATCTGCGAAAGGTCTCGCCCAGCCAGGCCAGGCCGCCGCCCCACGAGTCGCTGAGGCTACGGAGCCGGGTGACTTTGTTGTCGTTGCCGTTGTTGCTGTTGTTATTGTCGTTGCCGGCATCCTGGTTTCTTCCGGGATTATTATTATTATTATTATTATCGGTGCGGCTGGTGTCAACTCTCGGGACGTTGACCGTCGAATTGAGTCTCGTCGACGCCGGTGTAGACTGGACGGCCGCGGAATGACGGCCCTGCTCGTTGTCGACGCTCACTTCGGTTTCGTACTCGGTCTCTCCAACCTCACTGTCCCTGTATCTGTCTCTGTCTGGAGGGGTGTCGCCAGGAGCAGCCGCGTTGGAGTGTACGATCTTCCTGCTGGCTTTTCGCCTGTGACCCCGATTCCTACCTGGACTGCCCTCGCCACGGCGCAGTGATTCCGCCACGACGGCGCTCAGGCTGTTTGAGAGGGGAGGGAGCAGCGGGCCGGGCGCGAAGTGCAATGATAGGCGATGCCGCGAGGCGGGCGGCGGCGGTGTGTGCGGTGCTGCGGATTGTCGTGGTGCAGCCACGCGAACGGCTTCGTCTCGTGGGGGAGACGGAGCGCGCGGTGGCGTGCTTGGAGGTTGCTCGTTTTGTGCAGCGGACTCGTTGATACCAGGAGCGGATGGGAAGCGTAAGAGCAGCGCTGGAGGTTGAGGCAAATCCTCGGAAGGTTCAGGGGGAGTGGAAGGAGGGATCTGGGATTCCGCCGCGGGGGTATCGATCAGGCGTTCCTGAGAAGCGGTGGCCCAAGGATTGGTGACAAGAGACAGAGGATGTGGCGGAGAAGAGGCGAACTCCTGGGAGAGAGACTCGGCCGTCAGAGACCCAGCTTGGGAAGCCCGAGACGGTGAAAGGGCACCCCTGGGCGTGTGTAGATCGTCATCATCATCATCCTCGATGCTGAGCAATGACGCACGCGGGGACTGCGGTCTCTCTTGCTCTAGAAGGGCTGTCTGCGCCGGCTTCTGCATCCTCCGATCGACGTCAGGAGGAGGCAAATCGACACTGTCGCGATACCTTTCTCCATCCAACAAGCCGATGGCTTCTTCCTCGTCAATCGAAATTGATTCATCATCGTCTGCACGAACGCGACCGCTGGTGATCAGGTAAACGCCGAGGAAGGTCATTCCACATCCGCCGACGAACTTCCCTGCCTGAGCAGCGGTGGTGGATTCGAAGTCACGGTAGAGGATGGCGCTACCGATTATCACAGAAAGCGTGAACAGAACGAACTGAGTGGGAATGACCTGTGTAGAGTCGAAACGCTGAAGAGCACGATTGATATATCGAATCTGCATCACTGCGCTGAAAACAAGTATAGCGACGAGGAGGTAGGTGACGGGGAACGTAATGACGTGCCACAAAGTGAACGACAACAGAGAGGCAACACCCTTGGTTGAGAGAGCCGTGTACCCGCCTATCGATCCAAGGATTAGTTTCAGAAGATAGTTTCCAGGCTTCCAGCGTTCACGTACCATATAACCCGACGAGGCCGACATCAATCAGAATTGTCCGGGAACCATATTTCCCGCTAGCCCACATTAGAGCAACAATCAAACCGGCCGTGAGGCCCAGATACAGCTCGAACTCCCATCTCGTGATCATGACCCAGATATCATGCGGTCCGATCTTGTGCTCCTTTCCCTTGGCGCTCAGAATCACAACGACCGTTCCAGCAATCGCAACCACCACGCCCAAGAAATCCTGCTTGCGGAACTTCTCTTTCAACATGATCGGCGCAATAACGCAGTTCGACACCAGCGCAACGACGCCCAGGGGAGAGACTATCGACGCGGGCGCAAAACCGTAGGCTAAGAAGTTTCCCGCCTCGCCCAGAGTCATCAGCACGATACCGGCCCACCAGTACGGTGAGCGAAGGTAGGACTTGCGGTGTCCATTGGCCAGGGCCTTCTCCTCGGGTCTCAGTGTCTGATCGGAGAGAAACGATTGCTGTAACCGGTCATGCCGACCAGGCTCTAAATCATCATCATCATCATCGCCATCGATGCTCTCGCTGTCTCGGTACCGATATCCTCCTATCCCCCTCCTGCTTCCGATCTCCATGTCATCATCCTCGAAACTCGACAAGGTCCCATAGCTCGACGACATCCGGCCCTGTGCATTCCGCCTCCAACTCGCCCCTCTCCTCAGACCCAGCCGCACCCTCTGACTCTCATACTCCCGCTCGATCCGGACATGCGCGTAGCGCTGGACGTTGAGCGCAAAGGAGATGAGCACGTTCCCGATGAGGGCCGTGATGATGCCGATCAGCGGGGACCACGCTCTTCCCCCGGCGTCGCCGTTCCCGCCATGATCACCGCCAGGGGTCTGTTCGTAATCGGATGATCGATTGAAGGGGCTCTGGTACGGAGAGGAGAGGACGTAAGGCGTGGACGTCGGTCCCGGGACGGCGGACGAGACGAGAGCGGTGAGCAGACCAGCTGCTGAAACTCCCCGTGTGACATCCATTCAGTCGAGCCGGATGCCAGATAAGAGTGGACGGTTGCTCGAGAGGAAGAAGAAGAGGGATGTGTGCGACGGATGGTTTGTTTTTCCCTTTGGACCGGAATATATACAGGCCACATGCACACTACCGCAACGGTAGAATACGCGTGGAGATCGGCGCGGAGGCGTAGCTGGGTCCGACAGAGGACTTCTTCCCCTCCGTTCTCTTCTCTCCGGTGGTATACAGCCGTCCTCTCTCTACCTGTCTGATGTTAGACCTGGACGCTTCAATCCCTAGCTGGTCGTAGCGGCATCATGGTCCCGATTCTCTCCTCGCGTGTTCGGTTTCGTCGTCCGACTGAGCTGCCAGTCCCCGGTCCGGGGCAGCTCGAGCACCTAGCTTCTCGATTCTCGTGCAAGCGTGGGCGTCCCAGCGAAGACACGGTCAAGCGCCCGGTTGCAAAGGGGACGGGAGGAGCAGCAGGAAGCAGAAAGCTCGGTGCGCGGCCGGAGGGGAACGGGGAGAAGGGCAGCGGCGCAGCAGCACAGCAGCAGCGATAGCACGGTCGCTCCGCAACGGTGGTTGGACTCGGGCTCGGGACAGAGCAGCGCCGCAGCGCCGGGCATTGGCCGGCCGGGGGCGGCGGGCCCGCGGCGATCAGCGCCGGCCCCGAGCCAATCACGTCATCGTGCGGGAGCTCAGAGCTCTACGAGATGCGGAGTCCTGCTCCAGACGCTCCAGTTCGACGTGCATCTATTCGGGGTATCTATCGATTCTGCACCGTGGCCATTGGGATCCTTGAATTATATATACACGAGACACCGCAACGCCATTTCCACCCAGCCAAATAAACACAAAAACAAGACAATATGCGACATGGACCCTGAGATCTATCAAAAGGAAAGAGATAAAAGATGCTAGCAACAGACATCACCGCTTCGCCTTCTTCTTCTCCGGACCCTGGTCCTCCTCGTCACTGATCTCCGCAAAGATGGGTTTGGGCTGCGTTTTCTGCCACGCCCGGGTGAAGATGGGCTCCTTCTCCGCCTTCTCCGCATACTTGAGCAGCGCCTCACGCGGGTCCTCGTCCCGCATCGAGCTGAGCGGGATGTGCTCGCGGATGTGCTTCTCATCGGGCTGCGACTTGGCAAACGGCGTCTGCGCCGGCAGATGTGGCCGACGCGGGTCGCGCGAGCGGCCAGACGCCGTGAGCCCGATCGTCGGGTGCCGTGCTGACCAGGTGGCCGCAGCGGACTGCGGCTTTCCGTTGGGGCCGATGATGATCGCGTCGCCCGACATGCCCTCCGACAGGTCCATCGTGAGGTTCGGGTCGTCGTCGACGTGCCGCCGCTTGGGAGCCTTGGACATGACCATGACGGCACCTTTCGTGGACTTATTCGGGTTGTAGAGGACGTGAGTCTCCGCGTTGGCGGAGCCGGTCAGGATCTGGTTGAGCTTCTCATGCCACATGACCGTAATGAGCGGAGAGCCGGGCGTGACAGGGGTGACGAGCTCCGGTTTCAGCGTTGCTGGGTTCAGGATGTGGAGATGGCCCGTTTCAGAGCCTGTGAGGATGTTTGCCGACGTCGGCGAGAACTTGATATTCGACGTTGGATAGCGCTCCGACGTGGAAGGATGCGACACTGTCGTGATGGGCTGCTTGAACTTCCTCGTGTCCCAGAGCTTGATGGTATTGTCGCCGCCTCTCGTGACGACGAGTCTGCCATCCGAGCTGATATCCAACCCGCTCGTCCAAGTATCCCTCGCGTGCGCATCCCTGACCTCAGCGCTCGGCCTCGTAAACGGACCATTACCGCTCCACATCAGCAGGCTCCCATCAAGCGCAGCGGCGACGAGCACATTAGGTCCTCCCTGCAGGGGAGAACCCCAGGCGATGGCGGTCATCTTCGTCCTCCCAGCCGACCCTGCAATCCGCGACTTGTGCACTATCACCTCCTTCTGCGACCTGCCCACATTAACATCCCATATCCGCACCGTGCTATCCGTGCCCGCGGTGACGCATATGTCGTAGTCGGTGGGACTCCAGGCGCCGCACGTAACCTCCGAGATATGGCCCTTGGTGTTGTGCAGATCCCGCAGATACATATCGCCCTTGACAAACTCCGTAAGCACGTCGCCGTCGCGGCTGAGGATCCTCGGCTGCGGCGTCGCCGCGACAACCAGGACCTGGCTCGGCGAGATCGGATTGAACTCGACGTGGTGGACGGGGTGTGTCTCCGTGGCTGCGGACTGCTTCTTCGCCGTCGGATCGACCGACTTGAACGCGCGCAGCGTGGTCGGCGTCATGGACGCAAAGTCGTGCAACTTGAGTGTGCAGTCCAGGGAACCTGTAATCAAACGTGACCCGGACGAGTCGACCGTGATGGACGTCACGGCGCGCTCGTGCGTTTTGAGCACGAGCTCGTGCGAGACGGGGAATTCATCTTCATCATCCTCATCGTCATCATCATCGTCGTTGTCGTCGTCGTCATCCCTGTCTGGATCTTTATCATTATCAGCAACAGACAGCTTCTCCTTCTCTTCCTTCTCCTCCTCCTCATCCTCCTCCTTCTTGACGCGCGCGTCATCTTCGCCACCAGCAGGTTCCTGGGATGGCGACGGCCGCCGCGGCTTCACGGCCGCATCGGCCCGCTTGGTGCGCTCGATCTGGGCTTGGACATCGGTGCCCTTGGTCTGCTTCCCGAAGCTCGTCGGGAAGAACTTCTTGAAGGCCTCTTCGTCGAAGCCGTTGTCGTCCATGGCCGAGATTTTAGCTGTTGTTGTGGTCCAGACAGCTAGCTCTGGAGGAATGCGAAGTAGCAATGATATCGAAGAGATGCGGTTGTGTTTGCAAGGTTTGCATCGGTGGCTCGGCCTCCCCGAGTTCCGATGGGTCCTACTGTAAGGGGCAACAGGTCTTGGCAAACGCCGCTGCACACTGACAGATAATAGTGTTATTTCTTTTTAACCACTATGTGGTATAATTATGAAATATGTGATTGAAAGCTTACGATATTTTCGTTTGAAATCTAAGAAATAATTTTTTGATCGTAAGCGGCCTCTTTGGCAGTCCGTCTTGTACCGGGATAGTCTTGAAAGGACCCTGTATATAGAGCGTCATGCGACCCACTACGATGGTGTTCTTTGAACCTAAATTCAGCACAGCAATATCGCTGTATATAAAAAAGTAGCGATATTCGTGAATATCCGGCACTGTATCTGGGCTTCTACACTGAGATTAGAGCTAGAGCTTCCTCCAAATTAAACGGCTGGTAGTCTTTGATGGCAGTCCATCTATTGGAATACAAGACTTGAAGGTTCTATTGCGTAACAGGTCCAGACCCTAGCTATGCAGTCCCATGGCAGGCTTACAAGTACAGTCCTTCCGGTTCGTTCTCCAGTTTCGTCTTCATCACCCGTTCTCTGGCAGCCCTGAAGTCTGCCATCTGCACCTTCATTCGCCGCTCGCGGAGCGCCATCAGACCGGCCTCTGTGCAGATAGCCTTGATATCCGCTCCCGAGAGGTCGTCCTTCTGGCTAATGAACTCGTCCAAATCCACATCGTCGCTAAGAGACATCTTCCCTGTGTGGAGCGCGAAGATCTTCTTCTTGGTATTTTCTAGGGGATTGTCAGCCTTCACCAATCCTTATACTGGGTATCTATACTTACGGTCCGGGTTCTCAAAGAGAATCTTGCGGTCGATACGACCAGGTCGGATCAGGGCGGGGTCGAGACTTTCAATCTTGTTGGTAGCCATGATGACCTTGACATCACCACGGTCATCAAATCCATCAAGCTGGTTCAAGAGTTCAAGCATAGTCCGCTGGATCTCACGCTCACCGCCAGAGGTCGAATCATACCGCTTGGTACCGATGGCATCGATCTCGTCGATGAAGACAATCGAAGGAGCGTGCTCAGCGGCGACTTGGAAGATCTGCCGCACTAGACGGGGGCCATCTCCCAGATACTTCTGAATCAGCTCACTACCGACAATACGGAGGAAAGTGGCGCTCGTCTGGTTGGCAACAGCCTTGGCGAGCAGTGTCTTTCCTGTCCCTGGCGCACCGTACAGAATGACGCCTTTTGGAGGTTTTATACCCATCTCCTCATACAGCTCTGGGTGAAGCAGGGGGAGCTCGACAGCCTCCCTAACTTCCTGGATCTGCGACTCCAACCCACCGATATCTGCATAGGACTCGGTAGGTGCTTTTTCGAGCTTCATCACGGAGACCAGTGGGTCCGTGTCGTCCGTCAGGACGCCGACAACTGACACGGACTTGTGATGCAGCAGGACACTGGCACCAGGTTCCAGCAGGTCCTTGTCGACAAAGGACATGATGGAAACGTAGTACTCAGGCCCAGTTGCGCTTGAAACGATGGCATGGTCGTCATCGATCATCTCCTCCAGGGTGCCCACGCCCATGGGGCTGCCTCTCATGTCGTCCACGCGGCTTCTCTCATCCGCATTTCTGTCCAGAGACTCCAAGTCACCAGCGGAAGGTGGCGCAGTCGCCTGGGCCTTGGCCTTGCGAATACGCTCCTGGTTCTCGACGTACTCTTCCTCTAGCAGCAGGTGATCGTGGATTCGCTGCATTCGTAGGTATCGTAATTTACATCTCGATGTCGGGAAGACGGGAGGCATCTTTGAGGCGGCATTGGGACCCGCAACCTTACGCTTCTTGCGTCCGACGCGGGTCGTCGGGGGTGCTTCGTACTTGGGTCTCTTCTCCTAAACCGCAAGCCGTGTTAGATGGAACTCTGGAAGGGCAGGGGCGCTCGACTAGCTGCATACCTTCTTGTCCTTCTCATCCTTCTCTCCACCTGGACCCCCTTGGATATTAGATTGTTGATTACCCTATTGCCAGACATGGTGAGCATGTTGATTGCTAAGCAGCCGGAGGACGGAAACGTACCATCGTGAAGAGCTGGGACTCTAGAAGCAACAAAAACGGTGCAGAAAACAGAAAATAATAGTCCCAGGAGCGCAAGTGGCTGTCTCTGGGACGACAGAGAACGGCGTCGAGGTGGTTGTGTAGAGCGGGCGGAAGGTGTCTAGTCGGCGGCTCCAGGTGAAGTTGTCGCCTCCGACAGGCAGGGCGGTCATGTGACCAGGCGCCGTCTCCTCTCGGCGGACTCCACGTCAAGCTCGGGCGCGACGAGGCTGCGTCACTCTGCTTATCCGCAGCCCGTCGACTCCAACGCCCGCTATCACCGCCGTCGCCTCGCCAGCTCACGTTTGGCTGCCAAGCGCCGGCAACTTTTTATGCCTGTGCCCCTCCCCACCACTACATCTCTTGTGATGCTCATGCTTCACTGTTTCAGTCACTAATTCTACCTCCTCCGCTCCTCCGTCGCAGTCAGACTATATAGTCTGTGACTCAGAAGAGCTCTCGAGGGTATAGCGCTTACCCCTGTCCCACCACAGCTTCATAAAGAATTGGCTTCCCGGCCGAATCTCTATTATTCTGGTAGCCTCCACTGCAGCGCTCTTGCTTCCCAATTCCAATACTAAATTATATCCACATTTGATGGTCCAAGCCTATTGCTATTATCCCCCGCACTAACCATAGAGCTCGACATTTAGTCTGAAGCTCCGAGGTCGCAGGCTCCAGCCTCAGCCCCGGCGCTTAGCGTTTCTGCCTTCTAGAGCCTCACCCGTTCCCTCAACAACGTCAATATATTGATACAATCTGCTGTTCCACTCTCTTCTGACAGTGTCCTCCCTGGACGTCGATTGCGACTCCAACCACCTTATCTCCTGCGACTCGATCAAGCTCATTTGTCACCATGGCTTCTAACCGTGCGCGCCGTATTGCAAAGGAGATCGCAGATATCCATGCGGATACCCACTCGCAGATTACAGCTGAACCTGTGGGAGGTGGGGACGACCTCACCCACTTGCGGGGAACCTTCCGAGGACCCCCAGGTACTCCCTACGAGGGTGGAACCTATAAAGTTGACATCAAAATACCCCCTGAATACCCGTTCCGGCCGCCAATCATGAAGTTCGAGACCAAAGTCTGGCACCCCAATGTCAGCAGTCAAACGGTAAGCAGACCCTGGCCCAGTGCCCCGGGTGCCGCAGCAGATGCGGGGGGGAAATGATTGCTGATTGTATGACAGGGTGCTATATGCCTGGATACCCTCTCGACCGCCTGGTCGCCTGTTCTGACCATCAAGTCTGCACTGCTATCTCTTCAATCTCTGCTCAGCACGCCTGAACCAAAGGACCCGCAGGATGCGGAAGTCGCCAACATGCTTCTCCGGAACCCCAAGGAGTTCGACCGTGTCGCGAGAGAGTGGGCTATCATCTATGCAGGGGCTCCCAGAAGGCAGTCCGGAGAAAGCAGCGGTGGAGTTACGGCTGAGTCGATGCGGCAACAGGAGCTCAAGGCCAAAGAGGAGGCGGAGCGTGATGAACTTGCCGCGTATGACACCACTAAACCTCCCGGGGTCTCTGGGAATGGTTCCTTGCTAACGCTGATCCTGCAGGTATGAGGGATACAACAAGGACCTTGTCGACCGATTCTGCAGCATGGGTTTTGATGTCGATCGTGTAGTGGCTGCCTTCAAATACGTCGGAATAGATCGGATGGGCGGAGAGGACTACGAGCTGGAGGAGGCTTACATGGGCGACATTACTGCACGCCTTCTGGGCGAGGCATGATGGACGCGGTTATGTAATTGCATGGGAATGCTTTGTGACTTCTGTGAACGGATTTATGGGAACTGGCTAAGCATCGGGTGCTCGGCGAACAATAATATTGTCTATTGAGGCGTTTTTCGAGCGATGTCTCTCATTTCCTGTCGCTTATCTGTTTTTCTTTTGACTTTTCCTCCTTTTTAGCCTGCTATGTGGTTTAACGACTTGATACTGGAAGTATGATATTTAGTTGCTACGAATAATCGAGAGAGTCCTGTGGTTGATTTTCCATGATTGCCAGTAGGCGACATGCAGGTGGGGGCTGGGCAACGGAGCTCCCTTAGCTCCAAGTTCCGGCCTGTATCGATAAGCGCGCGTGTCGGTGGATCTTCTGCCGCCCGGGCCTTAGCCTCCGCCTTCACAACGGAGACACTTTGGATCCACAGCATCACTCACAAAGACGAGAGAATGGAACGATGAGCTGTAGCCGTTACTCGTCTTTCGAGTAACAGAACAACGGCCACTCTGGAGCACATATTTGCTGACAGACAACCATAGCAAGATTTGAAGAGCAGGCGGAGGACTTCAACCGCCCCGAATGCACCATGATCGAAGACGACATCTATCGCTCCTCCACCCAGTACCGTCTCTGGTCATTTACCAGGGAATCCCTAAATTCTATACGTGCAAGCACCAACGCGATCGCCAGTGATCGTGTCCGAGCTGCGCACCGGCGGGCAAGGGCCGCCGCCCAGTCCAACACACCCTCCGCGACAGGCACTCCGACGCCCAATCCTAGCGATGCAGAAGTGAAGCCAGAACCAAGCCCGGAAAAAGAGATTGAGTGTCTGACACCAGAGGAGGAGCTCGAACTTGTGAGGTATTATTGCGAACAGACTCTGGAGCTTGGGGGGTCGTATAAAGAGCCATTGCCGACGGCAGTAAGGGTACGTCTATCGTGATTTTGGGAGCATATTCCCTCTGCAATGACCTGTTAGAGGGATACTAGATGTTAATTGTCCATAACAGGCAACAGCAATCCAGTACCTCCGTCGTTTCTACCTCACTAATTCGGTCATGACATATCCTCCGAAGTCGATAATGCCCTGCGCACTGTTCCTCGCGACCAAGACGGAGAATTACTACATGTCGCTACAGAAATTCGCGGCCGGAGTCCCCGGTGAGCCGGACCCCGATGAAGTCATCGCTCCAGAGTTCACGCTCACCCAGGGCCTCCGGTTCACGTTCGATGTGCGCCACCCCTTCCGCGGCCTGGAGGGTGGAGTCATGGAACTGCAAGCCATCGCGCAGGGGGATGGAAAGCCGGGGCCTCACCATCCGGGACAGACGCCGGAAAGTTTGAAGCGCGCATTATATTCGATAGCACCAGCCCCATCCGCTGCAGCGGGTCAACAGCTTTCCTCGATCATGGATCGCATCGCCAAGGCGCACCACAGCACCCGCGAGATCCTCAAGCACGCCGCACAGATGACAGACGCTTACTTCCTCTACACTCCCTCTCAAATCTGGCTCTCCGCCTTACTCCTAGCTGACCGGCCTCTCGCCGAATTCTACATCGGCGTCAAGGTCGGTCCCGTCTCCGAGGCCACCAACGTGGATTCGACCAACCCGCTCTCACTGCTGCGCACGAAGCTGCTGACCACGCTGGAGGATTGCGCCAAGATGCTCGAGTCCTACAAACCGATGTCCTCGGATCCGGAGAAGATGAAGGAGCTCCGGCGGATCGCCAAAAAGCTCCGCCAGTGCCAGGACCCGGAGAAGAGCAACGCCTTCGGGAAGGGGCGTACGCAGAAACGGGATCCTGGAAACGCGGCTGCCGCTGCGCCGGGTGCTGCAGCTGCAGGCGAGGGTGTATCCGAGAGCGAGCTGGAACGTGCGGCGAAGAAGCGCAAGTTGGAGCGGGAGCAGAGAGAGAGGGAGGCCAGGGAGCTCTTTGGCGGCGACTTGGTTGCACAGCGGGCGAAGGAGGGGACCAGCGGTGAAAAACCTCCACAGGGGTAGGCCAAGCATGATCTGCTTTTCTTTTCTTCTCTGATTTCTTTATTTTCTGGTTTGTGATAGGATAGACATGGCTACTTCTGCTGCATGGCATGACCATGAATGGGGAAAGAGAAAGCTATCTGGGGAACAGGGACACCTCTGAAAGCTGAAAAAGGAAAAAAGGGGACGATCAAAGAATCTCTCCATGTCTGTTTCCTATCTGTACTGTACCATATATACATTCTCCTACGGACGTTGTGGGATTATTTGGTTGAATTAATCTAATACAAGACTCAGCTAGATATGGCACCCCATCCCCTCAGGTAGTAATGCTGTACGGACCTGATATTCACCTAAATCCTCGAAAACAACGACTCGGTATCTGCATGCTTCTGGGCGTAGTTGCATCCTCTTGTCGAAGCCGGGGCTGTGATTGGTGGCGCAGTACCCCGGATTGGCGGTTAGCTCACGGCCGTGGAGAGTTAGTAAACGTCCCAGGCGATGTCACCACCTGGTAGACGCCTTTGGCATCACATACAGTCCTCAGACATGAATAGGCTGACTCTATAATATGTGTGCAGGGACCGCACTACGTGGGACAGTCGTGTATACCCCATCCTCGACCGTGGGAACCTGATATCGCCATGCGCCCGGGATGCCGCGAGCTTGAAGATCGACGCGTGGCCGAATAAGCGCCGGGCGCTAAACCTGATGTGGAGTTTCTGTTACCAAACACCAAGCGCGCTGAGTGGCCGCTGTCGCGACGCCGCTGTGGAGGATCTGCGGGCGCCGTACCTGGGCATGTCGAGAGACGCTGCAAAACACGCTCGGTCCGCGGAGATATCTGGCGATGAGGTGGATGAGATGCCGTGGTGGCCGGCCTGTGCGAGAGGAGGTGCCGGTGCTCTCTCCGCTTTGCGTCCAGATATCCTGAGGTTGTCTCTTCTTTCTCTCTCTGATCCATCTGCTGTTCAAACGTAAGGGACGCTCTGGACTCTCTTGCAGACTTTCCCCTGGTGAAGTCTGCGTGTTTCCTTTTCTTCGACGGCTCTATTTTAGATACCATCTCCACTCACGCGTCATGCCTCGAAAGATGCCCTCTTTCGCTGGCCGTTGACCCCGTCTTCTTATATTTCTTCACACTCCCTTCTAACGCCCTCCCATGCCCCTCTCCGATCCTCTCTCCTGGAACATCGATATTGATCGCTTCCTGAACCCCTTTCTCCCGCCCCCGCCCTGGAGATGGATCCCCCGTCCCATCTCCCACTGGTTTGGATACCGGGAGACGCCTCCCAAGCCCCTGGGCAACGTCCTTGTGACCTTCTGGTCGGTCGTGGGCATCTTCTGCGGGGTGTCCCTGATCGAAGGCGTGTCGAGTCATGTCCCGTCCTTCCGGGACCATGGGGCGCCCCTGATCGTGGCTAGTTTTGTGAGGCCCCTTGATATGCTTGATTTGATGCCCCTGCATCCCCTTGTTACCTTGGTGTGGGCCTGACGGGGTTTCTCTGCTCTGGACATTTACTCATGGCATGTTCAACAGGGAGCTGCGGCCGTGTTGGAATTCTGCGCGATCGAGTCCCCTTTGGCGCAGCCGCGGTGCGCCGTCCTCAGCCAGCTCTTCGCATCCGTCATCGGGGTGGGCATCGCGAAGCTGTTCGCGCTGAACCCGCGGGCTGAGGAGCTACACTGGCTATCGGGCGCCCTGGCCTGCGCGGCGGCCACGGCCGTCATGATCCTGACCAAGACGGTGCATCCGCCCGCGGGCGCCACGGCCCTCCTGGCGGCGGTCGACAAGACCGCCCTGGCGCTGGGGTGGTGGCTCGTCCCCGTCATGCTGCTGGGCGCCGCGCTCATGCTTGTCGCCGCACTGATCATCAACAACATCCAGCGGCGGTTTCCGGTCTACTGGTGGACGGCGGAGGACCTGACACGGACGAGGCAAAAACCCCCGGACGTGGAGAGAGCGGGGAGCAGTGCAGGGGAACCCGGGGCCAAGACGTTTGCGCCGTCGCTGGAGGGCCGGAGTCTGTCGGAGGGCGAGCCGCAGCTGGTGGTTCGGCGGGGGCAGGTGGTGGTGCCGGAGGCCATGTATCTGACTAGCGAGGAGAAGCAGGTTTTGGAGCGTCTCAGCAATCGCATCTGACGTATACCCTGGTCGGTGGATTCATAGCGCTGCGAACCACCTCTACGAGACTTGTTATATACATCAGGTAATAGACACTTGGCTATAAACACTTGGCTATAAACACTTGGCTATAGCAGTTAATACTTAATAGAGAATACTTAATATAAAATCTTTTCAGAGATATGAGACCGTTCGACAGCCGTAGATCTCCTCTGTCTGTCTGTTGATACCTCGCCAACCGGACGCTGCCAGCTCGCCACCTCACGTGCGCGGCGGTGACGTCTCGCGGCCAGTCAGCGGGCGCGGCGCGGCCCACCGCCCACCGCTGCGAATTTTGAACGAGGCTCTTGTCGCCGCCTCCATCGCAACCCTCCGTCCTCTCTCCACTCCCCACAACACACTCTTCTTCCTGTCTTCATCTCCCCGGCTCAGACAGGCATCGGAAGGCTCTCGGGCGGCTCCTGAGTCTGCGTTCCGCCCTATTTATATCCCCTGGGTGTCTCTGTTGTCTTCCTTCCGCCCTTCTTTCTCTTTCCTCCCGTTTAGGGCTGTCTCTGCCGTTTTTTCTATCGATAAGGCTTCAAAGAACCCCACTCGACATTTTCAGCCCCCTTCCGTTTTTCCTCCTTTCACCCCGCCATCCAGGCTTTTGTTTTTATCCTACCCTAGACCTTTCGCACTTCTTTTTTCTCCTCGACCTCTCCTGCACATAGACATCGCCCAAGATGGTATCCGCGTCCAAGGCTGCCCGCCAGGCCAAGCGCGCCGCCGAAGGCGCCGATAAGACCAAGAAGGCCGCCTCCAAGCTGGCGGAGAAGAAGAAGGCAAAGGAGGCGGCAAAGGAGGCCCAGGCGGAGGCCCAGCCCCCCGCCGAGGGGGAGGCTCCCCCCGCGCTCGAGGCCGACGGCAACCCTCTCCCCGAGGAGGACCAGCCCGCGACCACGGCCGAGAAGATGAAGCAGGTCGACAAGCTGGCAGAGCAGATGGACAAGTTCGGCCTGTCGGACCGTGTCACCACCGGTGTCCTCGCCTCCATGGCCTCGTCCCGCGACATCAAGATCACGTCGGCCTCGCTCGTCTTCCACGGCAAGGTGCTGTTCAGCGACAGCACCATCGAGCTCAACTACGGCCGCCGCTATGGTCTGCTGGGTGAGAACGGCTGTGGCAAGTCCACTCTGCTCAAGGCCATCGCCAAGCGCGAGTTCCCCATCCCCGAGCACATCGACATCTACCTGCTCAACGAGCCTGCCCCGCCGACCGATTTGGGTGCTTTGGATTGGGTCGTCAAGGAGGCCGAGAATGAGATGGAGCGTCTGGAGAAGCTGGCGGAGGAGATCCTGGAGAAGGAGGGCCCTGAAAGCCCTCTCCTTGAGGACCTTTATGAGGTAGGCTATGAACCCCTCCAATTTGAAGTGAATCCTCTTTGCAGAGCTGACCATCTCTCCAGCACATGGAAAGCATGGACCCGTCGACCTTCCACACCCGTGCTGCTCTGATCCTGACTGGTCTGGGTTTCAACAAGCAAACCATGTCCAAGAAGACCAAGGACATGTCTGGTGGTTGGCGTATGCGTGTGGCGCTGGGCAGGGCGCTCTTCGTCAAGCCGTCGCTGCTGCTGCTCGACGACCCCACCGCTCACCTGGACCTCCAGGCCTGTGTGTGGCTCGAGGAGTACCTCAAGAAGTGGGACCGTACCCTCGTCCTGGTCTCCCACTCCATCGACTTCCTGAACGGTGTCTGCACCAACATGATCGATATGCGTCTGAAGAAGCTTAACTACTACGGTGGTAACTACGACTCGTACCGCAAGACCCGCACGGAGAACGAGACGAACCAGATGAAGGCGTACCACAAGCAGCAGGAGGAAATCGCCCACATCAAGAAGTTCATCGCCTCTGCCGGTACCTACGCCAACCTGGTCAGGCAGGCCAAGTCCCGCCAGAAGATCCTGGACAAGATGGAGGCCGAAGGCTTCATCCAGCCTGTTATCCCAGACAAGGTCTTCACCTTCCGCTTCCCCGAGGTGGAGAAGCTGCCGCCGCCTGTGCTGTCGTTCGACGACGTCACGTTCTCGTACTCGGGCAAGTGGGAGGACGCCCTGTACGAGCACCTCGATTTCGGTGTCGACATGGACTCCCGAACCGCGCTCGTCGGCCCCAACGGTGTCGGCAAGTCGACCCTGCTCCGCCTGATGACCGGCAAGCTGAACCCGATCGCGGGCCGCATCACCCGCCACACCCACCTGAAGCTGGGCATGTACAGCCAGCACTCGGCTGAGCAGCTCGACCTGACCAAGTCGGCACTCGAGTTTGTCCGCGACAAGTTCGCCCACAAGAGCCAGGACTACCAGTACTGGCGCCAGCAGCTCGGCCGCTACGGCTTGACTGGTGATGCTCAGACGGCACTGATGGGAACCCTGTCCGAGGGCCAGAAGAGCCGTATCGTCTTCGCCCTGCTGGCCATCGAGGCTCCCAACATGCTCCTGCTGGACGAGCCCACCAACGGTCTGGATGTCGCAACCATCGACAGTTTGGCGGATGCCATCAACGCCTACACCGGCGGTGTTGTTGTCGTGTCGCACGACTTCAGGTATGTTTTTGAGATATCCCCGCAGACGTGGAACTCGTACTGACCTGTCTTTAGACTGCTCGACAAGATCGCCAAGGATATCATGGTCTGTGAGAACAAGACCATCCGCCGGTGGGACGGCACCATCGCAGAGTACAAGGAGTACCTGCGGAAGAAGATGATTTCGGAGGGTCAGGTCTGAGACGCCTGACGAAACAAGAATAGAAGACGAGACAGAAGGCCGCTGTCGCCTTCAGCACATCTACATACATGCTCCATATGATTATTCATATTGACTTGGGAGCTCGGCTTTAGATCATGTGGCTCCTATACATGGGTGGCCAGTCACCTAGAATAAAGGCGGACTAGGAGGGTTTATCATTTTCATTTTTCACTTGTCGGGTTTTTGTTGTTTCTTTGATTCCACATTATAGACTTTCTCTTTCTTTCTTCTTTCTTCAGCTGGATCTGTTTCATTTGCTTCTGTCGCACACTGGATGGAATAGGGAATGGAATGGGATGAACATTCCCAGAAAATGATTATTATCCAGATTACCTACTCTTACGAATGAAGGACAGGATGAACTTTGGACCACGGCGGGAAGGGAAGGGGAAGAAGGGACCCCGGTTCCACTCTCCTGCGTGGAAAGTATAGTTTTTTTTGGTAGGATAGTTTTGGTCCGTCCTGTGCGGGACAAGCTGGCCTGACCTGACCTGATGGAATTTGATTGATTGATAGACGGGTCTCTTTTTGATCATTCTCATTATCATGTCATTGTCATTGTCATTGTCATTGTCACAGTCCCAGTCCCAGTTTCAGTTGCATAGGCTGGCTGGTTTTCGTTTTTAGATGTAATGTCTGTGAGTGAAGTCCGAAAACAGAAAACAGTTGAACAAATATAGGTGTTTTGAAAATTGTTGACAGCAGCTAGCTGTCGAACTGAAGCTTGAGATCTGGACACGTGATTGGATCTGAGCCCTAAAAAGAAGCTACTAGTACAGGGTACTTTCACTCGTCGTTGGAACTAGAGTCCTGAATTTAGTAGTTAGCAGTAGTGTCTCATATATGTATGTGTACATACATTAGGTATAGTATGTACATGATAATGTAATGTAAATAGATCTTCAAGTTAAGATCCAGTCCGAGCCTGTCTAATAATCCGCATCATTTCCATCCCTATTTTATTTAATGTCATCTCATCCTATGTCACTGGAGAACCAACCACAGCCTTGGATATGACGTTCCCCTCGTTCCTCCTCTCGTCGTCTGTATGTCTGACGATGCACTCGATGAATTGTGCAAAGGAAGCGGCCATTTCATCCTCGTCTCTATCTCTATCCACCTTCTTCTCATTCCCGTCTGCTTTATTCTCTTCTTCATCTTCTTTATATTTCTCATCGTAATTATTACCGCTGGCCATGTTGATAGCCGTATCGGCATCGGTATCAGAATTAGAAACCCGTCGTCGTCGCTCCCGCTTTCCCTCCCTGTCCTTGCCTCTGTCCCTGTTCTTGGTCCGGTTTCTGCTCCGGTAGGCGATCACGCCCGGCATCAGACAGATCAGGACCACCTTCTTCTTCTTTCCTAATCCTGTATCGGTACCGGTACCGGTGGTACTACTGCTCGAAGGTTCGATCTCCATCCGGACAGGATCGTAAGTAGCCCCGCGCGGCGGAACATAGAGTTCGAAGAAGAACCGGCCGCTCAGGGTGCGAAGGGGCATGCGGGCCCTGAGCTTGAGGGAGGCGGCGAAGAGGGATGTGAGGAGCGGGGTGTATTTCCTTTTGATTATCGTGTCGGCCGTGTCTGTGTCTGTTTCTGTGGTTGTGTTTGTGGCTGTGTCTAGGGTTGGGGGTTGGTTTTTGTTTTGGGATAGGGTCGGGAATGGCGAGTCCTTGTTGGTAGGGTTGGTGTCTACGGAGGGTGCCGTCGTGCACAGGGTTTCGGGATGGGGATCAGGATGTTTCTTTTTCCGGTCACGTTTCCGTTTCCTGTTCTTTCTGTTGATGACGTCTTGTTCGTCGGTTTCATTGATGCCGGTAGGATTATGATGGATGGGATTCTGGTTCTGCTTCTGGTGGGAGGAGGAGGAGAAGGGAGGAAGTGGTTTTGGGGCTAAGATTGGGTCTGGGAGGAGAAGAGAGATCAGGACCCGTAGAGCGCACTGCGTGAGGTGTTTTGCCTGCTCCGTGATCAGGGCTTGGAATTCCGAGGATGTCTCGTCCGTGAGGTGCGACCAAGTCGCGAGGTGGAGGTTGTGGGTGGCTTGGGGGCCATCTGTTGTTACGATATCTCAGCAGTTATAACCTCATTGTGGGCAGGTATGAAAGTATGTGTGTATATTTAGGGAAAGATGGTCATGTCGCTGTAGTCGTATGGATGTACAGCACATACATAACGGGTATATACGCATGAAAGAACATGGCACTTGAGTAAATAGGTACTGGACATGTAAGAAGTAAAACGATTGAACTCACCTCTAATATAAACACACCACGTCTGCGCCCGATACGCCCGGGGAGTCGGTCCCGAACATCTTGGCCAGGACGTCTGAATAAAACACCCAGTCCCGGACCGCCATGGCCAGCACCGCCCTCAACACGTGCGCGGGAGTGACCGAGGATATTGACAGGCGCGACAGAAGACGGAAGGTATCAGGATCGAGATCATCATGGGATGATAACAGGTCCGGGATACGTGTTCTGCGAAAAGTGACTGCCACCTGGCCGATCTGGTGCTTGATGTGGGACGTGGTGTTTTTGATCTCGGAGTCGTCGGGGCCGAGAATGAGGTCTTCTTCTTCTTCTTCCTTCTTTTTATTCATCGCAAGCTCGTCTTCGGATTCGTCTGATTCGTCTGATTGTTGTTTATGTTCTTGCTGCATGCCGAACGTGGTGAACTTGCCCATGAATTTGATCTGTTCCAGGGCTGCTTTGAGCCTCTTGATTTGGCGCTGTTGATTTCGTTGGAGGATTCGAGAACGGATATTCGTCTGTCTTTTTCTTTTAGAAGTTCTGACAGGGAAGGGTTTGGGAATGATGGACGTCCATCGTGGTTGGGCTGTCTCTCCAGAGCTTTCTGATGTGCAGCATGTATTCAGTCAGGGCATATGATGGAATGAACGACAGGCAATAATCGAAAAAAAATAAATAGGCGGATAGATAATTGCGTAGATAGATGAACAGCAGCTTGCTTACCATCTTAGACGTCTCGATCCCGCTCTCCTTGCAGTTCTTGCAGAGATGCTTCTTGGGAATTTCGCCGTCGTCGTAGTAGTCGTAGGAGCAGTAGGCTTGCTGCCACGTTCTGCACCACTCGCATTCGACGTCAGTTCCTCCATCCCCTTCATTATAGGGCCAGAGACATTGATATGTGCCTCCGGGATCGAGGACATGAGTGCGGAGCCTGCGCGTACCATTACTGGAAAGAAGAGCTTCTGATCGTGTCGGAGTAATGGAACTGCTGGGGGATTGTCTGAAGCAATATGATGATGAGGAGAGCGGTTCTTAGCTCAGATGGGCTTTTCAAACGACAGGTTATATACATATATAGCTGGCACCTACGCTCTCAACAATGCAGCTTCCGCTGCAACATCATCATGCAAGTCTTCGTTGAGTCCGAGCAGTGTGCGGTAGCGCACGCCGTGGGTGTAAACGTCGTCCAGAGACTTCGACTTGGGGTGCCCGTTGCTCGTCCACAGCAGTCGCATTTTCGTATCGGTCTGGCCGACATTTTAATCCTCCGAATTTCTTCGCGAGGAAGTCCACGGCGTTGCCAGTCCGGCCCTGCGACCGCTCCTGAAGAGGTCGATGTGAGAGTTGAGAAAGGCAAGCAGGGCGACAGTATGGCTTCGTGGCCACTCCCTGCCGTTGGGCCGGCTCGATATCTCAACGGCCAGTGTGGGAGACATGTGTTCCTTTTCCCCTCTCGATGCCTTTGAGGTATGATCTGGGCTCGCGATACTCGTGCGGGGGCCTCTGACTTTTCAACTGAAAAGTGGAATAGGTGACGCTCCCGTTTTAATGCAGCGGGGCAGGAAATATGATATGACTTGAGAGCCAAAGGAGCTTCATCGCATCCTTGCAAGGGCCGTGGGGAGAAGTGTGCAGTGTCGCGCTCTACTGGTGCAATGCGACTGGGGTGAGAAGCATCGGCGATTGCCGAGAGCGATTCATTCACTCCTCCTGCATCCATCCGACTCAATTCACTGTTGCAGTCGGTGAATGCATTTATCTTGACCAAGCTCCCTGGGGGAAGTCTGCTCAAACTCGACATTAATGTCGTATTCGGCACCAACTGAAGTCCAGGCATTCAGCCCATCGCCAACACAAGTACAGGTCTCCCCAGAGCTGACAGAGCTTGTGGCAGTGAGAACCATAGTACGCAATAGTTGCTTTCTTACTCGTGCAGACTGCGGTGCAACGGCGAACCGCGCGACTGGAAACGGTGTGTCTCTCCCCTGCTGAATTCAAGTCTGCACAGCCAAAGCCTATGCATTAGATTATTGACAAGAGAACATCTAGATGTCAAGGTCTGTCCATCACCTGTTTGGGAAGCCCAAACGGTTTACCATCAGCGTCGACTTTGGCACGACATATTCCGCTGTAGCCTTCTGCATTTCACCATTTCCTACTGATATCTTTGCGATCGACCAATATCCTCGGGAACCATCTAGAAACAGCAGATCCAGAGCGGAGGTCCCTACAGAACTGTGGTACCACGGGTCAACCATCGAATGAGGCTACGAGGTCCACGAGAAGAAGCACATCCTTCGTTCTTTGCCAGGTCACTGGCTAACCAGATTCAAGCTCCTCCTGGACCAGTTAGCGCATACGTCGGGCTATCGCCAGGAGGCAGAACAGGTCTTGCGGGAACTGGGGAAATCCGCGGAGGACGTTATCACAGATTTCCTGGCGCGGCTGCTTGCACATACGAGAGCACGCCTGGTCAAAAATATGACTACCAGGAAAGTGACTGGGTCGATCTTGTCGTCACGGTACCCGCGATCTGGGACACCAGGGCTAGGAGGATCATGGAACGAGCTATCAGACGCGCCGCCTCGGTTAGCAATCTCGGCCATGGCTCAGATGTCTTTCTGGTATCCGAGCCTGAGGCCGCAGCTGCTTTCATCTCGGAGATCCATGCATCCACATTTGAATTTGATCTACAGGCAAGCCGCTCGGATGGAAGGTTGAAGTATGCGGTTCTCCTTCTGACTGCATAAAACAGGAAAAATGAACGTTCACCGTCTGTGATGTCGGCGGTGGCACAGTCGTAAGAGCTACAGCTCACCGTTAATTTCGAAGAAAAGTGTCTAATAATCTTGCAGGATTTGATCACATATACTGTCAATGATCCAGACTCCTTTCAACTGTCAGAGGCTGTGAGAGGCGAGGGTAAGTTGGCGGCCCCCCGCACCTTATCTATATGCTAGAGACTCAACTCACACTCTGAGAAGGAGGCTTGTGTGGATCAAGCTATCTGAATGAAAATTTCATCAGGATGATGCACAAAAGAACGACCAAAGCAAGCTATTTGCAGCAACTTGAGGGCGGGATGCCCGTTTTGAAGCTTGTAGACATTGCCACCCTGGACTTCGAGCACAACATAAAACGAAATTTCAGCGCTGAGGACGCGGTCGAGGACTACATCGAGATCAACGGGCTACATGAAGATGTCGAAAATGGCTTCGACAATGGCTACATGATATTGACAAGGTGTGTTGTTCCTCCTATCTACCAGGCAGTGTCAGAAGCACTGATTATTAGGGGCAAAGTGACCAGCTGAGGTCGATGTTCCTTCCTGTCCTGGAGCCAATTCTGCAGCTGATCAGGGGACAGATCGAGGAGGCAGCAAACAATTAGATTCAAGTGAAAGTAAGATAACCATAGCGAAAAAAAGCCGCAGCCATATCAGGACGTCTTCTAACAGACCGGTTGGCAGAAAGTTCTCCTCGTTGGCGGATTCGCTGCGTCTCCTTACCTTGAGAGCTTCCTGCGGGAAAAATTGCCATCTTGCGAGATCATTGTTCCAACTGCACCGTAAGTTTTCAGGCCACGCTGTCAAGCGGGACGACAAAAACCCGTCCTAATATCCAAGCAAAGTGATACCGCGATCGCCCGCGGCGGAGTGATCAGATTCTGGAATCGGCGTAACGCACCGTCGGAGATCATGAAAACGAGTTATGCCTTCAACCAACATGAGCAGTACGAGCCGCTTAAGTACAGAGGACATCGGGAATCCATACCCAGCAAGGATGATGTGGACGAGAAATTCTACGTGAGGGACTGCCTGTGTCTCTTGATAAGAGCGGTAAGAGATCGGGGGCGCGAAATGTAATAATTGAAAATTGAGCGCCAAGAAGTGGCTGGAACAGGGAGAGAGACTCCCTCCGACGGGGAAGAAGTTCGAGTTCCAAACTCCATTGGTGCGCACCGTTCCGTCATTGAGCGAAGATGTCGTGATCTGGCTTGAGCTCTTCGCCAGCGACTCGAAGACAGTCATGGAGGATCATTTCCCGAAGGATCATCCCCAGAATCAAAGTAAGTTGCAAATACCATCAGAGACAGAAATCTTTTTTCGGAGAAACTATATAGCCAGAGTTCCAAAAAGAAGTGCGTACAGAAACTGATATTGTCTTCTCCAACCCACAGGCTGAAAATCCCAAGGCAGCATCCGCTTCGTCATCACCAGCGAGGAGCTGCAAAGGCTGGGACTCAAACCTCAACGGTCCAGCCACAGGAAGAACGCCCGGAAGTATTACACCATCGAATACTACCCCGTCATCACAATCGAGGGCCGGAATATCAAGTACGAGCTGTGGTTTCAAGGGAACATGAGAGTCGACGGCCAGCTGGAGATCGCATGGTAAAAAAATCTCTTGTTGACTGCTTCGTGAGAGCCGTGTTTAGTACACTAGCATCCGCTCAACGCAAATATCAGACACCCGGGTATACACATATATCTACCTCGTAGTATGGGATCGTGATCTCTTAAAAAAACCTCTCACTGTAAGCGTTCAATGTTCATTTTTTCGCTTATCAGCCCGCCCCTGTGGGGGAATCCCGAGACATAAATCAATGATAATGACAATAATCATAATAAAAATATAGAGAGAAGCAAATCCGCAAAGCCCACCTGGGGCGCGACACGCGCATTCCTATGTATCACGAGTCCGTAGCACGAGTGAATCATGCTTGCGCTCCGCTCCGCTATCTGACAGATCCAATCCTAGCAACGGGCTTCATCATCTTTCATTTCCCCAACTGTATGGTTCTCCCCATCTCGATCGTCCGTATGGACATACACCTCCGTCGTCCGCACGATCGCCGAAACTGGCGGCTCCAGCTCCGTGCTCTTCCGCGGCGAGGACAGGAGGAGGATGCTGTCCCTCTCATCGCCGTCTCTAGAATTGGACATCCTCGTCGCGCTCACTTCGACGTTGTATTTCTTCGAGTTGCTCCCAAGCCCGAAGTCCGGGCGTCTGTTGCCGCCGCCCTGCTCTCCGGGCTTTAGCAATCCCATGGGGATGGAGGAGTTGCGGGGGGTGGAGTAGCTGTCGCGCCGATTATGTGGTCCGCTGCGGGGGCCGCTGGTGATGGATCGGGTCGTTTCGATGATGGATTTCAGGAGCGGTTTGATGGTTGGGAGGGAGCCAGCGAGGATGCCCACGTTGAGTTCGACGCTGGAAAGAAAACGGGTGCCAGTGTCAGTGTGGCTGAAATACGATATAGTCAAAAGTTGTGATGACAGGAGAGTACATGTATGACGAATCAATCCTACTGAGAATGGCGGACCAACCAATTCCATGTTATGAAGGTGCTGTCACTGCAGTAAGGTGTCTATCCATCAGCCCATATCCATGGAACCGGATTATTGACTAAAACAACGCACCGATATGGGTCCTGTAACTTGAAGACTTGCGATTGAGATACCATCTTGACAATGGCCGCTGTACAAGCCCTGCAGATCGTGATATCAGCTGCGGCCGCATACACCGCCTCGAGGCAGTACACACAGGTAACCCAGACTCAGAATAGCCATCAAAGAGGCTTTCGTTCGTTTGCTGACTTTTACGTTGTAGAACATTGGGATTGGAAGAGTGGCAAAGATCACATCTGTAGCGACATTGACCGCTGTAGCAATGCAAATCAGTCATAGAAAACTTTCCGGTAAACTAGAAAAAGGACAGTCCTCACAGCTGTTGAACAACCCGATGGACATAAACATATGCATCGAGAAGCACTTGGCAGATAATCTCTCTGCAAGATCCCAGGCCGCGGAAACGGGTATACATTGGAAAATGAGCGTTCCAGCACAGGCAGATGTGAATAGGATTAAAAATACTGAGTAGAAGTCAGCTAATAATAGAGTTCAAACTGATTTCTTGGTCACCACACTGGATGAGACTCACTGAGCATTCCAATGATGAACTTTCTGAACCTGGTCTGCCCCGCGACACGAAGCAAGAAGAAGCCGACTGAAATCTTGACAGCGCTGATCCCAATCATTACGACGAGAGAGTGGTAGAATGTGTACTTTCTCAAGATCTCTTGGTCGTTTTGAGTGATATACTGTCAGATAAAGTGTGAGCTCCTGCAGTCTCAGACCAAGTCCGCAAAACTCATAACCTGTCGGCAGATTGTCGAAGAAAGTGTGTGCACTAACTTGACTATACCTTCCAAGACCGTGCCTCGATTCGCCTATAAAGCAACCAAGGACCCCAAAGGAGCATGCCTGTGATTAACTGTCAACTATCACAATAGTCACTTCGTATATCGGGTGCATCTGAAAAAAATCCCCTGATACGTACCATGGCGATGAGCATGATGTAGTCATCGGGACCGAAGAGCTTCAAGACCCATACACGAACATAACTCCGCAGACCCACGATGACGGCAGCGATTCCTGTCAAAAAACCCACAGATGAGAGGATGCGGGGTGCCTTTGTAGTATTTGGAAGCGATGGGTCCACGGGCGGCATTGCTTGTCGGGAGACAAGCTCCCCTGTGGATTCTATCAGCGTCATTGCGGAGGGGAGGCAATTCACATAGAGATTTCGATGGCAACTATAGCTCGAGAGGAAGACAGGACTAATAGGTACTTAAGAGTACATGCTATAGTACCAGCAATCAATTAAACCAGAAGCACAATGGAGTGGAAGCATTTAAAACACGTGAATTGTACAATAGTCGCGAGTTCCATTGGAAATGGAATCTGAAGCGATTCAAAGAGGACGAGGTCGGTTGGGAATAGGGATACGGGGCAAAAAAAGAAATGAAAACTCCTATGGCCGGGATTTCGACATTTGGACTGCATTTTCAGAGAGAGCGTGCTTTAAGGAGATTTTGTGTGGTTGATTTCGTGAGAAATTCGCATATCGACTGCGATGGACACGCAGGGTTGATCCCTTCCACGACGCTCATTGGCGACGAGGCGGATCGGCAGTGCAGCAGAAATTCCGGTAGACATGGTTCCCTTGATGGCTTAGCCATGCTCGACAAATGATCTGGTGCAACTTCTGACTTGCTTTAAAGGACTGGGCGGGTCCTGTTAGCTGTTGCTAGAATAACTTGCAGAGATTGCTGCAGTGACGCGAGCTTCGCACAATAGCGGTCTGTTTAACGATATATGCCCCAGAGAACCCTGGTGAGATTTACGCAATCTCAAATTCAATGTTGGACCTGCTGTAAGCATTTTCACACGCAACCATTCGGGATCACAGCAATCATCAATAGCAGACAAGTCCACTGTGACATTTTCTCACTGTCCTCTTCTCGCCCTTGAGAGCTGGTCTTGACGCAGTATTAGTATTGAGGACGGAAAGTAATTTGGGACATTTCTCCTCTTGCATCGGGTGTATCTCATAATGCCGACAATGCGGATATCCTCTTCGAATTTAACAATGAGAAGCTGGTAAAAGGGTGGATACTTGTGTGCTGTCCTCATATCCGAATTTTGAACTGAAAAATGTTGCATTGTAAGTACGCGGTCCCAGACTAGATCCCGAACTCTGGTGTCTGTCATGAGTTAGCAGAAATGCCCTGGACGTTCGATGGCGTCAGATGAAAATGCAAATCAGTCTGCTCCGCCGCCCGCAGAGTAGTGGTGAAGAAGACCAGCGCTCCTTTCTGCCGCAGCCACTGGGACGCAGGACAGACTAATACCATACCCATGCGGGCGCTTCTGAGATTGCGTGGACCATTGTAGGACAGCAGAAGGTTCTCTTGAGACGTCCAGACGGCTCAATCGGTATCCACCCATGAGCTCTTTGGAGGCGTTGCAGAGGATGGTACCAGTGACATTGTGCTGTACAGTACCTATGCATGGTGTAGTAGGTATCTTGCTGGAACGGCTAGGAGTTGCATCCAGCATGAAGTGCCAACAAGGGCGTTGAAGGCTCTGGCTGTGGTTTCCCGAGAAGGCCCTTTTTAGGGTTTGCGCTCCGCTTACCGACCTAAGCCCTTATCCAGGAGACTCGACACGTTCCCTTGTGTAGGAAGAGCCCAATAGTAACCACTTTCAGATAATAAGCAAGGCGAGTAATCCACACTCGACAGACTAGCTCGTTCAAGGAAGAGCGGGCTTTGTTGACCATGTACGACAGGGACAAGGGTGTCTTGCGAGTTGGCACCGCAGCCATTGGCCTTCTTCGCTCAATGGGCGGTGTCGCCCTTTGTTCGGTCTATCTTCCTAAACCATTTGTCTAAAGATCTTGACCTTCTGACACGGCGTGACTCCTCCAGTTTTACCAGCCCATCGTCTGAGCGTCGACCTGCGGTTGCGTATTGACGATAATGCAGATCGCTCTAGCAGAGGGACAAGGACGATCCTCCTGTGGAATGTCCACATGATCGACTTCGCAGATTGCTCCGTCGATCCGACGACAGGAGACCTTGGGAAAAGGGCAACGCTACTCCGTCGAGCTACAGGAATTCAGCGCAAGAAGCTTTAATCACCGGTGCAGTACGTATTTATTTTGTCTTCGACCGCAGAGACGAAAAGCTTGGCTGATGAACCATGGTAACCAGAGCTACCATATCCGTATCTGCTAGCCTTTTGTTTCCTTGCAAGGCTGACTGGCCATACTGCAATACTTGGGTAGCTATGGACCGTTTCAGGCGAAATACTCGTCGCAAGTCAGCATAGGTTCTCCAGCACAGTAATCTCAGAAAATAGCTCTGACTCCTTACGCTAAATTTCTTATAACAGCCAATGCCCGTATCTCATTATCTTGTCACTTGGTCCATTTCTGGGAATCCTTCTTTTGCTTGCCGAGTGTCATGCAACCATCATTACATATCAATGTAACGACGGGTGCCAGCGTCGAGACGTCCAAATCCAAGCTCCTGGGCCTGGCCAAGTGCCGCCATTCAGGCTATCAAAATTCGTGCTACCTGTCAACCCGGGGGGGGGGGGGGGGGTCCGTGGGGAGGAATAGAGCAAGGATGGAGGGCGAATGGCCAATGGCATCCCTACCTCTTCTTTCATTTCTCTGTTTCCGCCTGTTTTTCCATGACTTGCCTCCGTTGAAGCATCTAATCACAGATGCCAGAAAGCTCCGCTCTTTATCCAGTCTGCAGATACCTGAGTGGAGTACATAATCTCGTGGCACACGTGTCTACGGGTCATTTCAAGTGATCTTGGGGACATCATCTCAGGATACTTTTTGATTATTTGTGTTTCTTATTATCTAGGAGTGTACAAAAGATCTTCTTGCAAGGTTTCCCCAAATTTATTTTCGCGGAGCACCTTACGTGCTAGACCCCTTTCTCGGGGAGCGCCACTGTCAACATGCACGTCTCCTTAATGTGCACTGCGCTTCTAGCATTGCTGCTGCTGATTCCAGCAGCCAGATGTCTACCTACTATGGATGAAGTGGATGTTCTTGCAGCAGTAGGTCTCACAAATCGTCTTGTCTACAATGTGAGAAATAAGAGTTTTGGCAACAAGAAATGCAATATCTTTAATGCAGCCATTCGAAGGGAATGGTAAGTTTTTTTAGCTATTGTTTCGCGAACTTGCTGCCCAGAAGCATTCATCATGCCTGTTTTTTCAGGGGCTCGTTGTCCAAGCACGAGCGCAGGAAATACATCGATGCCGTGCTCTGTATGTTGCAGAAGCCATCCCTTTCAGATCCGACTGAGGTCCCAGGTGCGAGGAATCGATTCGATGATTTCCTTGCTGTCCACATAAATCAGACTCTGACCATTCACGGCACCGTAAGCACTTTATTGATGCATGAAGGATCACACTACCTCGTCCAAACTGACTATGCGTATCTAGGGCAACTTCCTCACTTGGCACCGCTACTTCACATGGGCGTACGAACAGGCTCTCCGCAATGAGTGCGGATACGATGGATATCAGCCATATTGGGCCTGGAACAAGTATGCCTCTGACCCGATCAATTCGCCCATTTTCGACGGATCCGAGTACAGCATGTCAGGCAACGGGGAGTATGTTAAGCATAACGGGACTCCGGCCACACCTTATACTACTCTACCACCGGGCCCAGGCGGCGGGTGCGTCGTGACCGGTCCGTTCAAGAAGTATGTATCGCCTGTGAACTACTAAGGTGACCGTCTAATCCTACATCTATATCTATAGCATGACCGTGAACCTTGGTCCCGTCGCCCCGACACTCGATGGGGTCGTGCCTCAGCAGGGCAACGGACTGAACTACAACCCTCGCTGTTTACGCCGTGACATATCCGTCGATGCCTCACAAGGATGGACCAAGACCAGCGACGTCACATCGCTCATCAGAGATAATAGTGATATATACTGGTTCCAGACCATCATGCAGGGCCAGTTTGAGAAGGGCTTCCTAGGTGTGCACACCGGCGGCCACTTCACCATCGGCGGAGACCCAGGCGGAGTACGTCAACCTTCCTATTCCCCTAGAATACAAGACGCAGTAGCGTATACATATTGATCGCCAAGCTAATATCAATATCACCGCCTAGGACCTCTACTCCTCCCCCGGCGACCCAGCCTTCTACCTGCACCACGCCCAGATCGACCGCGTCTTCTGGATCTGGCAGAACCAGGACCCAAGGAACCGTCTGGACGTCGTCTCCGGCACCATCACCATCAACAACATGCCTCCCTCCCGGAACGCGACCCTCGATGACGAAGTTAACCTCGGTATTCTCGCCCCCGCTATGCCGCTCCGCGATCTGCTGGACACGATGGGCGGTCCGTTTTGCTATATTTACATCTAGAAATCACATATGGTGAAAAAAAGGAAAGGTGAACTCTTCGGGATGCATACACTAATAGTAACTTTTGCATTAGGCACTTCTACTTGGGGAATATGATGTAGGTATTAAATAATTTTCCGATTCATAATCAATGGTTCAGGGAGCTGACTCCTTCCGCCGGTCAGGCCTCAAGGACAGGTATCTGCTAGATAGCACATATCTACGTCCCTCCAGGGTATGTATCTGTGTCTGATGACATATATAGTCACGTTTGAGTCTCCAGAGGCCTCTAGATATATTTGCATCGCCTAAGTGGAAAGTTTAATTGTTAGATATGGTGGTAGACTAGTAAGAGAATTCTGAATTGATGAACAATGTGCTGTACATGTCAGAAGCCCTCCTATTAAAAGACTCTCCTGGGACCATTCTTTCCAACCATTCACCTATATACATCCGCAATTGTCTCAGGAACTAGGTAGTCCTCGCAAGTTTCCCAAATACACTACTGTCAACAAGGGGGAAGTTCTAAGGGTCTTCAGGACTTCGGTTGCATAAGGTGTTGAAAAGGAGTCCTGGATCTTTAGTAACATAGAGATCTAATCAAGAGTGATATTGTTAATGATTTAGCAATTCAACTTTCAGAAAAATCAAGTCCCATTGTAAAGAAAGGTACAATTTCATAGTGAGATGCAGATGAAAACCTTCATCTATCGAGAACTCTTCCGCTAGACCCATTAGGTCTATGTGACTAGAGTCTTCTCTAGAGTTATGCGGCTGAAGCCCTGAGGGATCCACGCTCGACTCAGCTCGTTGCACCCTCTTGATGTCCAAATGGGGAGTGATCTGAGTGGCTAAAGCGGGCCTCGAATATGGTTAAGGAACTTAAGGCACCATATAGGCAACCAGTAACTCTGCCATCCAGCCACCAATACGACATGACAACCAATAGCTACCACTCAATGTCTCTTAACTCTTCCCCGCCAAAATTAAAAGATGCCCGTTTGGGCAGCAAGTGCATACAGTTGCTGAATTAATCCGAATCCGACTCCCCCGCTTCAGAGCGTTGAAGTGGCAAAGGCAGCCTTGCATTGATTGATATCTTCGTGTACATATAATAAGATGAAAAAAAGAAAGGAATTAACTGCAACCCAACTACGCCGTTGCTCCGCGATAAATACATACATATGCCTACCAGTGTTGATCAGTCGCTTCTCGAAGCGATCCATGAGTTCCAGAGCGTCCTAACCCCTCATCAGAACAGGGAGCTTCAGGCCATCAAGTCCATCCCCGATGCATCTGCAAGCATCACCTTTACTGCTCAACTTGACCGTGCAAATCCGAACAGGAAAGGCCGCAGTATCGCCAGCCGTTTGTACTCCATACTCAAGTCCATCCAAGAGTTTTCATCTATCGTCGACACCTGTGTCTCGTCGCACCAGGAAATAGCTGCACTGGTCTGGAGAAGTGTGAAGCTCACTATGACTGCTAGTCTTTGAATTCTTTTCTTCTCTTCTACACGTATCATCGGAGGCCATAGGCCCTAGATTCCTGGTGCTACACTGAGGAGATTCTCTTGTTGTAACCGACTAATTCAAGTAACATTGGGCTCAGACCGCCGCAAACTTCACCTCCTACTCTGAGAAACTCTCGACCTTGTTCATGGGCTTCAACAAGCTCTGCTCGCTATTTGCGGAATATCAGAACCTATATCCCATTTAACTCGACTGAAGGGCACGCTTTGTGATTTCTATGCATCAATCATTCGCTGCTGCAATCAGGCTTGTGCAGGTGATTAAACGACCATGCAAGTCCACACCCATCTACCTACCTACCTTCCTAAAAAAGCACCCAGTATCGCAATTAAATGTTGTAAGAACAGAATGCTCATGATATGTGAATAAAAGTGGCAAACGCAAATACTTAATGCCTTGCTTCATTCGTTCGAAGCAGAGTTTGAGCCCTTCCAGGCTGAAATTCGGCAACGCAGCGAAGAAGTAGAGAGAGAAATAGGCCTCGCCAAGGCACAGGCTGACGAGCAAGAGCGGAGAGACGCAGCCAAGCACAGGCAAAATGCAGTCTCTCCATTCGCGGGTCAGCAAGGAGATTGAGAATAATGAAGAACGGCGGATCCAGAGGGACGAGTGGGGGATCCAGTAAGTATCTATCCGTTATCGCGAGCAATCGTATATGACTTGGAAAGATTTATGAGGATCCCCTTAGGAGAACGGAAACGGAAACTCTTGACGTCTCTCTCCAACTATGAACATGATTCCGCGTTTAAGGAGGTCCGCAAGAAACGACACCAAGGGACAGCAGAATGGTTGCTTCAAACAGCTAAATTTGAGAAATAGAACAGTGACACTGGATCTTCTGTGTTCTAGTGTTCTGGCAAATATGAGGGGTAATGATTTCTTTGCCAGGTTGTATTGTGCTGACGGCTAGGTACTAATACTCTCTAGTTGGATTTGGAAAGACAGTACTCACGTGTGGCCCCAACAAGAATACAGCTGAAACAGTTTAACTCACTGCATTACAGAGCAAGCGTCATTGAGCATCTCATGCTGAACCAATGCGGCAAAATATCGATATACGTATTACATATTTCTTTGCTCATTTTGGTGATACCAGATCCCTGAAGGCGGAGACAATTCAGCGATCAATTATCCGACGGTCTTTCGAGGCTTCGGGAACCTCCAACCTCCCCAAAGTCATCGAGAATCTCCTGGCGAAGATTACGCAGAGTTCTTTGGTCGACATCAATGATCTGAAAACCCTGCTACAAGCGCAAACTGCCAGGACTACCGGGCCCTTCTACACTGTTATATTTATGAACGGCATCAATGCGAAAAGAGTAAACGTGACGATGTCCTCGATGCTCTCTCGTCGGTCATTGCATCTCCCCGGTCAAACATAAAGGTGTTCCTTGCGAGCCGTGAAAGCCTAGCTGAAGAGCTAAAGCAATGGTTTCTATTCCACAATGTATCTATGGCTTGCCCCGAGGTCAATTCAGACCTCATGGGATATACCGAAGAGGTGGTAAATGGAAGGTTGAGCAACGGAGGGCTTGTTGTCGGAGATGAAGGGATAGTAGTGGAGATTCAAATGCGCTTGCGCAAGGCACACAAGGAATGTAAGTGCGGGAAACTTGTGCAAAATGCCTTCTTCTTCCAGTCTTCTTAGCGTGCTTACTTATCCTGCTAGGTTTCTCTGGGTGGCTTTTCTGCTCGGCGACGTATGCGCGCAATACTGTGACGATATCCGCGACGTGCTTAGGAGCCTCCCTAGGAATTTAGACGAGACATTCAACCGTGCATTAAATCGGATCCTTCGCCGCGGACATGAGATGATCGCTCAAAATATATTCCGATGGGTGGCAGCCGCGAAACGACCATCGTCTCTCGAAGAGCTTCGAGAAGCCATTGCCATCGAACACGGGCAACCTCATTCCAAGCCGGAGCGGCTTGCAAACGGTATGAATTGCATTAGCGCGTGGCGCGAGAATCTGATCCAGATCGACGAAGAGACGGACCTCGTTCAGTTTGCACACCATACGATCAAGAAGTTTGTTCTCTCGGAGTCCTCCGAGAGACAGCTCAACGGATTCCACTTTTGAGTTATCGGACGCGGACAATGAAGTGGGAGAAATCTGCGTCACATATCTCAACTTCAACGATTTCAAGACCCAGCTGATTCGAAAACTCAAGTCTCAGTCGTCAATCAACCCCATGTCAATTGCCCGAACGGCTCTGGAACATCAGCCGAATTTAAAAGCCGCCGCATCCTTGGCCGGCTCAGTTATCGCAAGACTTCCCGAAAGGAGAACAGGTTCGATCTAACGTGGTCATTATTGGTCAGCCGCAGTGAGGGTGATAATAATCCTGCACGAAAGCTGCAGCTCACATACCCGTTTCTCAAGTACGCATCAGAACACTGGCTCGCACATAGCCGAACTTCGAGAACGGGAATCCGACAATCTTGAACCTGTGGAAACAGCTACTCCTCGACGAGCGTAGTCTTCGGGCAAACCCCATGGACTCAAGCGCAATTCGACGATCGCGATCGCACCGTCGGAGACTGGATCTGCCGCGAACGCCATGCCACGCTGCTGCGCTTCATCGAGGGGCAGTGACAAGATGTTTCCAGAGGAAGACAGAGACGAACTGCTGAAATCCACTGTGAGAAACGGCGACGTGGCTCTGCTTGAAATCTTTCCTTGACGCCGGTCGTTTCTCAACAGTCAGCATCATTCTGGCGCTTCAAGCAGCAGGGAGACGGGGGCATCAAGAAGCAATCGACAGACTGCTGCAGCAATTAATGAAGCCTCGCCCGAGTAGTGGGGAGGACGGACAGCACTCCAAGCAGCAGCCGAAGAAGGTGATCTAAAAAAAAATGGGTTGACAGACTGCTGGCAGCAAAAGATGTTAAAAGGCTGTTGGCAGATACGGATGTACCGCACTGCAGATGGCGGCTGGTGAAGATCATCTGGAAGTTCGTTGAACAGGTCAAATACCAGTTTGATCCCCAAGGTAACAGAAAATCAAGCAAGTACCGGGAAAGTCCAGACTTCATCGTTGCTGGTTATAGGGAGGAAAGGCAGGATTTCTACCTACTGTACTGCACATGCCGTGTCAGGTACAGACATACCTACTGTGCTGTTGTTATGCTATATACTATGATACATACATAAAGGCCAGTAGATCTGAGAGATCTATCTAGATGCAGTACATGTACCTATCAAGCCACCCACAGTACATACATGCAAGATACCGATACCAGTCAAGGAGAATGGAATAGATTACTCGCCAAGACAAGAAGATCACAACTTACTCACCTACCTACCTACCTATCCTAGACTAGACTACATACCTGAGTAGATAGCTCTCCCACATAGCAGAGAGACCCTATATATATGTATATATATCATCTCTACCTGCCATACATATCCACCTACAAGCCTGCCCTCTGGAAAAAGCAGACAGACAGTCAGTCATGACAACCCATCATCAATAAACTATCACAAAAGGACTATTCTACCAATGAATCATCAAAACAAAGCAGTACACTGCATACAAACTCAATATACATACCCTAACCCGAGTGATCCTCACTCATCCCCACACAGAAAACAGAAACAGAAACAAAAAACACAGATAACACAAGCAAGCAGGCAAGCAAGCAGCAAGTTTCGAGAACCCTAACTGCCTTAGCCTAACATACATTTCTTAGCCCTAACATACCTAACATACACATACATACCATACATAGTCCCAGATAAACAGACAGACAGACAGAAAGGCAGACAGGCAGGCAGACACTGCCAGGAAACTCAACATCTTATTTCATTTCCTTTCATTTCATAACAGCAACAGGTAACAGTCACAGAGCATCAGCGCCAACTGCCAAAAGAGAAGAAACCGAGACATGAAATCAAAGCAAAAAAACATCCAGCATGCCTCCCTCGAAAAAAAGATATGTTGGTATTTCATTTCATTTCATTCCATCTCGCTTAATTCCTCCCATCTGACTCGTCCCATTATTTAGGTATTTTATCTGTAACATACAGCCGTCACCTGTCATCCAGGGAGAGAAAGAAACACAAGCTGAGATGATAAGGGGCAGTAAAGCAAAATACGCCCGACTGATGCACCCATGAAGGATCATGTCACTCCATAAGCAAAACACGCATGTGGAGAGGCGACCAAAAATGATGAGTGAAAACTCTTTTTGGAAAGAGAAACAAAGCGTCCTGTAAATCGTCGCTTCATGGTCATTTCGCAGAAGAAGACATGGAAATGCTATCACACCGGACAGTAGTAGCGGCAGTATAGCATCAATCAAGAACCTACAATGCCCGAGAAACTAAATCAACGCCCGTACCCGCTGATGCTGGAACCGCCGTACTCCGACGGCTGGGCGTAGTGCTGGCCGTATGCACCGCCGTAGGCAGTGTCATAGTTATCGTAGTTATGCAGGACCCGCCCCGGCGCGTTGGCCGTGGGGTCGTAGACGCCGTGCGAGCGGCCCATGTCGTCCGCCTCGCTCTGCTGCAGCAGGGCGTAGTCCTCATCGCGGTCCATGCGGGCGGAAGATGCCGCGTCGTTGACACGACCAGAGCGGAACTCGTCCTCGTCGTCGAAGTCGTGCACGGGGTTGGATGAGAAGGCGGCCTTGGTCTGTGCGGCGAAGGTCGGGTCGGAGATGGCGTCGGGCAACGTCCCCGTGCGGCGGAATTCGACCACGTTGCGGATGGAGAAGCTGCTGGTTGCGATAAAGAGGAGGCTGGATGCGAAGGACGTATGTCAGAACGATGGACCACACTGGAAAGATCGGCCATTGAATGTCTTCAAGGACCGTCAAGTAGAGGCAAACTCACAAGATAATAACACCCAGAACCACCGTGCCCGTACTCAATTTGCACTTGCCGGGACTGCCATACGCGAACGCATCGCAGCCTGTCTTTGTCTCCTTGTTCTTCTTGGCCTCCGCTTCTCCCTTGCTCTTGCCCGCAGCGACGTACGACGCAACAGCCACCCATGCACTGAACCACAGCACGACAAAAAGACAGTCGAGCGTCGCGAAGGCGTAGACGTTGCCGAACCGTCGGGCCCGAGGCCACATGGGGACCGCGACGAGATAGATCAGGGCGGGGATGGAGATCCAGCACTGTGGCAGCAGAGAGAAATTAATTAGGAATTTCCTTTTTTTTCCTACCCCGTCATATTATTCAGACAAGGGGTTATCAAAGTCGTGAACATACCATGGCGAAATACCACGCTGTCCGGCCGTCTGTCCCGCCGTCTCTTGTGAAAACGGCGATTGTAAATGCCCACGCCAGAAAGATGACGAAGCCCTGGAGGCCATGGAGGAGGTTCTTTATCCGCGCGGGATTGGTAGATGGTAGCCTCATCTTCTTCGGTCGCGGCTCAGCGCGGAGCTGATTGCGGAGGAGGGGGAAGGGAAGAAAAGCAAACAAGGCGATATCACGCGACGGAGACCGGCAGGCGGACAGACACAGAGGAGAAAAACAAGATATCTCGGATATTTCGGAGATGAAAATTCCTTCTCTCAGCGATGGTTTGGTAAAACTTCCGCTTCGAAGACTCGTCAGTTGCTGGGGAAGCGCGGAGGAAAACACGCTTGTTTACACACCGGAAGGCAGTGTGAGTGGATGGGGAGGGGCCTGGACAGCTGCGGGTCGTAACCGGGTAACAAAGAGAACAAAAAATCCGTTTCGTTCCTTTCGTTCTTGCAGGGTCGACAGAGAAAAAATAAGGCCCCACGGAGGTGTGCTATATGAATAATGCAGAGGGGGAGGCAGCGAGTCAAAGAGGCCGGGAGCAGCGACGTCAGCAGGACAGAGCGTCAGGCCCAAGTTCAGCTTGCTGGAGGCTTGGCTCGCGCTCGGGGCGCATCCGGCCGCGTCCCGCCAAAGCCACACTGGAATGCGTATGTGTACAGATACACACATTTATTATTTCGATTGACGGTTTAACTGTTCCAGGTAGGTCCGCAGCGGTGGAGATCGGTCTTCTGCAGGATCTACACTATGTAATGTAAAGCATAACATGGAAATGGCACAAACAGACAAGGTCCTCAATAAGTTATCATCTACATCTCAGCGACACTGTACTTGTACATATCCTGCTCTTCATGCCCAACGTCGCGAGTGGCGCACCAATCCTGGAACATCAGAGAGGCCGGTGGGTTCTTCACCGCGGAGACCGCGCACTATTTATGGAACCTCCAGCCACGGGCCCGGAGATGCATGTCCTCAGCCCTACGTTGACTCCTGCGATCCCCAGACGCAAAATCCACAGTACGAACATGTCATTCTATATGAGAAACTATCCCACAGGTACCTACGACAAGAGGAGATCCATCGTACGTATGAAACACGGACCTGCATCCATAGATAAATAACAGAACGAAAATCACTGCGGTGCAGCCCACAAAAGCAGTCATCTCCAGACTGAGCCCAAACGCCACGCTCGATGTGCCCGCTTCGTATCGAAGAAGAAAATCCGTACCGAAAAAAAATCAATGGAATATCCAAGATCAAGGAAAATAAAGTGGAAAAGGAAACACAAGAAACATCAGCCTTGTCTCAAAGTCCCGTCGAGTCAGACCCAGCAAGCCGCCTCCTTCAGAGCCTCCTCGCGTCTCCGGATGAAAGCCTGGACGAGATCCTTCAGCGGCCGGAAGACGTGAACCTCCCACCACCACGGAAGGGGATCCAGCCGCGAGAACCACGGGTTCTTCCAGATCAGGAGATGCTCTGCTTGCTCCACCAGGGCATCGAACGCTTTCGAAGCCCGACGCAGCGGCTTGAGCTTTGCGAGGCAGGCATCCAGCGCTTTCGCGAGGAAAGCCTTCTTGCGCCGGGAACCCAGCAGGCCTTTCGCCGCCTGGGTCGTCTCGATGCTGTTGTAATCCGGGGACAGTGCTGTCAGGTATGCCGGCACGACATCGCTCGACGAGTCCTCCAGGAGACTGCTCACAGCCTCTGTACCCTGCGTGCAGTCGACAATGTAGACGACGTTCCGCACGGAGTTCGTGCCGATCTCCTCATCCACCATCACCTTGACGGACAGATGGCCCGTCATCCGGGTCCCGCCTTTTTCCGCCAGGCTCTGCATAAGGTTATGCACCGCCACACACAGCCCCTCGTCAAGCCGAGATTCTCCCAACTTCGCTCCTCCGTTTGCGGGACGAAGCTTGAACGCCTTGATCTGCCCCCGAATCAGGATCATATCCGCGTAGTACTCGCCTAGACGGGCTTGCTGCTGCAGGATCCAAGGCTCGTTGGCCGAGATCTTGATCTCGCTCACATCCGAATATGTCTGGCTGAGCGTCCTCTTCGGCAGAACCATCACGTCGTTCGCGGGGCCTTTCGCCTTCCGCATGTGATACAACTTCGTGGGCGAGCGGTTCAGGATCTTGTGTATCGAATCGCGGGACCGCACATCGTGCTTCTCTGCCACGGGCAGCCCCTTCTCGGTGAGAAACTGGGCAAATGTTTCTGCCTGGCTGAAGAGCGTCGTGAAATCGGAATCGAAGTGGATGCATTTACAGTTGGTTCTGCTCTCGATGACCTCCTTGGCCACGGCATCCTCCATGGCGGAGGGCACGTCTGAGCAGGGAATCCAGAGATCCACCTTCTCGCGTTTTACCACGTCGAGGAGAGTGGAAACGTACTGCGTTTTCGGGATGCGGTAGAATGCACTCAGGGTCTTGGACATGCTGCTACCAGACCAGACGGGGAGGGGGCCGACATCTCCGCCAATCACCCGGTGGCCGGCGTAGTACAACTTCCGTGCGAGGGCGAGTCCGCGGGGCGTCTCTATCCCCGTGATAAGGATGGTCCTCTGCTGGAAGAGAGCATCCCGGAGAGCCTTGCGGCGCCTCTTAGCCTCCTTGCTCGAGAAAGGGAGGTATGCCAGACCGAACGAGGTGACCAGGATTGCGGTGTCGAGCGGAAGCAGAGCGAGGGATACCGCCATCAGGACGACATGGCGGGCGAGGTCTGTCGCGGCATCCTCGGAGACGAGAGCTGACCGCTTGGACAAGTCGCGGAACAGGTCCTGGGGGAACATGCGGGCGGCCATGGCGGAAGCAAGGGTAAAGCTTAGCTTTCTGGTAGCTTGGAGCAAGAGGTAGGTCGCAATGACCATAGCGATCAGGGCCTCGTAGAGGTCTGCCCACGGAGCCTGCCGGGCATATTTATACGCCTTGCGGTCCATGAGGGGCGAGGAGGGGGAGGTACCCTATGGGTACTTGAAGTCTGGTGGGTGCCGAGATGATGGACGGACCGGCGTAGAGGAAGCATTGACGTGTCCGCCGCTTGCAGCAGCGACCAACGAACTTGGGACGTCATCGCTACCGTGAACGCTACATGGCGCCCTGCTTTTCCCCTCTAGTCTGGTCAGGCCTTGACACATCATGAAACATGGTCAAACCGAAGCCGATAGGCCTTGTACCGCTCGTCCGTTGGAGTTATGGCCCATCGCGACACTGCCTGCGCGTGGAATCATGGAATTGGGGTACGCTGTCCAAGCCAGAGGATCGGCGGGATCGTCGTAGTCGACTTTTCACCAGCCACAGCATTTTGAGAGATCAAAGATAACAGAAAAATCGTTCCTTCTGGCCCCAATCCGACTCGATCCTGAGGGGGCTGGGGAGCGCGCAGGGGAGAGCGGCGAGCCAAGCCGCGCGGCGCCGCCCTCCAAACACGGCAAAATTGCGGGATGCTTACCTAATCCAGCACCTGACTCACATGATCAGCCACCGGATTTCGAGGTCGAGGCCGAGGTCGAGGCCCAGCACGAGGCTGGGAGAGATGCTAAGGATAGTAGCAGTTCATGCAGCAGCTAGGCCACCGTCGGTGATGCTGATGAACCCTGGCTCTGTCTTTATCTTGCTGCCTTGCCAGAGTGTCCGTCGACGTCGACCGCTTGACCTGGGGGCGAGGGCGGTGGCCTCGGAGGGCCGCGTCGCGGCTTTTGATGAATCATGGCCGCACCTCGGGACCGTTGGCGCCGACGGCAGCCGGCCGTCGGATCATCGGAGTTTTTTGCCCAAAAGGCTTGAGCAGACGCCTTTCCCCCGCCCTGCCGTGGTGCATCACCATGCGGGATTCCATGCCTCAGATCCAATGACAGCCTCGAGGGCAAGGAAGGACGTGGATTCGCGATACACTCGTGCGGCCAATGATGCTGGTTGACCGCTCTGCCAGCGCCCTATCCCCGAGCCGTTTTGTTTACTCCGAGGACGTGTTCCAATGATATGTAGGAGCGGAGAGCAGTTCAGAATCGCGTGATTCTAGTGCGATGTTGACCATTCGTTGACCTCATAGCAATTTGGGCTTCTCCGCATAGAACTTGACTAGCTCCTGCGCCTGTGCTCAGAATGGCTTCCACCGACGATAGTCCTGCATTCGACAAAAGTTCTGCCTACCTCCCCCATGATCCAGAGGGGCAACCTTGGGTAAGTCCTTATCGATAACAAACAACCAATCTACATCTCCTTCTTGCTGACTTCTGCAGTTTGACGATGGCCGCGAGATTGAGCTGCTGCACTATGTCTACAACCATCCTTCCATCGACGAGATCCGGGGCAACCCGCAGAAGGTCCTGGATGTCATCGACGAATTCGCCAGGACCAAACGCTTCCTGATGAACGTCGGACGCCTCAAGGGCAAGATCGTCACCGACCTTATCGCGGAGGTCAAGCCCGAGACCATGGTCGAGCTGGGCGGCTACGTCGGATACTCCGCCATTCTGTTTGGAGATGCCCTGCGCCGGGCTGGCGGGAAACGGTACCTGAGTCTCGAAAGGAACCCCGAGTTCGCAGCTGTCTCGAACATGCTGGTCGACCTGGCTGGGCTGCGGGACATCGTCCGCATCATCGTCGGACGGAGCGACCTGTCCCTGCACAAGCTCTACACCAGCGGCGAGCTCAAGCACATTGAGCTGATGTTCCTGGACCACTACAAGCCCGCCTACACCACGGACCTCAAGCTGTGCGAGCACTACGGCATGGTGTCCCCGGGCACCGTTCTGGCCGCGGACAACGTCATCTACCCCGGGAACCCGCCGTACCTCGAGTACGTCCGCAGCAGCGTCGAGCAGAAGCGGAAAGCGGCCAATGAGGGCGCGGGCAAGGGCTACAACTTCGAGGGCATCAAGGAGCGGACCAAGAACCAGTACCGCAACAAGGAAGGAGACGAGAAGCCGGCCCTGGACTTTGTCGGCAACCCGAACCTGGTGTACGAGAGCAAGCTCGTGAACAGCTTCGAGCCGACCGGTCAGCCTGTGAGTTTTTCCATCTTCCGGTATGATGACCTGGTTGCTGACTCAGGCAGGACGGTATCGAGATCACGAGATGCGTCGGCGTGGAACCGGAACCCTGATTCCGATGCTCCGTCTGGAGCTCTCGATCTCGTAGAATTAGAATTAGTTAGTAACCTTGACTCTTGAGTGGTTTCCGAGTTTCTGTTTTTCAGGGACAGGGATTTTGTACCGAGTAACCCCGCGATGAGCTGCAAAACCCATGGCATAGAGAGCAGAGACCGCCTGCAACACCACGAGTGAGCCGTCACATACCGTATATGGAAGTACTACGGTCCCCAGGGGCCCCTCCGTCTAGTTACAGTTTCGGAATAGAAAATACACTCAAGTTACACATCATTTCTGTTCCTTTCTCTTTCACCAATTCATTCCATGCTGCACAATGCTGTAAAGAGATAAGAAGGTGAATTTTAGTATGATCCCACGTCAGTTATGTAGCTGCCTAACTCACTGCCCAGCACTGAAAGGACTTGAAAGTTTCTTGGGGAGCTAAGCATGCCACTAGATGGTTGACCCTGGTCCGTTGCGAGAACCCCTCTAATTCTCCAGTAATGTGAAAGGGATGCCTTACACACCCTCTCACACAGTGCGTGCATCGGACACCCGACCTAACCTGTCTGTTGCCTTTTTCGCCTTTGACATGCCCCCTCGCACCGTCCGGCATCGGCCAGGTGGCATCCCTCCCCAGGTCCGCCGCCATCCCGATGGAGATCTGACGGACGAGATGATCAACGAAGAGGCCAAAGGATGGCTCCTATTTGTCGCCGTAAATGACTCTGTCTGATTTTTTTGATATTTACCTAACGGAGACAAGCATCCTTCTAACATTATCATCATCATCATCTACTTACTTCACACATGGAGGAATGGGTGCCTCGTGAAGCGGCTGGCGTCGGAGAAGATGCCGACGAAGAGTACGAACTCCGGCAGCGTCGCGCACTGGTGGAAAGATGGGCCTCGGCTGATCAGAGCTTTCGTGATGTAAGCAATAATGAGGATACATTCCAAGGGAGGAAAATGTGCAGGTTCTGCTAAACAAAACTAAATAAGCAGTCATATCATCATCGCGCACCTAGCGGAAAGAAGGCTCGCGACTATCCGCAGGCAGCTCTGAGCCGTATACGAGAGACCCGGCAGTCTTTCACACACCTCATATGCCTTGCTCCAGTTGACGGGGAGAAGCATAGAACTGTGCGCGCTGGGTCAAATTCAACATACGGCTCTATCTTCTGGACGGAAGTCGATCGCTGTCTCGGGGGAAATCATGAGCCCAGTATTGCGGTGCCAAACCCGGCCACAACTCCGGTGCCGGGATCATTTTCAATCACAGATCTGCTGTCCTGGGCTTTCCTTGAAACTGCTGATTTCCAGTTTATGTCAATAACCCGCAGTGGAGTTCTCTTCCATGGATGGCTTCATGACTGGTATGCTGTGGACCAGGGGTGCCTTGAGACCGGACGATTGGCCGTTGTGGAGTTCAAGGTCAATGAGGAGATCACGAACTCGATTCTACGGCGTCCATATAATAAGTTTCCGATTTATCTGTGGTATGACGTCCTAGGAAAAGATATTGCAGCATTACAAGAACACAATATCGGAGGGTTTGAGCGATACCAGAATAAACCGTGAGTACTCCGTACACCGGCATTAGTAATTATGAGATCTGTGAGTTATGTATGTATAGGGTGTTCTCCTCTTCCTGCTAACAGAACACTTCATCCTACAGAATGAACATGGAACTGCCTGTCATTGATATTCTGGAACAGGTAAAGCAGGCCAACGAGTTCCTATTTCAGTTCGATGCAGATCGGGATGTCTGGGCGGCCGATATCGAACTCTACGCTCCGGGATACCCGGCAATCGAGGCTGAAGGCAGGGCAGCGGACTACGACCTGACGAGGCTCAGGGATCCGGATGAGGCGTACAATATTGGTCAAAGAGCTATTCGAGAGGAAAAGGCAGCAATAATCTAGGTTGTTTGACCGGGGACCCATGGTAAAGCAGTGTACATGCCGCAGGTACCAGGTAGGTAGGGCAGGACGACCCGAGCAAATCCCCGGCAGAATGCAGACCGCCTCGCGTGTTTGGAGGGCGTGCCGATTAGATCAGCCCTGACCGCCTTGTGCAGGGCGCTTTGGCGTGCGCCGACGGACCAATCAACGCATTTTTTGGATTGTGGCAGGGCATGCCTGATCCTCACGAGGGGCGGGGTCGGATGGAAGATTCTAGGCCGGATCCGGCATGTGTGCTCGTTCGGGCCGAGTCGTGTTCCTGTTAACCTGTCTACTCCACTGCTGGAGGTCCCTCCTCTCCTCTCCATGGCTGACCTATCATGATGGAACTAGCCGGTAAAGAACAGCAGGAAGAAGTTAAGAAGCGCCAGGGCAGCCGGATCGCCCAAGGGTGACAGCGGGCGTGGTGCAATCGGAGCACCGGGCCCCGCGCCGGTGCCCCGCCCCGAAGGTTAAAGGCGCGTTGACCTGCCCCGCGCCGCAGATTTCCAGCCGTGGTTCATCAAAGAACATTCTCCGATACACGAATAGCTTCGTAGTCCCGAGATCAGTCCTTGCTCTATTTAAGCAGCCTTCCTCTTCCTTCACGGGCAGAGAGAAGAAGGGCGACAGAGAGGAAGAAAACCAAGGCGTAGTCCTCCCAATCGCAGAAAGTCACCCCAAAGAAACCCCGCGCACCGTCACCATGGCCTCCAAGACGTGGAACGTCGGCGTCGTAGGCTACGGCTTCAGCGCCAAGATCTTCCAGATCCCCTTCATCAACGATGTCCCCGAGTTCAGGCTGTACGCCGTCGTGCAGCGCCACCCCAAGGCGGGCGACGACGCCGCAATGGACTTCCCGGGCGTCAGGTCCTACCGCAGCACCGAGGAGATGGTCCAGGATCCGGGCGTCGATGTCGTCGTGATCACGACCGCGCCCGACTCGCACTACGAGCTGACCAGGCTGGCTCTGGAGGCTGGGAAGCATGGTATCTCCCTTGTCTTTTTTTTGATGGGTTTGAGGGTCTGATTTGCTGACGGGATCCTCGTGCAGTTGTTTGCGAGAAGCCCTTCGTGCCCACGCAGAAGGAGGCCGACGAGCTCATCGCCCTGGCCAAGAAGCAGAACAAGCTGCTTTCCGTCTATCAGAGTGCGTCCTGCCCGTTCTCCTTATCGTCTCATAGCTATATATGTCGCTGACAAGATTGCGTCGCCATCCAGACCGCCGCTGGGACGCCGACTTCGTGACCCTCTCCAAGCTCGTCAAGAACGGCTCCCTGGGCCGCATTGTCGAGTATGAAACCCACTTTGACCGCCACCGCCCCGAGGCGCCGCACGAGTCGTGGAAGACCAAGGTCATGCCCGGCGGCGGCGCCATCTACGACCTGGGTACGCACCTGATCGACCAGGCGGTGCATCTGCTGGGCAAGCCGGACCGGGTGACGGGCTTTGTTGGCTCTCAGCGCGCCCACAATCCCACCGGCTTCGACGACTCGTTCACTGTCCTGCTGCACTACAACAGTGGGCTGCTGGTCACGGCCAAGTGTGCCGTCGTGAGCCCGGAGGAGAACCAGCTCCGATTCTGGGTCAGGGGTGACAAGGGCAGCTTCAAGAAGGTGAGTTGCCCAGATATAAATGTATCTGTAGGTCAATCGCTAACTCCGTCCGAACAGTACCACCTCGACATCCAAGAGGACCAGCTCAAGGCCGGCCTCCGTCCCGGCGACCACGGCTACGCCCAGGAGCCGAGCGACAGATACGGCACCCTCACCACCATCAAGGACGGCAAGCCCGTCGCCGAAGTCGTCCCCACCGTCGAGCCACCCACCTACTCCGAGTACTACCGCAAGCTGGCGCGCGCGCTGGCGGGCGAGGGCCCCGTCCCCGTCGACCCGGCTGACGCCAGCTTCGTCCTCCGGATCATCGAGCTGGCCAAGGAGAGCTCGCGGTTGGGCAAGACGCTGGATATTTAAAGAGCATCAAATACTTGAAATATACCCTGTGTTTAATCAAGCGTGCATTTCTTTCTCCGTGAATATATTTCATCGCGTTCGGGAGTGCCCCTGTAGAGCAAAAATTGGCGTACATACCTTCGTACAGTATGTACATGATGCAAGACAACTCTAGGTAGTTAGAGCCTACGGTATAAAAAATAAATACAGACAGAGAGACCTGACTGACAAGAATATCTTCCTGAAACCAGAACCCGCACCTCCAACCTTCTGGGGATGGGAGGCTTGCTTAGAGACACAAAGTTAATAGTATGAATATTTGGTTATGATTTGGTATTAACACCTGGAGGGCTCCTTGGTGGTCTTTGAGAGGGGAATTAATTAAACCTACCATAACATAAGACTTGGGAATCTTTTTAACGAAACTGATCTACAAGAGATCCAATCCGGACCTGAAGCGAACAGTACTTTATACCCGTGTATATCATCACCGTGAACAAAAATGAACTACCATTAGATACAGAATCACCTCTTTGACTTGCGAAAGTTCCTCACATCTACCTCAGCCGTATACCTCATACCCAACCTACCTAGGTAGGTACATTAACTCATCTACTTCAAATGCCTCCTCAACATCTCCTCCGCCACCGGGATCATCCTGTGAAACGCCTCCTGCCGCACCCTCTCGACCCCCTCCAGCGTCGCCTTCGCGTGCCCGACCCCGATCTGCTCCTCCCCCTCCAGCAACCCCGCATACACCGCCTCCGTGAACTCCGTTAGCGGCATCCCGATGCTCCCGCCGTCCCGCAGATCCGGCTGGTGCCGCTCGTCGTGCAGCTCCGTCTGCACCGCGGGCGGGAAGATCTCGATGACCTTGACGTTGCCATTCTTATCCTTATTGTTGGTGTTATTGTTGTTATTATTGTTCCCTCTTTTCAGCTGCTCCCTCAGCACCAAGATCCAATTATGCAGCGCCCCTTTACTCGCGTTGTAATTCCCCGTCCGGAGCGAGAACGGCACGATGCCCAGCGTCGTGCCGACGTAGATCAGATGCGTCTGCCTCGGCTGCTTCTGCAGGATCGGAAGCAGCGCCATCGTCAGATGCACCTGGCTCGTGTAGTTCGTCGTGATCTCCTCGTTCAGGATAGACAGATCGACCGTCTCCGGCCTCGAGAAGTCGAAGGAGCGCTGGATCCCTGCGTTCAGGACTATACAATCCAGATCAGGGTGCTCCTGCGCGATGCAGGCCGCGAAGCGCGGGATCTCGTCTAGGCGGGTGATGTCGAGTTGGACGGCGACGGCCTTGTCGCTGCCGCTGCTGTGGGTGGAGACGAAGTGGTCGAGGCGGTCCTGGCGGCGGCCGACGACGATGACCTTGGTCCCCTGCGAGAGGAGCTTGGAGGCGAGGGACAAGCCGATGCCGGATGTGGCGCCGATGATAAGGGCTTTGGTGTAGAGGGGGGAGGACATTTTGATATATGTATGTATATATGTACTCCTGGAGCGGGGTTCTTGCCAGGATGTGGTAGATGAGGAGGTAGAAGTAGTAGACGGGTAGGATGATTGAGTGATCGAGGAGGGTCTCCGTTCTATATAAATACCTGATCAATATCCTGACTTCCTATGAATATCTACCGAGAATCAGATTAACCATCCTTCTTTTTCGTTTCGTAGTAGTCCTATATAGTCCAACCGTCAGAACCGTAAAATCCGCCCGACTCGATCAAAGTCGTCCGCCAATGCAACGAATCAACTACACCAAACTCCGCCCCGTTACGAATAATCAATATCGAGGTTGACTCTAATACAGAAAACAAATCCATCGACAAATCTCGCGGGATCCTTCAGCAGTTGAGATGAATCATGGAGTCCCGGAGTTCGCAAGATCCTTCCGAAAGCAGTTTAGCCTCAGGGCACGGCCGGAGTTAAGCCCTAGAAATCTCCGACATGCCCGCGTTCCAAGGTTCCTGCATCTGGATTCTGGACTCCCATCTTGCGGCTTTCGCTGCATATTCGCATCATGGTTCTCTATTGAGTGAATTTTTTTATGTTGAGTGCTTAATCTCCGAGAATGCATCTGAATTCAAGAAAGTTGTTGACGCCACATACAGCGCTTCGTACACCATTAGATCAGGCCTGATTACGGATCTAGACCGCGAGATGGTTGGCGTTCCGGGGAGATCGAAGGGATGTCACACATGTCGCAGACGCAAGATACGGGTCAGTCAGCATTTGACATGCTCCATACGTACAAACTATTCGCCGTGTGCTTACATTTGGCACTTAGTGCGACCTCGCGAGGCCAAAGTGCGGCCAGTGTGACAGAGCTTCCCGGGTCTGCGGAGGGTACGATAGGCCCAAGATATTCATCAATCGCTTTGTCAGATACTATGAGCGAGTAGAGACTCCGGGCAGGTGGGCCCAGAATATCGATGACAGCAATCCTGGTCAGGTTCCCGAGCGGCCTCCCGGTCCGAGCTCCGGAGGAACTGGTTCTCTTGTAGTCGAACACCATGTGGCTGATCATCAGAATTCCACTGCATCGACCGCTACAAGCGTGGTATTATTGCCGAAACAGATCGATGTTCAGTCCTTCCAGCATGACCAGGCACTTGCTACCTTCCTCAGCTACTGCCTCCCAGACAAAGCTTCGGAAGAAGTGCCTCTCTCGTGGCTGTATTCAGTTGCCGCAATGACGAAGGAGACGGAGGCGATTCGCCTAGCGGCCTCAGCACTTAGCTACGGGTGGATCGGCCATGTCGAGGAAAGATCGGAGATTGTCAGCGACGGTCTGAGGTTTTACAGCGGTGCCCTGCAGCGGTTGCGGAGAATAGTCGGACATGATGATCCGATATCACAAAGGTCAGAGACCCTTGCTACAATGGAGTTGTTGACACTGTATGAGGTAAGTTGATGCAGATGAACCGGAGAAATTACGTACTGTCCCCATTTGATACGACATATGGGATAAGGCTGATGTCGGATTCAACGTAGATGTTTGAGTTCGGAACAGAGTCGGCTGCTGGCTGGCTTGCTCATTCGTCAGGGATAGAGACGATTCTCCGACTTAGGGGACCTCAGATGCATATAGCTGGCTTCGATTGGCAGATGTTCTCGTTCTATCGGACGGTTGGGGTAAGATGCTGGATCCCTCCCAGACACCGCTTACGTTGAAACTATACTAATCCACTTGAAATGATACCAAGATCCTCAAAGCTTTGGTAACCCGCAAGGCGACTTTTCTGTCCCAGAAGGACTGGATACACATACCCTGGACACTCCAACCAAAGAATACTTTCCATCAATTCTTAGACCTTGCGGCGGAGGTCCCAGCGCTTCTCGAGCGGGCCGACTCTTTGCCTGCATCGATAGATACAGCATTGGTGTCTTCAGAGATCCTAGATCTTCTGCACCAGTCCGCAGATTTGATCCGTCGTCTAAAAGTCTGGGAACGAAGTTCTGGAATCAGACTTCCTTTCGGACCGCCACAACATCTACCTCCAGCTTCATATAATCAAGCTCGACTTGAACCTCTCAAGCACGCTACCCCAGCAAGTCGCCTCAAACACTAGGCACCCCATTTGATCCCCTTCAATGTACCCGCCTCATGCTTTTCTACTGGGCCATCACGCTTACACTTTACACGACGATCTTTGAAAATCCCGTGCTCTCCAGGTACCTACCTACGCTTCCCCATTACCACTCCAGGAGCGGGCCCCGCTTCGGGAACGAGAACATGGCCTTCAATTTCCATTCCGTGAACGAAGATCCACTTCTACATGTCTTTACCAGAGCTGATGCCACTCAGCTAGCAGACAAGATCAGTCTTTGGGTGGACTTTTGCTCTCGGAATGCTTGGCAGAGCTTCGGTCCAGCGATCGCGATCTTCAGTTTGAAGGTGGCGATACGGTGGTATCGGTACGATCAGAGCATCAATTTAGCGTCTTGCCCTCGTAAGAAAAGGGGCTATCGTCATCAACCGCAGTTGGACAGGTGTCTTGAACTTCTGGAGAGGTTGACATTTAATGGCGGGGTGACATGAAGGAGTGAAAAAAAAAAAAAGAAATGAATAAACCAGGGCACGAATCGTATAAATCATTAATTTTGCAGAGTTCTTAGTGATAGACATGTACAAACAGTATTTCATAAGGTACCTATGATAGTTATATTGACTGGCACAGAACGGTAAAGGCGATTGTTACTTAGCGGTAATTCCGGATAACACTAGAAGTTTACACGTCCCTTGATGATATATTTCAATATCTACTTCTGTATCCAGTGCGCATCTAAATATACCAAGGAAGATACCTACATCATTGAGAACTACATCATCGTCCCCCCACCTTCGGCACGTCAGATCTGCTACCACGCGCGGATACTACATCCATCGGCACCGTCGGTTCGTTCCGACCTTCGTTGGCCATCACCCCCTTTCCTTATCTTTATCTCTGCAGTGCCACCCCTGCCGCTGCGATGATAGCTCCTGCAGCGATAAGTGCCTTTAAATAAGTCGGAATAAGTTACGTAGTGGTATCTGAAATAGAAATTGGATGTCAATTTATCGATCTTTCTCAGATTGAGCATTTATATATACAGTGCATACAGTATGGTTAGCTGTGTCCAGCGCAGGTAGGATAGTATTTTTTTCATATGCCTCTACTCCAGTTCAACAGCCTGGTTGGTCTTTATCACCTCTTATTTCTGATCTACGGAGTACTAGCTAGCTAGCTAGCTACCTACCTACCTACCTAAGGTACCCAGGTCACTTTAGACGTTTAAAACGACAATGTCCTCCTCTACTGCCCCCTCCATCCAACGCATCCCCTACTCGGCTCCGCGGGAGGACTTCATCCGCGCCATCGAAAGGGACGGCTGCGTCATCATCCAGGATTTCACGACGCCGGAGGTGCTCGCGCAGGCGCAGAAGGAGGTGCAGCCGTACCTGGATGCCAACGAGGAGATGAGTACAGTGGGCGGTAGGCATTCATCCTTGAGGTCCCCGGTATGGACGGACAAGCTCACACGGTGCAGCGCTGAATGGCGGCACGAGGACATGTACGAGGCTCACCGGGCGGAGTAAGACTGTGAGGGAGAAGTTCTTCGAGGATCCGTTATTTCAGGTGAGGTGATCTTCGACATACTATGTATGCATCTTCAGGGAAAGTATTGTTACTTCGATAGATCAGTGGTTTTCTGAACCGCGATGCATGAGGTCTATACTGAGACACAGGAATATCTGACCAGGACCTCGCCGAACACTTCCTCGCCCTCACGACCACCAACTACTACGACACCACCTCTCCACCAACACCACGCACCCGCTCCTCTCCATCTCCCATCACGATGGGAATCCGCCCGGGAGCCGCCGCGCAGCGCCTCCACCGCGACGACAAGAACCATCACGCGCGGCACACCCCCACCAAGTCCTACCACTACGAACCCCGCCGCGACATGCTGTTCGTCCCTGGGTGCGACACGACGCGCGAGATCGGCGCCACGCGGGTGGTGCCCGGCTCGCACCTCTAGGGGGACGAGGAGCCGGATTTCGGGCCCGACGGGTACAAGGGCGTCATGGACGCGGAGATGAAGGCTGGCGAAGCGTTCGTGATGCTGGGAGCGTGTACCATGGCGGGGGCAGGTATGAGAAGGAGAGTGGGAGCCGGACGGTGCATATCATGTTCATGTGCTCGGGGGTGTATAGGCAGGAGGTGAGTTATTCCTGATGTAATATCTACAAGGGACACGAAATTCCTTTCGATTTGTCTTTGGAGGAGTTTAGCATCTGTATATGTTCACGTTCAGAACATACAGTGCTGTACTTGAATTCTAGCCATCACTATGACAGGAAATACCCTGGCTCTCTTACCCGATCGAGGAGGTCAAGACGTACTCGAAGCTGACCCAGCAACGGCTCGGATGGAAGCAGTCGGAGCCGAACCTGGGGTGGGTGGATCTGAAGTCGCCCGAGTTTATGCTTGAATGATTATGATGCCTGCTGTTGGATCAACCAATCTGGGAATATTATCTCTATGATGTGCTGTCATGTTCAATTTTCTTGTGTCCCGTAATATATTTGTCCCCCAAAGATAAAGCTATATATGTTTGAGAATAAGCTTGAGACTGGGAAACGCGTGTCGCATGATAGCTGACCTTAGAGAACTAACGACTTCTAACGTCAATTGCTATGCTGGTAGAGAATGTGGGAATATTGTCACCCTTTTATTAACTCTAGCCGGACCTCGTTCCTCAATCGCGGTTAACGCTGGGTTCGGCTTCAGGGTCTCATAGCCTCTCGTGGCAACCATATCTCGGTTGACATCAACATCTCCTATCACAAGTGATCTAACTTTGCCTACTGAGCAATGATATTAGTCCCAAGTAACTTGTAAACATTCCCACGAGTCAAACAAGTGATCTACATCTTCAACCCAGAGCAAACCTCCCTCCTCCTCATCCTCAACCTTGGCGCAGGCTCCGACGATATACCCCACGTCGTCCGACTTGGCGAGCGAGAGCTGCCTTGCCGGACCAAGCTGCCGACCATTGGCCCCGAAGGTCACTTTCCCTTCCTCCACCTGTAGTGATCCGTAACGATAGGCCGCTCAGATGGCATCAACGTTCGCGAGGTGCCGCTTGTCCACGGACGGACGGATTTGCTTAAGATCGTGAATTCGTTGATACACTGGATCTGACAATCCTGCTGGCTCGCCTTCCGCAAGGTTGCTATCAAAAAAAAATCCAAGTCAATAATTATTAGGTTTTATATACATACATATATATATATATATATCATTGGTAGTTCAAATATGGCTAGCTCACGGTCTTTTTGCCTTTTCCTCCAGTAGCTTCTGAAGCCACCGTTCGTTGAGGTCGACATCAACCCCGGCAGCTATCTCTCGACAACACACCTTGATGAGTGCATCGAGGTGACTGTTTGACACAATAATTAGCCCTGCGGGATGCTCGGTGATCAACAGCCAGTTCAACCTACACAGGGTACAGTTTGTCCCTGACGTCCGATGAAGGCACCTCTGGGGACGTTGCATTCTGAGGACGGGGACGGACAGAGACTTCTGTCTCTGTTCCAATTGACGGCGGGGCGTCTGAGGGCGTTGCGTTGCGATGAGGACGGATAGGGATTTCTATCTCTCTCGTCATTGTCGGCGGGTTCTAGATTCTCAATAAAAAAGAATTGAAGAGAACTTCGTTGCTATCCTTGCTGCGGTCGTGAACGTTGACTCGGAGGAAAGAGAGGTGAAGTTGGGATAGAGAACCTAAGTTGTGCAACCATTACGCGACGTTCACCCAGCAGCCGGCTCATCCGCTGCTCGAGCCAGCTCAGGGCGGCATTGCTCACGCACCGTGCGTTGCTGAGTTAAAACAAGGCAGCTGTAGATGATTCTTTCTCGGTATGTCTGCAGGGAAAACCGCACGGCTTCGGGCGCTTCTTTGGATTATCAACGGTTGTAGGGGCCGCCGTGATCATATGAAACAGGAAGCCAGTCGTGACAGCAGCTATCCCAAGGACAACTGCGCAAACCAGATCGTAAACATGATGAGTCGGCGGCCCCCCGTTGCTACTTTCCACAGCCCTGTGGAATGGGACAATTTCATATTCCCAACATGTCAGCACAAGTGTTCGAGAAGATGCAACCGCAGCCCGAAATTCCAAGATGAAAGAACCTTCCCCGCAATTCATTCCTTTCCATTTTCATTATTCTCATTCCTCGTTTTATGCCATTGAACGCTATCGAAATGGGCTCTGGGGATCCAAGACAATCTTCCACGCCAGACAGTCAGCGCTTCCCTGCCTATGAGTTTGACAGTGCTGACGCCGTTGGAATCCCCCAATGTCGCATGGGACGACTTCCGTGGAAAACTCGACGAGTGTGTGTGTCTCCAGACGTTTCTACGCTGTTCGCCCTTAAAAAAAGTAAGTCTTCTGCGTCTGACGGTTGAAACAATTTCGATGATGCATTAGAGCGGCCGCACTGCCCCCGTTGCCGCTCCCTCCAGCATCCGGGTGTGTGTCGCTCCCCTTGCGGGGGTTGTGGGCAAAAGGCATGCCGGTGCATGCAATTTCTTCTGCGCCCGTTGCAAAACCAAGGGCCATTCTCGCGCCCGTTGTGCCCTCAGGGGACAACCCCAAGTAGTGGCCTCGGCCCTGCTGGCCCCTCCTACCACCTGCATGGGCCGATCTTCCTTTTCGCTGCCGGGAGCACCGTCAATCTCCCGGCGGGCATCTTGGGGGTTGCTGCTGCGTCCCTGCCTCCGCTGCCTGGCACCCAGCACCTCCCTCCTCCCGACGAGGAAGTCCCTTTGGCCTCCCCGGACGATATGGATGCCATGGTTTAGGTATGCAAAAGAGCTCTTTAGATACTTATTCTGACGTCTGTACTAGTGAGTCAGCACTGACAGAGGTAGCTTTATCAGATTTTCAATTCACAAACGAGACGTATATTATCGACGCCTATGCCAAGGTTGAGGAGGAGGGAGGTTGACTCTGGATTGAAGATGTAGTCATTGATTGACCTGTGGGTGTATGTACAGTACTTTGTACAAGTCGCTTGGGACTAATATCATTGCTCGCTAGGCGACGCGCTATCAATGTTTTTGAGGTTGATGATTGGGGCACAGATGGTGACGTGGACAGAGTCGTGGTGGCCGTGAGAGGTTATGATATACCCTGAAGCTGAACCCAGTGCTAACCAAAATTGCGAAATGAAGTTTAACAGGCTGAATTGGAATTGGTGGAAATTTGGCTTTAATATTAGCTACTTTGGCAAAAGAATTATCAATCCAACATATATATCTCTAATAGGAATTATTTTTGTTAAGATAAAATCTCCCTAGAATCCACAGGAGGAGGTACAGCCAGAAATTTGTGGCAAAGGGGACTCCAGGCTGCGATTCATTCAGGTAGATTGACTGATAGGGCAAGATGACACTATCTTATGTATTAAGGACACACAATGGCTTGAGACAAGAAACCCGGCATCGCTTGAATGAATAAATGTGCGTGTTATATCACCTCTTTTTACTCAGATATCCGTTCACAAAATTCATTACTAGTACTGGATGACCTCACCGCTGTACTGTACAATGTCAACAGAAGACACTTAAAACCGGGCCTTCTCCGCAGTGAACTGCACAAGACTGCTCCCAGACTTTCTAAAGCAGAGGCTCACTGTATGTAAAGTCATGAGATTCCAGCTTCCCAGTCTCAAAATTGATAATACAGGATAGCAGTCATAACGCCCCTGCGTGCATGTTATGGTGCGAAGATACCATGATGATATAAAATTACAGTGCTTATAGTTGGAGGAAGATCATCACACTTGACTAGTAGCCATTGTCGTCATTTGAGTAGCTGTAGTCATCACCGACATCATCCCTGAGCCACTCGTCCTCAGAATCGGAAATCTCCACATACTCACGTCGCCAAACTGTCTTTCCAAGTCCACCGTGCGGCCCATCGCTCCACTGAAACAGGAAATGTATCAGCCGATGATTGTGATACATATCGTCTCGCGGGTCCACATAGTTAAAACCGCACATCTTATCCCGGACCAGGCGGCGAACTTAACTCAACCCGAATCTGGTGTAAGGAGATCCTTCAATAAATCTCTGCAGCTGCGGGAGTCCCCGATGCTGAACGCGATCCTCGTTCTGACCTGGGCCCCCCAGTGCTTCTTCTTTATATTCGATCTCGTGGCCCACGGAAATGACCAGCGCCGCATGGATGCATTGGCACTCCCGCATTTCGGGTTCGTCGTACCGGCTCCAGAAAAGCTTTATTTCCGGGAGTCGCGTTTCCCAGCCGGAGTCACTGTCGGATGGGTCGCTCGGCTGGTGGAAGAGCTCGGCGTACAGTTGGATCCGCAACAGGGCGCGGCGCATGCGGAATTGCGTCGGTGGCTGGGGGTTGTAACTGGGACCAGGGCTCGGTCTGCAAAAGACGAGAGCACAGTTCCATACGCGGATAGAGTACACGAGGTAGAATTTCACGGCGTCGAGTACGCTGATCAGGTACTCGAGTGACGCCTGGTTTCGGGGTACGCTTGCTGGCAGGGGGTGATGATCTCGGTATTCTCCAAGGTAACAGTCTAGAAAGGATTCCAATTGCTTCTGGTCTTAAGGGCCGAGGGAACGAGCGGCAAAGATGGCGTATAGGTATTTGCAAAGCTCCGTGTGCTGCAAGGACCGTTTCAAGATTGCCATTGTTATAGCACTGAAGGAGGCGGAGAACGGGATTGTCGTTCAAGGAAAGGCTATCAGAAGGTGTCGCAATGTTGCCAGATCGTCGAGATGGGCCGTTATCATTGCGTGTATTTCGGGCAGAAGCTCAAGGAACCCAGCATGGCTGGAGGAATGTACCTCGCTGCGGGACAAGGGCATGCTAGCAGTCTTGCAAACAAGCATGGAAAGTAGATTGCATCTCGCAGAGGTATGGATCATAAGCTCAAGTACCCTCGGAGACGAGAACCCACGCAGGAGATCTTCTAGACGCAGAGAGTACTACTTGATCTCCGGGGCCGGAGAGAGCCCATTCCATCCACGGATGGCATCCCGAAAGGACTCGTCCATTACCATTTGCAGTGCTTGGGTACTAGTCCCGACGTGGGCACATGATGATGAGTCGCAGACCACCGAAGCGAAAAAGTACCAAATAGATACCGCTTTGCTCCCCTACCATTCTTTATTTTCTTTCTCTTCTTCACACCTCTCAGAAGGCCCTAGCTAGGATACTAAAAAGATGTTCTGACAACAACAAAAATCATCGATTACTTTTTGGAACTCGTGGTAGGGACGTAATGCGCTTGCGTCTGCTGTCCCTATCATCACACTGTGACCTCGACCCTTACACTGCCGTCGAGAGGCGCGAAGATTAGGTACTTATCCAATCTTTTGTCCCCAGCGACGAGCTCGCACCTCAACGCGGCGCTGGGGTCTGGTAGTCCTTTCCCTTTTGACACTTGATCCGCCCTCAAGTGAATCTCTTTACCGCACGGCCTGTAAGAGTTGTTGATAATAACACCTTACTATTAGAGAACAGAACGATCCCAATCACTAATATTTCCGCATTGGTCAGTATGCTAGCCGGTGTCTTTAGCGAGACGGCAGACGGAGAAAGCGTCCCCCCGGTCCTCGTGTCCCTTAAGGTTGTTTTGCCTATTACCCAGCTACATGTTAGGTGCCTACCTAATAACATAGGACTCATATTTCGAATCGCGACCTGGCATAACAGACTATCCTGGCAGACAGCCAAGGTAAACCCATTTCAATCTGGACGGAGTTAAAGATCCCTGAGACAGAGGACCTTGAGGACAACAAATGGATGGCGATCTTCGGGTCTCTGGCCGAAGCGCCAGGCCATGCGGGTTCTGCCTGGGGAAGGATTCTCGAGCGTCCAGAATATGTCCTTCTTGTTAATGGTATGCAATTCCCCCTTCCCTCTTCCCCATTGTAGTGTGAAGGAAAAAACGATTTTTCTTTCTGATATCTATTGGCTTTCAAATCTCCCTAACTCATATTGCCATGAACGTGTACATCTTGAAGTTTGGAGCTCCCATTCCGCGTTAGAAGATTTCAAGGCGTCTCCTGAGTACAGCACCTACTCGGGTGGCTTATTCGCAGTCTCACAGCCAGTACGCTCTCGGGAGGTCGACGCCGGCGCAAATACCTGGTGGATTGATGATCTAAAACCGGGCCTCGCGCTTGTAACTGTGTACTTCTCCGCCCCCGTCTGCCAGGAGCAGCGCGAACGCATCTGTAAACTCCGTGGTCTCCGCCCCTCGTGGGCTCGACGAGAGCCGGGGCAGCAACCGCTCTGGGGGCTCCCGATCCAGCTGTGGGCTGTTGGGACGGGGGAGAGGAAGGGTCGGGAGATGCAAGCTTTTCTGTGGCTGCACTTCTGGAAGAGTGCGGAGAGAGAGCGGGAGTACAAGGAGAAAGAACAGAGATGGGAAATGAGAGGCAATGTTGCTTATAGGAAGATAGGTGTGATGGAATATCTTGCACAGCAGCTGGAGACGGTGGGCGCGGAGGAATGGGTGGAGGAGCATGTTGATTTTCGGCCTGTTCCTGAGTGGGTTGAATGCGGCTTTGAGGACCAAAGGGGAAGTCGAAAGAGGTGAATAAATCCTGATAATGAGAGATGATTTGTGAGCTCGAACTCATCCCAATCTTCCACTATATTGCTATGCCTGCCTCCTTCTGGTCCTCCCTTTAATCTGCGGCCTCTACCTGCTTAACGTACAGCACAACCTACGTATACTCCCCGTGCATACACGCGCCAGAAAACAGCCAGCTCTCTCGCCGGTGTTTTCTTCTAGGAAGACTCGACATTAATAGGCGTCGCCAGGCCATTTTGAAACCCCTACCTAATGTTCCCATTACTCTTGTCTTTGTAGTTCAGGTAGTACCAATACCCGACGCAAAACCACACATAACTTTCCGGGTTTCCGCGGATGAGGTTGATGTTCTTCCTCCTGCTCGTATTGGGCTTTTGTCTGTCTGGATCATCCCCGTCCCAATTCAGGGTTCGCGGAATGGCATTGGGGTTCATCACAGCATTCTGATGTTTTGTGAGGTCGTCTGTGGAGTTTGTCAGTATGGTGCGGCGCGGTTTGGCCTGAGAAAGGGGGATTGAAACTGGCTGGGCTGACAGGTTACGTCGTTTGTAAATTCAGTCCGCAGTACCAAATGGAAACTCTCATGGAAGAATGTTGCGCTTCGAGGGAGAAGGTCAGAGACAGATTTGCCCTCGGGGGGAGGAATCGCCCTGGTATTCCTGAAAGCGAGTTGCAAAGCTGGGGTCGTGATCACTGGGTAAGACGTGAATAGCCCTAACAGCCGTAAGTGGCTGTTCAAGTTTTGTTTCTGCCTTCCTGCGTTATAGAGTCTGCCTGATGCGCTGGCTGTACTTCCATTATTTCACAATACCGCGTTGACCTTACAAAGGCAAAGAAACATCATTTGGAAGCTTTCTGGAGATATCAGAGACTAACACTCGCTGTCAACTTTGTTTAGCGAGTCATCCTGATGGGGCATCCTCTGGTGCTGCCACGCTATAACAAAGGATACGCCTTTGATTTTACCAAGATATGTCAGTATGACAGCTCAAGATATGCGCTTAATTGCACCAGTAGACCCATATTGCACTAAAATTTACACCGGGAGACCCCTGTAGAGTTTAGTGGTAATCTTTGTTTCAATTTGCGGCCTTTTGTATAGTAAGTTGAAATCTAATGAAAGCTCTCTACTCTGGTCATGTTGATTATTCTACCTAAAAGAGAGAGGAAAAAAAGGAAAATGAAGCCATATCTTAATCATATCTTCAACGAAAAATCCAACTTAGATATATCCACATCAACATTTCTAGCCAGCCATATCAGTCATCTTCAGATTGCTGACAGCAGAGAGATTGTATACTGCTACATGCTAATGATCCATGATAGCTTCAGACAGTTCGAAGGTGACTAGATTCTTAAGAAATTGAAATTCCCTCCTTGCACAGATCACTGCTGATGGTGAAACTTTCTGCCTGTCACGGCCTGGCACCTAGGGTGCATTCTAAGAGCTAAACCGCTGCGCTAAGGGCAAAAAGACCAGGATTCTAGGACAGAGTCCTAGAATTGCACTCACTATATAAGGAGCACTGTGCCGTCACACTGCCAAGAATTAGGGTTTTGATGCAAACTAGATGAAGATTCTAAAAGACTGCGAAAACTCCACAAGGTACCTCAGTGCAAAATCTAGTGTAGAAGGGTCTGCTGGTGCGATTAGGCGCCCACGTTGCAAACCACCTGCTGTGTGGCTGAAGTCCAGTAGTAGTGCTGTAAAAACCACAAATGATAAAAAAAGAATCGATAAAAACCGATAAAGACCTACAACAGACGGGATTCGCTGGTGGTCACCCACCCAACTACTAACCGCCCGGCGTGTGGCTTAAGTACGGCTGAGCGGACGGGAAGCCCTGCTTTCCACACCCTATGGTCGTAGGTGGCAGGAAGTACTTAAAACTATCTTTTATGGAGCAGAATTCTACCTAACTGTGTAGGACAGGGAAGGAGGCCATATAATCTAGAAACTCCTACAGATGCAGCCCGAAGTAGGTACTCAAAGAGCTCACTTGTTCCAGCCTTAGGAAAAATTATTGTAATTTTATCCCCTCAACGGGGATCAATTTTCGCAGATCCACGATCACGATGTCGGCACTCCCGCTCAACACACTAGCACTGTAACAGTTTAGTGCCGATCTCAGGGCGGGTTTCTGCCAAGTGCCACCGCCCTCACCGACGCATCAGGTCCTCCGCCTTCTGGACAGCTAAGCTGGCCGGAGCTTCACGCCGATCGACGATACCCCAGGCCAGGCTGCTTGCCTTTGACTCCACAACCAGACATTCAACCTCGTTTTGAGTTGGCGAGGAGTATTTGGAAATAGAAAGCCTGCTTGTGGGAAGATAAGAGGGAACACTGGTTTTATATCAGTGAGTACTCGTGCAGGTCATACGCATGGCTTCATGCAGATACTAACGTCCAATTTCCAGTTCTAAGCCTCTATCCACCATTTTCAAACTGAGAGAACGCGAGAGAGAAACAGCAGACAGCATAAAAAAAGGCCCGACCCAAAGCAAAAAACAAATAAAAAATGGCGGCCCCCAGCCCCATCGACATCTTCACCCAATACCCCCTCCACCTCGACCCAGCCAGCAAAGCCATCTCCCTCCCCGACTCGACGACGGCATCCCTCCTGCCCTCCCAAGCCGCCGCCCTCGACGCCGAACTTGCCGCCCTCAACAACCTGCACCGCTCCCTCCTCTCCCTCGAGACCCCCGGGAACATTCCCCCACCGCCCCTCCCCATCAACCCCAAGCGCAGCGCGCAGATCAGCAAGCTCCGCGACACCGCCAACGCCGCGTACCGCAAGTCTAACTACGCCGAGGCCATCCGGCTGTACACGTACGCGATCGAGATGGCGCTGGGCCGGCCCGGCTGGGAGCCCGTGACGCTGGTGCGGGACGAGCTGTCGGGTCTGTACGCGAACCGGGCGCAGGCGCACATGGCGCAGCAGGAGTGGCCCGAGGGGTACGTCGACAGCAAGTGCAGCGTCGAGTGCAAGCCCGTGGGCAACGCGAAGGCGTGGTGGCGCGGCGGCAGGTGTCTGGCGGAGATGGGCCGGTGGGAGGAGGCACGCGCGTGGGTGGAGAGGGCGCTGGAGCTCGAGGGCAAGGCCGGTGAGGCCGGGAAGGAGTTGATGGCGCTGATGGCGGAGGTGGAGGAGAAGGCGAGGCAGCAGGAGGAGAAGACGGCGTAGGTGGTAGAGCTCAATGAAGGAGGATCTAGGGGGGGAGAAGGTCTATTAAATATTATTCCCATCTGACACGGGATGTCATACGTCGGACTACGATCCATCCATCGCGGCTCCGCTTGCACACCTACCTACCGACCCAGCTTCCGGACAGCGGGCCTGCCTTACCTTGCTCATCGCCGATAGTCCTCACAAAATCCGAACTCGAAGAGACGAACCCAGCTGGGCGAAAGAGGAGACGAATAAATGGCAATCAGTCCTCCATTGGTCCTGGACCTTTTTTTCATTTTGTTATGTTCTGTTCCATTCTATTATCTCATTGCAGGCGTTAGACGGGTCATTGGATATCATTCTATACTGTACTATACAAGTTAAGGGATGAATAATGCTACTTACTTAGCTCTTCTACAAAATATCTACACAAGACAACCAGGCAACACCAGACCGGACAAAAATACAAAAAGGACATGCGAGGCCCAGAAAAAGAAGCTCTCGCATCATCATCATCAGGGAGGATGAAGGAAAAAAAAATTCCCCCCGAAGTTTCTCTTCGGCCTGCTTGCTACTCCGATAGGGGGAATCGAACCCCCGGCTACCGTGTGAGAGACGGTGATGTTAGCCACTACACCATATCGGATTTGCTTGCTGCTAAACTTGTGCGCCTTCGAGTTTATAAAAAAATTCCATCCATGGATGATGGTGGATCCGCTGATATCTCTACATGATCGGGCGATCTTAGTGGCGAACCGCCGAACCGGATTGGTTAGTGGTTGCGGGTCTGTGGGGGGCTTAGTCAGCTGGTATCCTTGGCTTGGCGCCAGGCGGTCTCTACAGAGTAACTTCGTACTCCCTTATTTCGATTTGAATATTTCTTACTGCAGGTCCAAGGAGAAAGGTGATAAAAATAGAGAGTCGATTATGTACAAGAAAACCAGCTCTCGTCCGCATGAGCTCTCTGCAGTGGCAACACGCAGCCTGTTTCCACAGAGAACGCCATGGCGAGGTGCCGCTAAAATATAAATGCAATAATGCATCAGAAGGCCATCAACCTAGGAATCATAAAATTATACATCAACCAGAACCAAGACTCGAGACGTGCTCCGCTGAAATCACACCTGAACACTAGTCCCATCACCTTTCTTGCAGGAACACTCTGTCAAACCAGCTGCGACCTGGGAGGGCGACCGGGCGTAGCTTGGCGGAACATCCAAGGCCGGGTTGCGGTCAAAGAAGTTCCTTGGTCGGAGCAGCAGCGTCATCGGTTCTGCAGGCATAATGGGGAAGTCCTCCGGGGACGGGAAGTGGGTGATTCCGAAGGTATGCCAGAGGACAATATCGGTGTTTTCGATGGAGCAGTCGGGACCAGCCTCCTCGATCCAAGCTGGCAGGCCTTGAGAGGGCTCCCCAGAGGTCTGTGGAACGTGACGGCCAGCGGGATAGATCTGGTCATCAGAATCTGAATTTATTATCAGCCAGACGCCTCAAGAAGAGGATCAGTCGGTTGTATGAGACAGAGAAACTTACACCTTGTTACGTGGAGGGCATGCCTGGCGAATCCCGCTCGCTTCCACACCAGGCTACCCTCCTTTGGCAGCAGTCGGGGAACTTCACGGCTCACCAGCTTGTAGGCGACGGGCTTCTTGCTGTGCGGGTTGAGTTTATTCGTGTTGGCAATCTCCCAGGTTCGTCCGGTATCACCGTTATAGTCGGCCATCGCCTCCCTGGGAGTCGTGTACTTGGTCCTCTTTGCGTAGAAGGCGTTTCCATACCTGTTCTCAGCACTGCCAACCTCTCCTGGACCGGGGACCGCATCCACCTGGAACACGGTATTGTTGGGCCCATCGATGTTGGCATCCACGCGCAGACAGAAGAGATGCTGGTGGTTGTGCGCATTGACACCGGTGTAGACCTCGGTTCCCCAGCCGTGGGTGTCTTCACCGGGGTTCATCGCGTAGGTGTTCAGGATACCAGTCAGCTTGATGTCGAGCTGAATGGTGCCGTCCTGGTGGAAGATCCAGTACACACAATACTCGTAATTGGCGGCGGTGAAAATGTGTGAGATGACCAGTTTCCGTGCGCGAGTGACGATCACCGACTCATCACGGAAGTCAGTGTGCTTGAATAGGATGCCGGCATCCTCTTCGTGGATACAAATGGCATTTTTGACGATCGTGCTAGCACCGGCACGGTTGACGAAAGCGGCATCCATGTAGTGGATGGCGCCCTTGCAATCGCACCCGAGAGAGAGGCTGTTCGTCATGTAGCCACCGCCGTACTCACCCAGATCAAAAGCATGCTTTCGCTGGTGAGGATGCTCCGGGTTTCCATAGGGGACGACCATCTCAGCGAGAGAGAGTCGGTAGAAAATAGGGCGGATCGTGCCCTTGTCGTTGAAGGTGATGTTGTGCAGAACAATGCCCTCCCGGTAGTTGAACCCAACGTGAACACTCCACCTCTGCCATTCAATGATGCGCCCGTTGACCTTGAACGAGACACCCTCTGGCTGAGTGATGTGGATGGGCTTGAGGTCGGTCCGGTATCCGCCTTCCTTCTCGATCGCCGCTGGGTGATAGTTGTTTGGAGGAGCTCTGCTAATGGGTCGTCTGACCGGGGGCACATCGATGTGGATGACCTTCTTCGCCTCCGAATCGTAGATCGGACAGAAGTCAAGCGGGAAAGTGTACTGCGAATCGTCGACGTTGGGCCGGTAGTACATCAGCGCTTGCTGCAGACGGACCTTGTTCCCGAAGCGCTCGTCGTATCCGATCGTCCAAGCTGACGAAGTTAGCACGGATACCACGAGGTCACTGAGCCCCCATACGGACTACTTACGATCACAGTACACTTTGTGCATCTCCTCCCTGGGGATTCCGATGATCTCGCACTGCTCAATGACCCTGGGGTCCTGGCGGACAATGTGCTCGACCTCTTGCAGGTCCTCCATTGTGATGAGGGGCTGCACACCCTCCGTGTGCTTCCACTGCACGATCTTCTTCTCATCCAGGTCGACCACGCCGTCGTAGACCTTGCCGCCGGGCGCGATGGCGACCACGTCCGCTGCACGGTGCGGACGGGGCGCCTTTTCGGGGTCCGCGAGCCATGCCATCATCTCCGCCTTGCGCGGCTCGTACAGGGTGACAGCGTTGAAGTTGAGCGGGCCATGTTCGGCACGGACGATGGCCACTGCGGTATCGATCTCAGCGGCGGAGAGGGGGTCGAAGGGGTGAGGCGGGGGAGAGGAGGCATTGACGTGCATGGTCAACTGCTGGAGGCGGTCGAGGACCATTGTGTGGACGGCTTGACCGGTCAATGCTAGGCTGGGGCGTTCCGTCCAGGGGACCGATCGATGCAGCAATTCTGTCAATTCTCCGCAAAACTATCAGTGGTGCAACACTTGGGAAGTCGCAGACAGGGCGTGGGTGCCAGGCTGCGAAGCTGGACCACGCTTCAAGACCAGCGACGGGAATAGATAACGACGATGGGGAAGGTCGCAGACGGGCCAGGGTATTTAAGATACTGGCCCGGCATTCACCTGCAGGCCGGTGATGGAGGCCTGGTCGGCCTCGAGCATCCTGATAAGGACGATAAGCAGGATGCGATAAGCGCTCGGGATTCTGTCCCTTATCTGGGGTTAGCGCGGTGTGGCCCCGCCGGTCGCGTCCCCCTTCGCAAACGGGCAGGCCAACCCGTGCGGGGTCCTGCACGGTCGCATCGCGCTGCCTGGTCAGTATAGTTCTTGTATCGGTGTCCCTGGATAATCGAATGATGTACCGAGTATGCAGTGGTAATAATATCGATAACGTCAACTGAAGCTTCTCACGAACGGCACGTGAGCTTACGAGGAGCTCTATCTATCTTCTAATGCTAAGCTTATCGTCAGAACTGACAAGTCCTGCCTTTGATTTCCACTGTAAACATTATTATCTGAAACTCAACCAAATATTCGTTATGGGATATGGGAGGGTTCCGTCGTGGCGTGCCATCTTCCCTTTCCCCTTCCCGGTGGCGGGAGAGGAACCTTCAAGGTGTTTAAAGGTCGACGGAATGACATCAGGATTCATCCGAGCTTGGAAATAGAACAAGACCACGTAAAAAAGGAACTCTCAGAATTCTACATTTGCCAAAAAAAAAAGAAACAAAAAGATAAGAAAGTAAATATCTACAGAATAACGGAACGGTTTGCTGGGCAGCAGGCCCAGAAAGAAAAAGAGGAGCTGCGGCTTGCCTGGATCGAACAGGCGACCTTTAGATCTCGGGACTGAAGTCAATCCTCGATAAGCTTCAGTCTAACGTTCTCCCACTGAACTAAAGCCGCAACTGTCGATCATGTGATCTGGGCATCGTCCTATCAGCGACCGCTCTCCACCCCCGCCTGGGCAGTGATCGGCATGCTGAGCCCCACTTGATACAGCACCATGCAGTAGCTAGAGGAAGCCCTAAATCTATATTTCCTCGATTGCGAAGCCATAGACATACTGAAAGAATTATTTTCTTTAGCTGACAGGACAGTCTTCTTCCCTTTTCAACCTTGCAGTAATAGACCGCAATCGGAACAGACGTCGAGGAATAATACAGGAAAGTATGATTGCCATCTCCATCGGAGTTTACTCGTCGTTTCCATAATTTTGTTTTTGATGGGAAAGGATGGACGTGGCTATCTATTACTGGTAGGACTTGGAATGGAAATTGAGGTATCGATTGATGAACGTCTACGATTCTCAGATTAGGTACTAGGTACATAGGAAGCAAGCTCGAGTTTCACCCGGAATAGCACGAAAGGAATACATATTTTTATCAGTAGAGTTTTGCGTTCCGGTCGACAAAATGCGCTCTGATGATCCTCCAAGACTGAGATATTTAGACAGCGAACCATGCTATTTCGGGGCCTTCAAAGTAGGGGTCGACAAAGATTCGGTTTCCCTGCGTGGCGTGTTCATAAGGTACTGAAGGAAAAGGTCGATCGGGGCCTTTTCCTTGATTTTGAAGTCGTACAGCTCCGATTTGTAGATGACGAGTTCGCTTCCGTCGAAATGTGCCTGGAGGATTCTGCCGTGTTGCGGGCCCATGAACGAAAACACCATGACCTGAACATTAAAGCATAATCATTTAGAATTTCGGCATAGGGAAATGGGAGGAAAGAATTGTGTGTTGGGGGGGGGGGGGGGGGGGGGGGGGAAGTGTCAATATACCGGGATAACTAAATGTCGTTTCAGCCACGGGACAAATAGACGTGTCCTAATGGCTGCCAGAATCGCAAGAACCTCGCTGCGCAACAATCTCTCGTCGCCCTCAATGTCATGTACCATCGTGAACATGGTATGAGGACGAGGGTCTTCTGCACAATGAATAAAGCAGTGTAAGGTCTCGACTCACGATTCGAGGAGTAAAAGAGACATTTGGCTAAATCCTCTTCGATAATATCTTCCGGCAGCCACTACTGCAATGTTAGAAGTGTCTCGTACCTTGGAGTTGTGACGAAGTCATTGAACTTGAATCTTACCCGCCGCGGCGCCAGTTAGACATGGATTTGAGTGCACGACAGTTATCCTTTGTCCCTAGTCTAGGAGCGGTATCGTGCTCCCAGCAAAGGTATCTTCGACTTCATCGGCTCGATGGAACGCGCTTTTCAGCCGTTCGTTGTCAAAGTCTGGGTATGTCACATTTGAATTTCTGGATTGAGGCCCCAAGTTTTGCGATCTGGTCTTGGATTGATGTCGTACTCAAGGAGGTGTTGCAAAGGCCAGGGCTCGAAAAAAAGAGGATGAAGGGGAGGATTGCAGCTGCCTTGAGGGTCAAAGCGCATCTGGGTCGACCGAATATGAAATTCGTCATGATCTTTAGCCTCGAGGAATGGAGACTTGTGTTGCCAAACACCTTCCAATATTTTTTGAATACTATTCCTCACCTCTTCCTTCTTCTGCCTGGAAGATGGGCCCCTTATGGTCGTCCACTTCCTCATCTTGAAGGATGAACGGCAACGTCAGATATAAAGACTTGAACCGGGATAAGGATATTAGGCACAGTTATAACTCGAGACGGAAAAGAGAAGTTCAAGAGTTATGATCATGGGCGGATCTGTGGTGGTGATGATGTTATGTTGTCGTGTGGCGGCCTTCCGACGCCTGTACCCGTCACTCCGTTTGGCACGTGGTTACCTACCGCTGTTGTGGGATGAAGCCGGTTAATCCATGGACTGTTCCGTCACCTTTCTTCTGCGTAACAAGCGATATGGTTGCAAGACGCCGTCCACGTCCTGAGTTCCATCCTACTACTTTCGGAATCAAAGCAAGCGAGCAGATTCCCGCCGGAACAGATGCTATTCGAAGTTAAAACGCTTCGAATTACTAGGTACAAGGTTCTCTACCTAGGCTAGGTACCTCGGTACAGTATGTACATGGTAGTTAAGTATCCATGTCATTGCAGAGACAAACGGACCGATCATTAACGAAGCAACACATTGAACTAATAGAAAAAAGTCTCAGCGTCATGCAAAATCAGTCTGGATAAACCTCGAGGCTGCATCTTCGGGCGGCTCGTTGCTGTCCTTCTGTCATTCTTTTACCCAGAAGCTCCACATGCCAGTGTTCTGCACGGGGCCGCACACCGGGAATGATATGATGTTTCCCAAAGGCTTAGGTCGGCGAACTTCAGAGACATGTTTCTTTGTATTCTACTCCATGACGCCGAAGATGAACAGAATGTACCTAGAATCTTGGGTACTCTTTGCATTCTTGGTTGTTTAACATAAAGTACCTACCCAGGCTAGGTTGCTACCATGGAATCGTCAACTTAACCAGGAGCAAACGGCCCGATAACCATATGGTGTAAAGAGCCCTAATTGACTCAGCTTATGAGCATATGGAGCTTTGAAGAAAATGATGCTAAATCTAGATCTTAAAGGCTTATATGGCAATTACACTGTTCCTCGGGGGCAGCTTGCTGAGAATTGAATGATACACCATCCTCGGCCAGAAGGCTTATTGAAAGTAGAGTACCAAAAGAAAGCTGTGCTGAGTGTGGCACTCAAACCGCCGAAAACTTCATGCGCAGGTCTATTTTAGGGAAGTATTCTCGGATTCGGGATATAGATCAGATCCCTCATAACTACTCATTTATAGGTCTGCTTTTTTAGGTGTCGGGAAACCACTAGAATCTATACAGACGAACGGATGAGTCGAAGACTCCAGAGAATCCTGAGGCCATCGAAAGGGGTGTAATTGCCTATACACTACGGTGGGAACCCTCTGCAGAATGATTTCTTTTACTACCGCTCATGTCATTCTCCTAGATTAAATAGATCAATTCAAATGCTTACGTGCGGATAATCCTTCAAACAATTTTATTCATTTTTAGAACATACAGAAATAGTGCACGAATACCGAAATAGTGTTTGTTGACAGCAATATTCACTCGGCTACTAGTTAGGAGATTCTGGGACACGCGGTAGTCCCATGGACACAAACAGGATTTGCAGCCAGGGAGGTCCCCCGGCTTTTGTCGATAACCTCTGTGCACAATTTAAAGCCTGATTTCTACGTTAATTCATTGAGGCCAAAGCATTTCAAACCACCACCGACTCTGGGCAGAACTCTGATCATTACAACTCCCCTGACGCTTATCACTGAGTTACGTTCTTGATTTTGCATTCATCCATACCTCCACCATGGCACAAGGGTCTAGCCTTCGGGTATTGGGTTGCCAAGAGACCCCAGAGGAATGGGAAGCAGATGCTGGGATCCTGTCTAAAAGCATCCATGACAGGAGGAAACTCCATTCCGGATCAGAAATCGAGAAAGAACAATTTCTCCTCCTGAGAGTCCTCTAGCCTGACCAGAGATCTGTTCGCCAATTCGACATAGATCGAGGCAAGTATGGCATCGATAACTACACGTGGAATGTTGCTGCCAGTCTTGTTAATGCCTCGCAAGAGTTTCAAAAAATACCTCGACATTGTCGAAAACAACTTGAAGGTCGAGGATCTAAGCGAGTCGCAGGGATCCTGGCCCGGTTCATTCAAGGCGGCCAGGAAATATCAAGAAAGGATACTACGCCCTGAGAATCAATCATCAACTCCCGCGCAGGCTCCGTTTCTGCCGCCGCCTCCTCTTTCTCACACAACCGGCGGGCTGTCTATGGTTGTAACGCGATCCCAGACGATAGGAATGCACGCTCTGAGAACTATTCGAAGCCCTCCGTTCCTACGAGGGTCCAAAAGAGAACGTTCGCATTCGAACAGCGGGGAATACGACCCCTCGCCGGATTATAAACCGTCCTCTACTGACGGTTCATCCTCACGAAATCCCAGGCCGAGTCGCAAAAAGTCGAAGTCTGGCAAAGAGGACGCAGAGAATGAGGTGACAGTCAACACCGCCCTCATCCTCTTTGTCGAGGCGGTTTCCGAACTGATCCCGCTGCTGAAGTGTGACTGGAGTCCGACTCAGGAAATGTTCGTTTCCAAATTCAACAAGGCAATTTCTCGGGCCAGGATAGATGGCTGCCTACGGACAAAGGCAGAGAACAGCATCCAAGCTCTTGTCGAGGTCAAGGCTGGGAGTCGCGGCAGTAAGGACGAAGAGAAAATCCAAATGCAGGAATCGGCGGAGATGGTGAGCTGGCTGTTCAGGAAGCCGAGAAACCTGCCGAATTTGAATGGCTAGTATGTTCCTTTGAATACTGTTCTTTGTCATGTTGGCCAGAGATTAACTTCTCCAGTCGCTTTCTCTTGTCGCAAGATAATGACGAAATATATCTTACATTCGGGTCGTGCGATGACGGATATTTGGATTATCTCAAGAACCCGAGGGCTAGGTGCCACGGGTTCTTGACCATGCAGACTTATGGCCCATGGAGAATTGGGAAATATTTAGAAATGCGCCATTTCGCCACAGTGATTGTGGCGCTTACCCGTCTAGCACACAATGCCGCGTAACATGGGATTTTTGTTCGTTTCATTTCTTCTAAGAACCTGTCTGTCCACCACCTCGCTAAATCTTCAGCACAGAAACAATAAAAAGAAGCGGGAGGGCACCTCGTTAATTAATTGATTCGGAGGACCGGAGACATACTTTCCTATATACAGGGGGCCCTCCCTTGCACCATTAATTTTTTTGCCCCCTTCATTCACTGCTGTTAAACCTGTTGGCATAGCCTACATAGGACTCCATTCATTAATCATTCTGCTCCTTCTCAGGTTACTGGGTTAGCAACCGAGCTCATATTTTCCTCAGTATCAACAAGATCATAAGCCGGGGAGACCTCCCATCCCCATCTTATTATGGATATCGATTCAAGTATTCAGTTATCTCTTATTTAATATTCAGCATCAAAAAAATATGGAGCAGGAGGGCACCTCCTTAATCTAATTGACCTGGAGGTACAGTCCTATACTTGCCTATATGTATACAACGGGGGAGGGGGGCCTCCCTCGCTGCATTATTTCCTCCTCCTCCTCCCCTCCTCCTTCTTCTCCTTCACCTCTGTCCAACCTGTTGGCATAGCCTAGATAGAGTTTCAATCAATCTCTCTGTTGCACTTCTGGAGGTTATTTGCCTTGTCTTGGGAGCTCAGGCTCAGCTTACTAGATTTCTTTCTTTCTTTCTTTCATTCTCTTTTTGATCTGCTTTGCCAGCGTATTGTGAGCGGATCAGGTGATGGTTCACTACATAGGTAGATACCTGCTAGTAGCAAGGTACAGTACATACCTCCGACATGATAAGGGAGGCAGGTAGGTAGCAGATGCCGCAATCATCATCGTCGTCTCTGGTCTTCTCTGCAGTATTCCACAATTTTTTTTGTATGTCTGTTCACTCACTGGAGACCAGCTTCGTTTCCGGCGAAAGTGGGATTTACTTTCTTCACTTAGTGGGTCGAGTCGATTGAGGTGTATAGTTTGCACACGCCCCTAAAAAAGAGCCGGAAAAGAATATTACTACCAGTGGAAGAACATAAATAATAAGTGTAAACAGTTTAAATTCAAAAGACAAACGGAGAAGAAGAAAAAAAAAGAAGGCAGGAAAATGACTAGCCTGACACCAGACCACGTTGCACGCAAACATGTTTCATTCCGGCCAAAGAACACCGATGCCCCTCCCCTCCGCAAACACCTATGCCTTCGAAGTTTAGGAGAAAATATTTCATCACAGAGGGTAGGAAAAAGTGGGAAAAAAGATGGAGAGATAAGATGGATGCAGCAGGAAGGCAGCAGCCAACAGGAAAAAGAAGTGCGCCCGTATGTACATCAGACCGTACCCATTTCGTTTCCTTTCCCCAGGACCACATACACCCCACACACATACGCAGAGCTATAAGTTATAAATTGGGTTGTTTAAAAAAAGAAGAAAAAGCAACGTCAGCTAGCTAGCTAAGTTGACGGTTGCCATATACCAAACCAGGCTAGAAAAGAGCCCAAGGAGAAAAGAAGAAAGGGAGAAAGCAAGATATACAAAGGACCACCCGTGGCTTCCTCTCTTGTTGCTAATCCCTTAAACCAAACGCCCGCCAACCTCAAGACTTGCCCATCTGGAATGAACCGAAGACGCCACCCCCGCCGCCGGGAGTCAGAGCCCCTGCAGCGGCATTGCCATGCTGATGTCCAGGAGTCTGGTTTCCAGCCACGGCGTGGGAGGTATTTGGCGTGCTCGGAGTGCCAGCGTTGTTGTATATTGTTGCCCCGTTGAGGCTGGGCGTTTGTTGTGGCTGCATGTTGTGGTACGTCAGGGCAGGCATCTGGCCGTTCAGACCCCAGATCTGACCGGAGTACTTGGCCTCGTCGATGGTTCCGTTGAAGACGAGTTGGCGCATCTTCCAGTAGATCTCGCCGGTCACAAGGGAATCGGAGCCAGCCTGGTGTGCAATACCAACGCGCTTGACACCAAGCTCGTCCGCAATGTCCTGAAGACCAGATTTCTGCCCCAGGTTGTTAAGAATCTGAGCAGCAGCCGGAGTCAGAGGGGAATCGTTGACCGCCTGATTCCGACCCGCGTGCTTCATGAGGTACTTGATATCGTATAATGAGGGGAAGAATATCTTGAGAAGCTTGTGGAACTCCTCCTCATCCTCGGGGAGAGGCTTGCAGAGCATAATCTTCATCAAGTAGCCGAAGTCATAGCCCGAGTGGAACGATATCCAGTGGACGTCATCCACCAGGACCAGCCCCGAGCTCACCAGGAGAGCACCGAACTCGAAGGGGTCGATGCCGTTCTTCTCATGCATGGCAAAGTCGATCCCGGCCTTGGCAAGCATACTCGTCGACTCCTGCGCGTACATGTCGTTCTCGAGAGAGAATTTGAAGTTGAACTGCCAGGTGCAAGGAGCAGGGACGAGATGGTTCCCATAGGGCTGCCCGTTAGGATCCGTGGCATTGGGCGGCGGAACCTCCCCCTCCGGAGAAAACAATGTAATACCGAGTTGGATCATTTTCAAAAGGTCGACGTTGCACCGCAGCGTCTGGTAGTGGTAATCGGCCTTGTTCGCGAAGGAACCGATGGGACGAGCGACGATGCCAGGAAATTCGGTGTCCTATTATAATAACCGTAAATAAAGCTGAACCCAAGAAGGCAAAAAGGGGGAGGGCCTAGTTAAAGTTCAAGGTGGTGACACATACCATGCTGATATACGGATATCGCTCCACCAACCCTCTCAACACGGCCATCTCTTGTGCCAGATTATGCTTCCAAACATCCCGTATTCTCGTCTTGACTGGGTTAGCCTTCCCTTCCATCGCCAAGCGCGCATCGTGTGCCTGGTGCGGTTGTTGCTGCTGCTGCATCTGTGCGCCTCTCATAAACCCCATCTGTGCAGCATGGCTGGCGAGACCGGTTCCGCCGCCGTCGCCAGCACCGGCGCCATAGCCACCAACAGACACGCCATTTGTGATCCCGGCGCCGGAGAGCGTAAAGGGGTTGACGTTCGAGTTGGGGTTCCCGGGAGCAAAGCCAGGGTGGCCGCCAAGGGAAGGAGGAGGGAGACCGGCGTTGGCGGACTGGGCATGGGCGGGATGGTGCTGTTGGGACTGTTGCTGCTGCAGATGGGCCTGCTGGAGGTGCGAGTAGGGAGCGTTTATGCCGGAAGGGCCATATCTGCCGACAGGAGGAGGCATCTTGCTATCCGCGAAGAGGTCTCTTGTCGTCGTCGGAGGGGTCGACAGGTCATGAATGGACGCGGGTTCTCGGACGGTGGAAGGACGAGTTCACGACCCGGGGCGGATCCCAGGCCAGGGCGAGCGGTGGTTCCTTCGCAGACAGTCGCGTGGCAGGTGTGTTCTGGTCTGGCAAAGGAGGCATTGAATCTGGAGATGCGAAGGCGAGATCGCCGGTGGCTTCGAAGCTCGCTCGCCGGCCTGAGGAGCGGCAGGCACAGCGCTTCCCGATCGGGACTAGTGCGCTCACGGGACCGCCCCGGCCCAGTGTTCCTCGGGCCCGACGAGGAGCCTCAACGACGCCCGCCCCCTCGCCCCCTCGCATCTCTGCACGCCGCGCGCGACAGGACAGGCCCTCTCCATCTCCTCAAGACCTCTGCCTCACGAGCCTGCCGCCTCTCCTCCTCGTCCGCTTCAATTGACCCTGAGATCGCGGCCTCGCGACACCTCCATCCCCCACAATGCCCGAGCGCAACCCCACGGGGTTCGACATCAACGAGTTCAAGGCGGCCGCCTCGCCCAACTCCGTCTGGGCCAAGAGGGACCCCTGGGCTCGAAAGTAGGCCTCACTTCGTCCTTGTGTTTGCGTGTACTGGTCTGACCTGTTCTACAGCGAGGCCTGGCGCTACACCGGCCCCTTCACTCGATGGAACCGTTTTAAGGGCGCCTTCCCCGGCCTGGGCTGGGCCACCGTCGCCTTCGCTGCCTACTGCACCTACGAGCACTTCTTCCTCAAGGACGAGCACCACGGTCACAAGGAGGGAGAGCACTAAGCATGGAGCTGGAACAAAAAGTAAAGAGGAACAAAGCGTAGAGCGTGAAGCCTGACTGGACGGGATGGGGAGGAAACAGAGACGCAAAGACGAATAGGGCTATACAGCACACATCTGGCCTCTGTGGCAGCGCAGGAGCTACGTTACCTGTTGATGTCATAGATACCCCCGCCAGGCCATGCAATGATCGATGGAGAATGAAATCGTGGTGACTTGTGCTCTCCAGCTGTACATAGGGCGCTATGGGTTGATCTGTTTGTCGGGTTATATACTTCGATGTTTCTTTGCAACGCAAATGCTACCTCACGATCTCTTAGCTATTCCTCGAGCCCTCCAGGTCTCCCGCGGGACTTCCTGATACCGCATGATCCGGCCTGTCGCCGTCGGGATCGAACTACGCTTCTTGGAAGTATCAATGTGCATGCTTCTCTGCCTGCCTGTTCCCCGCCTCAATATCCTACAAGGCGAGGCACAATGGAATTTTCTATTCCAGTCTCTATGTATTTCATTAGATCGTAACACACATGGTTCCATTTTTTCCCCATTCCCTCCCTCAGGGAGGTTCCTCCCCATCTGATATGACGTATGTACACAACATGTTTACCTTGTTATATTAGATAATATCTCCACGTTACTCCTCAAACACCAGCGAAACCCCATCATCGCCAGCTGTGACGACGCGCTTACCATCTGCGCTCTGCACAAAGCCCAGGACTCCACCGGACTGCTCCCCGTTCTCCCCCTCTGTGACGCCGACATGGCCCCTCCACTCCTTCAGCAGGCCTTGCCCCGCGGCCGCTGTTCCGCCCCGTGCGTCCCACCGCCTTACGACACCGTCCATTCCACAGGACGTGAGGAGCCATGACCGTCCCTGTCCTGCTGCAGCAGCAGAAGGAAGACCGGGACGGGGCACGGACCCGGGCGACGCTCGGACATCGCGCGCGAACTCGACCTTGACGACAGCGGCGCCTTCGTGGGCCTCCTTGATGTGGCGGCGCACGGCAAACCGGTGCGCGGTGTCGAAGAGCACGATCGACCCGTCGACGGATCCCGAGGCAAGGAGATTCAGAGGTGGTGCGGAGAAGGAGAGAGTCTCGATGCTCTCGGACTGGACCTGGAGCGATGCGAGGAGGGTGCCAGCGCCTCCGGCGCCGGCGGCGCCTGCGGCAGACGCCTTGGACTTTGATTTGGATGTAGAGGAAGCGGAAGTGGAGGATGGGAGACGGGGGAGACCGACAACCTTGATGTGGCCTTCTGCACCGCCGACGACAGCAAACGCACCTGTTGGCGCAATAGCAACCGAGTACAGGCCGCCCTCGACGGCGAAGCGCTGGTCCTGCGCTGTCAGGCCGACCACAGCGTTGGTCCCTGCTGAGGATGATATGCCCGCGGCGGCCGCAGCGCCAAACACGTCGTAGACGTAGAAGCTGCCGTCCTCAGAGACGGTGGCGAGCAGCTTGCCGTCCGGAGTCCACGCGCCTGCTGTGCACGAGCCCGTGTGCTGGAAGTAGCTCTGGACGATGGAGATGGGCTGCTCGGTGTCGGTGTGGTCGATGCGGTATACCCAGGCGCTGCCGTCGTTGGCGCCCAGGGCGATCACGTTCTTCGTCTCTTCCTCGCCGTCCTGATACGGGCACACGGCGACCCAGTTGATCTCCTCAACCTCCTGCGCCTCCGCGACGAACGCCCACGACTGCCCCGTCTTCTGGGGCGTCGTGTCCCGCCAGACGCGCAGCCGTCCGTCCAACCCGGCCGTCACGACGTACTCGCCCTTGGGCTCCGTGAAGGCCACCGCATTGACGGAGTCCGTGTGTCCATCCATCTTCGCCAGGGGCTCCAGCGACTTGCGCTCGCCCTTGGGTTGCGGATTCGACTCGTAGCTCTGCGGCAACAGCGGGCGTTCGTCCTTGGGCGTCGCGTCGAAGACATACGCGGTGTCGTCTCCGGAACCGGTGATCACGATGGAAGAGTGGACGGGATGGTTCGCGATGCAGAAGATCGAGTCTTTGTGGTGGTCGAAATGCGCGACGGAGTCGTTCTGCAGAGTGATCTCTTGGTCCTCGAAGTCATCGTTGTCCGAGTCCATCGGATGGTCCTCATCTTGAGGGATCTCTTCCGCGGCTTCGTCGGCGTCGAGGAATACGGCATCCTCAGCCTCATGGTGAGGATCGTGTGATGAAGACATTATGCGAATGTCGTTGTTATATTTCGGCCTTGGAAATCTGCAATTGTTCAGATAGTCGGAGGGGTAAAAATGGATGGTGGGGTAAGTAGATGGCAGGCCCAATGAACGGTTTTTGTATACGGATTCCTCCTTTCGGAGCAATTGGGCAAATAGCCAGGTCCTGCCAGATGTAAGATGAGAAAAAAAAGACTGAAAGTATGAAGTTTCTGGCTGTGTCCAGCCCGTAGATGTTCCTAGGGAGCTCCCCGCTGCCGGCTTAGAAATTCATTTTTCTGCCGCTTTTGGGAACAAACGCTGCAAACACCGTCTCCGCAGCATCATAGATCTAAGCAAACATTAATCGGGGTTCTATGCTATTTTTGTATGAGGTCACCCTGGATGATGAAGATAAGAATAACTCATCATCTACCGCTTGTTAACCATAATTCGTCAGAACGTACAATACTAAGCAGGCATTATCACCAATTTGTTTTCCAACAGATTCCACCATACAGGATGCTTCTGTCGCAGACGACTTCACGCGCTCTTTCCATTTTGCCAATATTTTGTACGCTCGCAACAAGTAAAGCGTAATTAAATACACGGATCCAGGTTCTTCTACCATGTGTCTCGTGATGCTTGATATAAGACCATATGAGATTGTTACTGTGTCTGTACTCCGTCTTAATTATCGATCGAACTAATCCTGGGAAGATCCACATTCAAAGCGATCTGTCGAGCGCAGTGCTTCTCTTCGTATTTTTTTTTGGTAAGGAACAGAATTTCTGTCCATACAAGATACGTGTCTCTTACCATCAATGAGACCGGCACAAAATATGACATGAACCACAAAGCAGATGCTATGGCACCCTCTTCAGATCGGGCTGCTCGCTCCCCTAGGACGTCCTTAACAACCGTTTTAGCAAATTCTGCAGCTGGCATGTTTGATTTGACGTCCTCCCTGTTAGCTCATGTTTTGGTTTCCACGTTGTTACGCCCTTGTATAGACAGTCAGGAGACTGTAGTCGGATCCGTGGGACATGAGATTAGTTGCCACCGCACCAGTCAACAGCAAGATAACTTTCACGCAAAAGGAGCCATCTCCAAACGAACTGTTTCACTGTGGGTCGTCTGTGCGGCCTCTGAGACACCATAGCAATGCTGGATGAGGAAACCACATCGAGTTCAAGCAGGGTCCCATTGGGAAGTTTCTCCAGATGTCATATTGGACATGGGGCGAGCGGCAGCAAAATACATGCGAGCCATGCTCCTGAAAAGCTTCCATTACTGCGGATCCTATCCCACCAGCACTGCCCTATGAAACACGGAGAAAGAGGCAAAAGTACAGAGTCAACGGTGGCTGAAAGCACTCTATATATGGATAAGGTCTTGTCGACTCTCATTATAGCAAAAGCAACTATGACTCTGGCAGGGGTCGTTAGGTTGAGCAGGATGTGCACCATGGTAGGAAAAGAGGGGCGTCCAAGGTGGGTAGCACAGTACCTACCTACATACTTCTAGAAACTCATCAGCTGGAGAACATCAGCTTGCTACGTGCCTTATGGAACAGCAAGAGAGAACTGCGTCGTACAGCATCTCAGGATTCTACAGCGCGCGCTAACCAGAGCTGTCCTGGAGTCCCGTCACCTAAATCGGAAACCGCGCCCAGGTTCTGTCTGTCCTCCCTTCAGGTGGGATACAACCGCTGTACGACCAAGCCACCTCTGCACCTTGTGCCAAAAATGCGAGAATTGTCGCGAAGAGAGTCTCCAACCTCACCGGGATCGCTGAGCTTGATACAAATCGTTGTATCCGACGTCCATGAGCACTCCGAGTTGTCTTGCTTCAACTTAGCAATCTTGAACTATGAGGACCCTCGACTCTTCCGGGCCCAGTTCCACCACTGCCCAAAGCTATAGCGATCCTTTCAATGCGACCAGCTCCTTTCCGACGTCTGTTGCAAAAGCCTCACACGAACTCACCCTCTTACAGCGCTCGCGCGGGGCTGATGGTTCGAATGATGGGAAAGTGAACGGCGAGGATACAACAGTGGACAACAGGGGCATCTCAGCCAAAGAGGATGGAGCCAAGGACCAAGAAGAGGACCAAGAAGACGAAAGCAAATATCCTGGCGGCGTTGCTTTGACGATAATCACAATCGGTCTGATGCTGGCAGCGTTTGTTGTTGCACTGGATAATACCATTATCGGTGAGTGATAGTATTTCTTCAGGCTTTACAACCCTGTTGTCGAATAAAACTACAAGTACCTGCACTAACGTCTACAATTGCAGCAACCGCGATACCAACTATCACTTCTCGTTTCAACAGCTTAGATGATGTAGGATGGTATGGGAGTTCATACCTTCTTACCACGACCGCTTTCCAACCGACTGTCGGCAAGATCTACACCTATTACAGTATCAAATGGATATTTATGACGGCGCTTCTGATATTCGAGCTCGGCTCAGTCGTTTGCGCCACTGCGCCATCCTCAGCAGCACTGATCATCGGACGAGCAATTGCTGGTATTGGCGCTTCGGCCATCTACTCCGGAGGCATGACGATTCTGGGATATACAGTGCCTCTCAGGAAGAGATCCATCTACATCGCCCTGCTCACTAGCATGTTTGGTGTCTCGGCGATTGTGGGCCCTCTGATTGGCGGTGCCTTGACCGATAACCTGTCATGGAGATGGTGCTTCTGGATCAACCTTCCGTGAGAAACTTCTTTTTCGCTCCCTTCTATGAACATGTTTGACAAAGGATCGACAGGATCGGAGGTATCGCATTAGCCACGATCATCGTGTACTTCAAAGATCCGTCTCGGGAGCACGCTGACCTCACATTCAAACAGAAGTTAAACCAGATGGATATCCTGGGTGCCTGCTTCCTTATTGGTTCTGTAATCTGCCTGTTGCTCGCTTTGCAGTTTGGGGGAGCTCAGTATCCCTGGAGCGACTCAAGAGTTTGGGGCTGTTTGATAGGATTTGGTGGCCTCCTGGTTGTCTTTATTTATCTGCAGTTCAAACTCGGTGACAGGTAATCGTAATTGCCCTCTGTACATGTAGTCTCTGTCATCCTTCTAACTTTCACAGAGCTACCATCACAATACGAATAATCTCACAGCGAAGTGTAGCCTGCAGCTGTATCTTCATGGGGCTCATTTCCATGGGGCTTTACGCGCATATTTATTATTTACCGTTCTATTTTCAGGCCAGTAGAGGCACCTCTGCCGAAGCATCCGGAATCCGGACAATACCCTATCTTCTCTCCAATCCGCTCTCCTCCCTCATAGTCGGTGCTGCTGTTGTGAAATTTGGCTGGTACACCCCTTTTATGTACTTTGGCAGCGCTCTCTTTACTGTCGGTAGCGGTCTGCTCTACACGCTCCAGCTCGACTCTGCCGCAGCCAAATGGATAGGCTACCAGATTCTCGCAGGCATCGGCGTGGGCGCCTCGATTCAAATACCGTATGCTGCGGTCCAGGTAGTCCTTTCACAGAAAGATCTGCCTCTGGCTAACGCGCTGGTTATATTCTTCAACTCGCTAGGTGGCGCGCTTGCCACATCGATCGCGGAAAGTATCTTCTCCAATACACTGGTAAACGAGCTCAAACGTCAGGTCCCTCAAGTCGACCCCAGCTTGATCGTCAACGCGGGAGCAACCCGCCTGCGAGAAGTTGTGACTCCACATGAGCTTCTGCCGGCCGTACTGAGAGTATACAACACCGCGGTTACAAGAGCCTTTCTTCTTTCAGTTGCCACCGGAGGATTGGCATTTTTGAGCAGTCTCGGAGTGGAGTGGAAAAGTGTCAAGGGTAAGAAAATAGAGGTTGCAGCGGGTGGATAAATAAATGTGTTCCGCAGATCCTTACGTTTTACAGTCCATTTTGCAGGCAATTTTCGTGGGAAAAGTATTTTAAAGTTAGCACTATATGTACCATGTTTTCGTTCCATTATCTAAGACCAGGATGTATCATTAGGGGCGGGCGTTGGTAAATCTTCGAGTTTAGTCTACTCGTAACTACAGACTTCATGATATCGCATCAATAATAAGTAGGGTATATATTACGGTTTTTCTTCACAGGAATGTCGCTGGACCTTTTCGCACTTAAAACGAAGGCACAGGAATATATCACTGGGGCTCTCCCTTGGATTCTTTTCCTACCTTTTTCACTTTTCTAACTGCTCTTTTAAATCAATAATATACGGAAGGCTCCTCCTGTTCCACAATTAAATTATGTTGCTACCTAACTTATCTCCGGAGAGAACTAAAGTTAATCTGTCTATTATCTGGGCCATGCCTTTCAATAAAAAATAAAGAAAGAAAGAAAGAAAGAGGATATGTATGTCTTTTGCAGCTCTTCATGTTCAAACCAAATAATGGCCCTTGTGCCCCATGTGGCGCGGAAGCAAAAAACGAGTCCTAAGTTCCGGTTTCGACCACATGACGTGCAACCGGCTCTCCGATTCCCAGTCGAGTTTGTCGTCGACGAGCTCCAAGTCGTACTTCCAGAGCAGTTTGGCGAGGATAAGGTTTATCTCCATGTATGCGACACTGTATATACATATGTACATGGATTTTGTCAGTTGCTCACTAGGTAACTAACTAAAAGCTTTCGCCTCGGTCTGGGAGGGATCCTGATGTGGTGTTGACTCACTTGCGTCCTAGACATGCCCTTGGGCCCAGGGAGAATGGCTGGCTGGCCTCTTTGTTATCCGTGCAGCGGGGGTCGAGCCAGCGCTCCGGCTTGAACTTGAAGGGGTCATGGAAGTTGCGCTCGTCGTGGGTGACGCTCCAGGCGCTGGTGTAGAGTTCCGTCTGTCATGTTTATATGATATTAGTATTTCACGTGTCGGATCAGGATCAGAGGCGAGATTGGATTGGATTAATTTCACTGGAGAAAGGGAACGGGGAAAAAAAGAAGTAAAAGATAGCAATACCTACCCCCGCAGGCACCCAATGCCCGTCCACGAAAACCCCCGGCGATACTCTGGGGAACCCCTGCGAACCCGGAGGATGGATCCTCAGGGCCTCCTTGATAACAGCCTGCAGGTACGGCAGTTGCTGGGCTGCAACCGCGCAGATGTCCTCGTAGGCTCTGAAGTGGCTGCGGATCTCGTCTCGGAGCTTGTCGTACGCTTGTTGCTCTTTCAGGAGGTAGAAGGTTATAGTGGCCAGGAAGGTGGCTACGGTCTCGCCGCCGGCGATTCTAGGAATACGACAGATTAGATATCGGAGTCCGAGGATAAGAGTAATTATAATAATGTTTTCGAGTACCAAGACTCACACCAAGGTTGAAGCATGTGCCGTTAACTCCTCTCTCTCCATCTCCCCAGTCTCAACTTTGTCGACTAAGTTGGTCAAGAAGTCTTTTCGAGATGCTTTGGTTGCGAGTCGGCTGTTAAGATTTTTGAACGCTTCCGTCAGTAATATTTTCTTCTAATCTAAGCATTTATTATTAGCTGCAGACTTTACCTAGCAATCTTGCCTCTGGTGTAGGCGACGTGCCTGCGGACAACCCTGAAAGACAGAAATAGCCGCTTCACCAGCGGTATAACAAGAGGGAAAAGACGGCGAAGATTGTCTGCAAGGGCTATGAAGTAGAGGTGGTTTTCGATGAGCTCGGACCAGAAGTGAGGTTTCCCTGTTTTGATTTAAGCATCAGTTTGCGGATGTATATATATGCTGCATATTTGTTTTGTGACGGACCGTTTTCAATGGAGTGGAAGGATTCGCCGAATGCTGTGTATGTATTTGGATCCAAGTTAGACAGATATTACACATAGAAGGAGAAGGATAGAGATCGTTCAAGGAAAAGACCTCACTCACTCACCCAATTCGCCCAAAACGTCGAACGCCACCATCTCATACCACTTCGTCATGTCCAGCCCTTCTTCTTCCTGCCCTTTCTTCTTCTTATCATTGATATTCTTGTTATCCAGCAGCCCTCTCTCGCCGATCTTGGCAACAAACCGCTCCACGCACCCGGCCACGATCTGCTCCTGCTCGATCAGCGCTCTGTGGGAAAAAGAGCTTGAGAGAGCTTTCTTCATCCGGCGGTGCTTTTGCGGGTCGCGCTCGCTCGCGATGCACCACGAGTCAAAGGCCGCGCCGTACATCTCGTAGAATTCGCTTTTGGTCGGCGTCTGTGTCGGTGGCGGTGTCGATTGTTGGCCGTAGATGGTCTTCCAGGACGATGCGGATGAGAAGGAGAGCTCGTCTGGAGAGACGCGGACGACGGGGCCTTTTTGTTTCGTCAGATAGAAAACAGAGACAGGGAGTTAGTGTCAAGTAATATTGGATATCATCAATCAATCTGCTACTCAAAAGACCAAAAAAAGACCTACCGTAAATCCGATGCTGCTGATCGATTGCGCGGTGGAATCGGCCACCCATGGAGTGGTACATTCTCCATAACTTAATATTATTATTGTTAGTTTTGGAACAGATTTCATTTTTTTTTCCCCTTCTGATTTATTTATCGACGGTAGTCTGGAATCAATCTGCTAGCAACACATAACATACCAGAGACGACCTAGCCAGGATCGGGCCCGGGAAGCCAGCAAGCGGGTGGAAATAGACGTTGTAGATAGCAACGGCTCCGAAGTAGATGAGGATCTGGTTATTTCATGTCAGTGAAAAGAAAAAAACGATTTAACGCAGTTAGATGGTTGACTGTGAGGTGAGTCTTCCTCCTTCTCAACCTTCCTCCTCTTCTTCGTCCCCCGGCAGATATCCAGAAGAATCGCCCCACATACCAGCAAGACGCCAATGTGGAAAACATTGAGAGCTGGCAGCATCGTAGTCAACGTCTCCGTCAAATCCTGGGCCCATTCTCTCCCAGCTTCTACCATGACAGTGAGTGAGAGAAACATCATGACTGATGTCACCTGTGTAGGTCGGAGTGTCGCAAAGTGACGTAGATCTCAGTAAGGATTGTATTCTTTTGTTGCTAGTCGGGTTTCAGAATCAAGAAAATGATTGTGTGGTGTTCTTTTCCAAAATGTGAGCGTGGCTGGGAGATGTCGACAGATTTGAGCGGAGGCCTCCGGCACCATGTATGATATGTTTTCTTGGAGGATGTAAATTTTTCTTCACCAATGAAATATGTACAGAATAAAATTAAGAGCGTGACTGCGGGGAATGCATAGAAGAATTCAATGCTATTCGTATTATCCTAGAAAGTTGGGGAGGAGGAGGTGATAGCATGGAGAGTGAATGAAGAGTGTGGACAACTAGGTGAGATTGAATTACTGATGAATTTGACTGTTCGGTTTTCACTGAGATCTGTCAAGCCATCGATCATGTCATGTATGTACAGTAATAAGGCCAGACTCAGATCGGTGTCGAGCACGCGGCTGAAAGGTCAAGGTCACTGTCGCTTCTGTACGTACTGTACATAGCATAAATTTTCGATGTGAATAAATAAAGGGGAAAAAAATATATGTATGTCAGCCAGAATATACACATCACAAACCATATTTTTTTTTTCTTTTTCTTTGTCGATGAATCCCATGAACGAAATAATGAGCCTAATCGAGGTGCAGTACAGTAGATAGCTTGACCAACTTGTAGTAGTTGTGTAGGGAACGTGCCTCCTTCTTATGGCCAGCTCGTTTCCCATTTCCTCTCTGAGGGGTGGAATAAACCTCTGAAATATTAGCACCAACTGCGGATTGAGCGCTCATGTCGTACAGACATCGATGGCAGCGAATGCCGGAGCTCAACAGCCAGGGTCCTCAAGCACAGAATAAATTAGCGAGAACCTTATTTATTCTATTATACTGTACAGTAACCCAGGCGTCCGGTCTTCGTATTTGTCATCGAATCAAATTAACCAACCAATTCCCGCTACTACATATAAAAAGGGCAGTCAATTGTGTTTTCAAGTTTGTTCTTGTTTTGGTTTTGTTTCTACATGATCAAATCAATATTAGCCTTGATCAGGAACATTACCTAATAATAATGAGCATTCAGTGCCTAGTACTAGTAACTTCTCTGTGCCGTCGTCATCATCATAATCATGATTAACATCAGGCTGTTACAGACTAAGAAGGAGGTCACGTGATGGATCGTCTACGATCCAATCCTACGATCCAACCCCATGATCCCATTCTATGATCACAGAAACCCAGGAAGACAGGCATGTATATAATGACGCTCCTTTCAGACAGATTTCGACCCTCATGGTCGACTCACATAGCAACCTGGCATATAGTCATTGCTAGTAACACAGGCTTGTTCTTACTATTATATTGCTCACCCCCTTGTTTTCTGTTCTCAAGATAAACGACCCCCTTTGGTCTAGTCATCTAGGCCTGTCGTTACACAGGCCTGAGCTTCCACTATTATTAATTGATTAATTAATTGATTAATTTGTTAACTGATCGATGACATGCCATGACTCGGCACAAGCTCGTGTAACGACAGGCCTGAACAACTAGACCAAAGGGTCGTTAGGTTTATCTTGAAGACAGAGAACAAGGGGGTGAGCAGAGATACAATCAATAGGCCTTAAGTTACTAGCAATGTAGGATGTCTGATTGCTATGTGAGTCGACCACAAGGGTCAGAATCTATCTGAAAGGAGTGTCATTATATACATGCTGTTCTCTGGGTCTTGATGATCATAGTGATTGTGGTGATCCTGGTGATCATAGTGATCATTGGTGATCATGATGATTATGGTGATCATGGTCAGTCATGTGCCAATTAGTTCCTTCCCTCAGTCCTATAATTATCTGGTCTTTGTATGGCAAGGTCCATAACAGCTCGGTGGCCAGGGAGGCAGCTTTGCGGGAACTTGTGCCATGCCATGCCCATGCACGTCCCGTGCTGTCTCGGGAACAGAAGCACCGCATCAAAAGTCCCAAAAAGTGATAATGGAATGGAATGCTCCTGTATGTACGTACATACAGTACGTACATGTACACTACACATATATGGCATTGTCTTACCAGTATTGACTTCATGGTGTTATTAGTTACTACTATTTGGGTTTTTGGTTTCGATGTCACTGTCAGTTGCGTTACTGGATACTACCGCTATTGGGAGATTCGATGGAATGGATAATATATATAAAATGGATTGATCCAATTAATTCTTAATTCGCATATGCCTCTGCTATGGAGCGAACGTGTCGGGGTGGGAAGGAAAAACCACGAGGCTGGTACTGTACATGTACCGATGGCGCCCATACTATATGTACAGTCATGCATTAATTTATCTTGATTCGTGTCCGTCTTTGTCTTTTATTTCGCTCTTCTTTGCGCCTGTGGAAGCAAGTATATATATACCTACATATGACAGAGATGGACAAGCAACGAGATGGATGAGACGCTTAAAGAATTAGTCGAACCCTTGAAAAAGATCGAAAAAAACATCGACTGCAACTTTCAAGTTCACAGCTTCGCCCTCGCCTTCCTCCTCCTCTCCCTCTCCATGTCGCGAAGCTTCCGTCGCAGGATCTTGCCGCTGGGCGACTTGGGGATCGCGTCGATGAACTCGACACCGCCCTTCAGCCACTTATGCCGCGCCTTGTGGTCCTGGACGTGCTTCTGGATGGACTGGATAATGGCCGCGTCGTCGCTGCCGGCGGACGGAGACTTGACGACGAACGCCTTGGGGACTTCGCCCGCGGCCTCGTCGGGCGCGCCGATGACGGCGCAGTCGACGACGGCCGGGTGCGTGAGGAGGTGGGCTTCGAGCTCTGCGGGCGCGACTTGCATGCCCTGTGGGAGGAGTAAGTCAGCAGTGCGATTCTTTTGGATAGAAACCTCTCCCTCAGCTTAGGGACTTGGCTATACGCACCTTGACCTTGATCAGCTCCTTGATGCGGTCGACGATGAAGATGTGCTCCGTGTTGTTCGGGCTGAGCCGAATCACTGCCTCGTCGCCCGTGCGCATCCACCCGTCCTCGAAGGTCTCCTTGTTCGCCTTCTCGTTGTTCAGGTATCCCAGGACAACAGACGGAGAGCGGACCACCAGCTCCCCGGGCTGATCGTAACCGGTAATCTCCTTCCCGTCCGGCGACATGAGGCGAGCCTCGTAACCTGGGAGGAGGCAACCGGACGAACCGAGCCAGATATCGCTGGGATCAGTGGAGCACACGACGGTACAAGTCTCCGTGAGACCTTGGAAGAATTAGCCTTCCGTCTTCTTCATGCTAAAGGTTCGAGTATGAAGATGACAAAGGTAGCTCAAAATGATAGAGCTCACCATATCCTTGTCTGATCAACCACTTGGGATACTCTTTCTGCAGATCAGCAGCTGTCTCCGCACCCAGCGGTGCTGCGCCGGTGAAAAGTGCCCGGACGCTGCTCAGGTCATATTTTCTGCAGGTCTCCTTGTTGGCGAGCATAGTGACGATGATTGGAGGCACCTAGGTATGCCGTATTAGCGTTCGTCCAGCATCCTACCGAACAGGCACGCAGAAACTAACCAGGAACAGAGACGCGATTCTGAAATTCTGGATCGCGGATAGGTACAGGTTCAGCTCATACTTGGGCAGGACGATGGCCTGGTCACCACGATAGGGGCCTGCGTGGCAGATGACTACCAAGCTGTAGATGTGGCTCATGGGCAGCAGACAGAGAGCCCTGTCGGTATACGCGGATACGTTGCCAGGCTCGATGAGCTTCTCCCGCCATTTGGACTCGTACGTTGCAATCTGTATGGTATTCGCAATGACATTGCGGTGCGAGATCATCACCCCTTTCTGCTCGTGGAATTAGTACCCGTTGACGCTCAATGGGCGCATCGTTTGACATACAGGCAAACCAGATGTGCCGCTGGAATAGCAGAGGAATGCGGTAGTGCGAGAACCCTGTCCGGGGCTCCATTTCAGCTTCTCTAGCTGAGGCAATGACTCTCCCTCCTTGATCAGCTGCGAGACAGTCTTGAACTCCGGAGGCGCCTTCGCACCGCCCAGCAGCTGGTCGGGCACTTCTAATAGATAAATGCGGTTCTTCGGGATACCAGCTTTTTCTGCAGCCTCCAATGCCGTGGACAACAGGGGAAGACACGTGAAGAGAGCCTTGGCCTTGGAATCAACCAACTGGTGAGTCAACTCGGAGGCGGAGTAGGCTGCGTTGGCAGGAGAGACAACGCCCGACAACCGGTGGGTGGCCCACGCCAGGGGCAATGTGTCGATCTGTTGCAATACAGGACGGATTGATTAGCCATTGATCCAGTATCTGGGCCTGCAAATGCACGATCGCGTACCGTGTTGACGCTGAAGATGGCAAGGACCTTGTCCCATTCGCTGCCCTTGTTGGGCTGCCAGCCGAACTCCTTCGCAAGAGCGCGGGCCAGGTAGTCGACGCGGTCGACGACCTCGAGGGCGGAGTAGGACTTTCCGGAGAGCCCGCAGGTGAAAGGGTCGAGGGAATAGCCCAGGGGATGGCGGCCGTAGCGGTCATCGAGCATGAAGTCGCAGATGGCGACATCGTCGGGGATGTTGGGCAGCTTGGGCACCCACTTTGGCGGGTAGAAGACCATCTTGGAGCTCTAGAGGCGGTCGCTGGTGCCTGGCTTGCTGTCCACGAAGAGAGAGATATATCGGATGGAGAGGGCCGGTGTGAGGAGGCGCGAGGGAGGTCGAGCAAGTACCTGGACGACGCGACGGAGGAACTGTCTCTGCAGTGGAGGAACAGAGAAGCACGTCAACAGCAGCCCGAAACGACGAGATCCACGCGATACAAAAGACAATGAATGCAGAAGATGCCGGGATTCCGAAAGGCGCGAGGGGGAGGACCCCCCAGAGCGCGCCCTTGCTCCTCATCCTCGGGGCCGGCTAAGCTGCCAGAGCTGCGGTCTGCCGACAACCCGGTAACCGGGACGCCGCCTTCCCCGCATTTCCAGAAATCGCCCGAGGTGATTAGATAAGCTCCTGGATAAGATCCCCGCACGTCTATATCTGGGAACATCATCGTCGAACGTGGCTTTGATGCTGCGGCCAGATGCATACAGGGCACCATGACCGGCCAGTGACCTAAGCGGACGCAGTACCTCGGGTCTTCAAGATTGATATATATATATATATATATATATATTCACCTACTACTGTTATCACGACACATGGTAAATAAACAGATAGGAGCACGCAGCAATCGATTAAGTTCAGAAGCAATAGGACAATTAACTGTTGGAGTGTAAAGAGGGATCCAAAGTGCAGCATCACACTTTTTAGTTCAGTATCAATTAAATCTATCCAGAGTATGCTAGGAGGCCAGTCTTATTACAAATATGCTGATGGCCTCTGGATCTTCTATGACACCCTGACGATCAGCCTACCTGCATATCCGTTTTAATAGTTCCAGAGACTTCAAAGAGACCTATATGGAAACGGCTACTTATGAAAGGTCCGATCTATATACCCGTATCCGGTATGATCGGCCGCATCGGACCTACGCAGAGGGTCTTTCAGTGGCCTGAGAGCGCCCGATTAACACTTATCATGGCGCGTAGAGTATAAAAAAGCTATGAACGTAGTAGATTTCCTTCATTTCTGCATACCGGATGAAGTCCTTTTCGCTAGAGTGTAAACCTTCTCCGTTCTCACCGCACTTCTGACCAAACCTGCATCTTACCATTTCTGTCCCCCCAGATAACCAATCCCAACAAAATTCAACGCTCTCTTGCTGATCCGATCCATAGGCCTTGTCACTTCTTCCAATGTAAGAATTATTTCCCAGGAAACGCTATAGACTGCAGAGCAGCAACTCCATCTAGCCCTTCAAGATGTCTCCTGCTTCTCTTCTGCCTGATATGTGGGTATGTGGACGATCGGCAATAAGTGTAATGTCGCTACAAGTCGCACTCTTCGCTCACGATCCCGAGTATTTAATCTGCGATATGAACCCGTGTCAGCGTCATTACCTGTTACTAGCAGCGTTTTAGGCAGCCAGCCCTTGACGAAAACTCACCATCACAAGGACACGACTCCCTGCAGCTCCAGTTCTCGAGATCGAAAAGTTGTCTTTGCGATAACAGGCGGTCAGTAGGTGGTCTAGCTCATCTCGATGCCTTCTGTCTGTAAGATGTAACCCATGCTGGATGGTTTCATCCAACGATTTGTTTGTGATTTCTCGACCTCGACGTTTGATGGGTCTACCTGAGCCAGTTCCAAGACTGATGCTTATCGATTTTGTTTCGTTTCCTTCCGTAGAGATAACTCTGCCTGGATAGCTCCTGGGTTCGGATTCAGAGTCCATATTCACATCCACGTTTCTGCTATCCTTTTCCAATCGATATTCACGAGGGCACCGGTTTCTTCGGAGGTATTTTCCGACATCCTGTGGTTCCGTATCCGCCTGACAGTGAGACCGATGGTTTTCTGATATTTGTGTCCTGCAAGTATCCATCTGTCAGCTGTTCGATCCTTTTGATGCTGCAGCTTTCGGCACATCAACACCCTCAGGAGTTTGGGGATGGAAAGTTACACATACCTGCCACACAGTCGGTGTTGACTGTATCTCATATGCCCTTCGGTCTTTTGAGATCTGTGTTTCTCGCTGCATCCATCTGCCACGTTCCGTGCAGGATTGTTTGGTCCCAGTTCAGTATTGGCACCTCCGTAGGTTGCTTTGCTTCTGTCTTGTTGTCTAGTGTCCCTGTATGTAGGTAACCGGCGGAGATGTCGTACCCTTTTGACTGCATCCTGCCAACAGATAATGTCTTCATAAGCTGCCTTGCTTCCCTTCAAGCCCAAAATTCTGTGAGCTGAACATTCACGACGGTGCACTCAGGGGCACTTCCTGCTTGCTTGCCCTCTGTGGAAGATTGCCGTGATCTGACTATATTAATTGGCATGCTGTTCCGCCAAGCGAACATATATATGGCATGAGAGCTCCGCCAAATTATCCTGTAGGCTCTTTAAACCCAACTCCCACAGCAATCCACCTCATAGATGCCTAGAACACCTCAGCAGCCTTATCTCTTTGTAGAAAAGGAGTCTCTAGACATTAAACAGAAGTCCAATTGTGTTCGGCACAGCTCAGCATGCGTCAACATGTGTAGAAATCACTTAGACACACTCCTATTCCGCTTCATCTGTCGGCGCCGAAGTGATCACAACCTGCACGCCCAACACACCACCAGCAAATCTGCAGCAAAATGAAGTCGGCATCCGTCGGCATCTCCAGATCTTGAGAGGGACAGACTCTCCAGACATCCTTTTGTTCATTTCTCCCCTTCGGCTTCACTCGGCATGGGTCGGCGTGTGCTCGTATCACTCATGTGCACTTCATTCTCGCTTCATCCGCCGGCGGCGGGCCTTCTGCAAGCTCCGCATCCTACTGTCTCCTGAACCTGAACACCAAGCCTGCCGAGCAGCAAATAAAGGTCGGCAGTGCCAGATCTTGATAGATATGGACTTGCCAGACATCCTACTGAGCATTAATCACACATGGCGTGAGTCGGCGTGAGTCGGCGTCCTTCGGCGTGGTGTTCTGTCAGACTGTGCCTCTGAGCTCAGGGACAGCCATCACAAAATCTCCTTCATACAGGCCACATAAATACTGAATCCACTTCTCCTTGCTATCCTCCTATTGAGACAGTGGTCTAGCTTCTCTTGACCAGCACGGATTCCCAAGAATCTACACAGGCAGCGGCATTGTCCCTGGCCTCCTGGGGTCCCGGACAATCCGCCAAATCTTCACTTCCCGGCGCACACGCACTGCCGCAACGTCCTGTCGCAACGCTACAGCATGACTGGCCAATCATGCACTTCGAAAATCGTGCGATCTGGACGCCAATGTCACCAGATTTGCCAGTGGACGGCAGGCGGGTCTCAGGAAATGGCACGCGCACTCCTCGTCCCTCCCAGGTACAAATACCCCCCTTCCCGACTCCTCTCACGCTCCCTCTTTCCTTCCATCTTCCAGTCCTCTTGAGACCTGACTCTCTTTGAGCATGGCTTCGAAGACCCAAGCCCCTTCTGATACATCATGATAACAGGAGCCTCTTCTTCATAACTCTCCATCATCTTGATGACGACGTTCAGTCAAGCTTCGGCACGTCTGAGCACCTGGCCTGGTTAGGTCCAGGTCCAGGTCGTCGAACGTTGGCTTGGGTCGACGACGGGATGAGGATCCATTTTCCGATCCAGGATCTCGTCCGACTTTGAGTCTGTCTTGCTGTCGTCGGTTATCCTCTTCTTCGTTCTCTTGTTCTCGTCTGCGTCGACAGCCGTTGCACGGAACTTCAGGGAGTTCTAGTCCCATCTCGATGCAGTTGGCTATCGCTTGACACTATCAAGTTTTCTCTCCTGTCGATTCTCTTCTCTAGGATGACGGTCGGGAATCGATATAGTACAGGTAGGTGCCCTCTAGTCAAGTGTGATGATCACAGTTGGCTTGGCAAATCTGACTCCTTAGAGGGTCACCAAGAATTTGAGTGACCTCGAGATCAACTTTCGAAATGTCGGCCGGTAGTTTGCTTTGCCGGTCTCAGCTGTCCTGCCTTTTCAGCATCTGCTATTTACAGGCGTTCAGCTGCTGTCCTCTGCACATATAGAAAACAAAGATGTAGGGGTTAACTCGGCATCAACTGCTGAGCTTGCTGCTTCGCCTCTGGGGGTTCATTAGGCACGTAGCCAATTTTCATTATCGTTCATGCTTCACTGACAGATCTCGGTCTCTGCCCAAAATAGAAATCAGATGGAACTTGGAGCGGGTTTCGTCACACAGCCGTTCGGCAGTATAGGTCTGTCGCTGTTGCATTTCGAGGCTTGTGTTCGGCGCTACTAGGTTATCGACCATGTTGCTGGTCCGTTTTGAACAAGGTTATTCCCTGTCCGGCGACAGGGGCTGTCATTCTGGTCTAAGCTTAAAGCTTAGACTGTCTTGGCATGTCGATCCTGAAACCCACGCTTGACTTCAATCTTCGACGGCACAATGAACACGGCATATCGATATCGACGGAGAGGCGTGATTCGCCTCTCTCCAAAGGTTCATGTCAGTCATGTTTCTCATTCCAACAATACCTTAAGGAACTAACACTTTCCTAGTACCACTTGCGTTGGACAGCGCTCCCTATCTTAACATAAAACATGTGGATCATGATTCCACATGATAACGGGGCCTATGCAAGAGTCCACCGCATCGACCTGCACAGATAGGTGTTGTCTCTGTGTCATCTTCTGATGTCAATCTGGTTGCTCGCCGTCGACTAATCTCTTCCTGTCTTCTTCCTCATGGGACGTTCCAAGGTTTCCTTGGGCGTACCGTGGAGAGACAGTCCATGATGATTTTCGGGATCATGGTCTGCTGCAAGAGGAATAGGATCAATTCATCAGGCAAACATGATCCCTCGGTCGAACCTTTCCAACTTCCTCCATCTTCATCTTCATCCTTCCATGCCCCCTGCTGAAATCCGTTCCAGTCCGCACGGACTTCTGTGAATTCGACTTGATGATCCTGGAACGATCTATCTTTGAGATCCTTTGTCGTTTCATTCGGGTGCTTCTTTATCGGACTTGAGCCATAATTGTTCAGAAAGATCGCGACCGGTCTATCAAACACATCTTCCCGGCTACTCCGCTGTTCCACCGAAAAGAACCGTTGAAGCAGCCGCTGTCCGTTCTCAAAAACGCCAGTCCCCAGCCTCAGTGAAGACCGTCGATAAGGATCGAGCATAGATCGACGTCGCTTGCCTCGAGAGCGAGGACCCAGCAAGTCACCGAGAAGCTCTGTCGCCCTTATAACAAGCGCGCCCCGGCCGTTTCGACTTTTATAGTCCTTTCTCTCCTCCCTGCCGGCGACTACTCGTCCTTCTCGTGCTCCTGACCGTCCTCAGGGACGTATATATTCTCGGTTTTCAACGGGGCCCTTCCCCCTGCTGCCCCCGCGCCTGCTTTTCCTGTTTTTTATCTATTTTCTTGTTCTGTTGTTCTGTGTCTTTTCCCCTTTTCTGTTGTATGGGTGTTTTTCTTGTCGTGTTCTACATATTCTCTTTTTGTTGCACATTCTCCTGTTTCTTTTTTTCTTTTTTAATACTCTTCACGTGTTTTCTTTTTGTTTTTTATATATCCTGTACTTTTCTGTTTCGTTTTCTTTTTTTTCTTTTTATATATCTTTGGGGCCTCGGAGGACGGCTCCGAAAAGAATCTATATTTTTTCTGGTAAGTGATGGAGCTCCCGTTTTATCCCCGTCCGATGGTGACAGCCCGCCGTGGTCGTCAACAATGCTCGAGCGGATGACTCTATTCTCGTGTCGGCTGTTATCGTTGCCGACAATCGGGCCCTGGGATGGCACTGCTCACCGGGACAAAAGAGCTGACCGGGCTTGCAGGAAGGTTGACGTGGGGAGGGCCGTCGTGGTGTCCTCCCCGAGGGGTCCGGTCCGCTGCCCTTTCGAGGGCACGTTATATCTTTCGTTTTTATTATTTTGTACATATTGGTAAGACCTCGAAGCTTTTCGCCCTCCCCTTGACGCGCCTCGCCCTGCCTGCCCGTCCCCCTCCTGCCCCGAGTCCGAGTCCGGAGGATCAGACTCCTGCAGACTTCCAAGTTTCTTCCCTTGTCGACGTCGCTGACCGGCTCGCAGGGCCAGGTACGTTACCTAATATTCTCACCATCCCGTCCGATGTTTCCCCCACGGCCCACTCCGCCCCGCCGTCTTCCCTGTTCTGCTGCCCTCCCTCCCGTGGTGGCGTCGCCGATGTCGCCCATCCTCCACGCGCTCCTCATCGTCCTGCCGTCACTCCCCCTTCACCTGGCTGTTACTCCCACCGTCACCGTCCCTGGAATCACGCCATTCCTTGCTTCCAGTTGCTCAGTCATGGCTGCAGATGCGGTCCGTGCGCAAGAGTGACAGCAAGAGTGTCCGTGTCTATAAGAACCGTCCTCGCCCCGTCGTCCTTGACTTCTCTTCTTTCTCTTCTTTCTCTTCTTTCTCTCTCTAGGCCACGTCGTTGCTCGTGCGGATGTGCACGCTTGTCTGTCTTCTGCATCGGTTTTGGGACTCCTGCCCCTGCTCCTCCTGTCTCTGTTTCTTCCACTGTCCTATTCCCACTCCTGTCTTTCTCTGCACTCCTGGCGTTTCTGTCGCGTTTTAACCACCTGTCCTGCCTTGACAAGCTGTCTTGTTGCGTGCTCCTGTCCTCTTTCTACCTCTTTCTTCATTTACAGCTGTCTCTGTTTCTCCACCTGTCTCTGCATCTCGTGTTCTGTTCGAAATTCCTGTCCGATTTCCAACACCTATCCGGTTTTCAGAACCTGTTCGACTTCGAACTTCCCTCTGTTTCTCCGCCTGTCTCCCCTTCTCCTCCTGTCCTGACTCCAATTCCTGTCCAAATTCTACCTCTTGTCCCGTTATAACGCCTGTCCTGCATTTGATTACCTGTCTTCTTCCAACTCCTGTTCCACCTTCAACCTTCGAACACGTTTCCATTTTGAACTCCTGTCTTTGAAACTCCTGTCGATCTCGAAGTTTAGCCCTGTTTTACTCCTGACTCTGTGTCTACCCATGTCTCCAGTTTGTACTTCTCTCTTCATTGCAACTCCCGTACTCGTTGTGTCCCTGTCCCGGTGCTAACTCCTGCTCCCGTCACTGTTCTACGCCTCTACCAGTTCTGCTCTTCCTATTGTACCTGCTGACCTCTTACTGTCCTTCTGTCCTTCTGCATTCTGCGCTGACACATGTAATCGCGCGAGCAGCGACAGCGGCCGTTTTCTCCTCCTTCTTCCCTCCTACCTTTTGTACGTCACCTTTGAGATTCCTTACTCCCTTCCCAGGTGTCGTGACAGCTTGGCTTACTGAATCGTGCAAGATATAATGGCCAAGAACAAGGCCGCACCTGGGGCACTCCCCCCAGCAAAGAGGGCCCGCAAGGGAGGTCAGTAATGATTGCATCTTCCTTTCACTTGTCCTTTCACTTTCACATCACATTCCTGTCTTCCTACTTGACTCTCCCGTCATTTGACCTGTCCGGCCCTTTGACGTCTCCTTTTACTTTGCCGTTACTATTCTGTCTCAAGGCCCGTTTTCGAGTCGTTTTGATGTTCCAGCCTTGCTGACTATCCAGCAGTGTCGGGGGCGGAGGTGGCGCCGGTCCCCCAGATCCCCGTCCACGGGGAACCTCCAGCGTGGGCAGAGGTCAGTAATCTCTCCCTGACTGCCATTTTCTGTGTGGAAAGCTAACAATGACCTTCTGTAGACTCGTTCGGAGCTCTGCGACGCACTCCCCTGGTTCCATTCGGTCCAGGGGAGTGCGTACCACAACAGCCAAGTGTGCTGGGGGTTCCTCGTGGATGCGGACTGCGGGGACCGATCCTATATTGACGAGGAAATCGTCATAACGAGGGTGTAAGTTTTCTCTTCTCTTGAGCCTCGTGAATGCCGCTAACGACCGCAGCGGGGGAGGTTGCGCCAAGGACGAGGCGGGCCGCCTGGTCCAAGTCAAGGACCAGGACGGGGAGGGGGCGACGTTCCGAAGCCTGCTGTCCAGCAGGGATAGGGACCACCCCGTGGGGCTAATTATCGGTTAGCTGATTCTGAACTCACTGTCTATATTCCTGCTAACACTTCACTAGGGGACAGAAACACTGTCCTGGGGAGGAAACTCCCCCATCGTTATAACGTGATGGCGTTCTTCCGCATCACGGACATCTGGTACGAGAAGGTCGGCCAGAGGAAGGGAGCCAAGGTCCGCTTCGAAAAATGGAACCTTGCGGACAAGAGCTGGTGGGCAGCAAAGAACTCGGGCGCTCCTGCTCCCCTCGAGGAGCGGGACTTCGACACGAAGCCCGAAAGCCTCCAGTGTCCGTCGTGCTCCATTGCGAGCCCCCGTATATATAACGAGGGCTGGATGTGCCTCCAGACGTCCTGCCAAAAGTTCTGGATGATCAACGGATCCGACGCTCCAAAGAACCTCTCGTACCACCCCCACTTCCTCCAATATCGGACCCCCCCGAGACCCTTGCGGCCTCAATATAGCCTCGTACCGAACTTCCTTGCAACGCTTTCCGACGACGATCGAGATATTACGTATATCCGTGTGGCCTGGAGAGGAATCGTGTGTCCGGAGTGCCACAAGTGCATCTCAAGAAAATTCTGGAGAGGCTGGAGATGTTCCGACGACCTCAATTCCAACTCCGCGAACGGCGCCGGCCGATGCTCCTTCGAGAAGATGTTGACGATGCACCCTGCCTCCCTGCGCTCTGTTGTTGGGGACTTCGAATTGGGCGTAGAAGGTATACGTGCCTTGCCTATGCCGCCTAACTGTATGCAACCGGCTTTCGAGGATCTCGGCTCCTATCAGAAATACACCTACCAGCTTCCAGAAGTGGGCTCCGTCACACACTTTGTCGCGACCAAGAGTGTCAATAGCCGTCCCAACGGGCCAAACGATCTCTTCAGGGAGCTTCAGACGATCGATATCCCGCTCAGACGGTATCCTTTGCAGCAATCAGTGGGTGCGTATTCTTGTTCAGCATCTTTTTTTTTTTTTTTTTTTTTTTTTTTTTTTTTTTTTTTTTTTTTTTTTTTTT
>ENA-UOXB01000101-UOXB01000101.1-bioreactor-metagenome-genome-assembly--contig:-NODE-101-length-95933-cov-13.785592_pt1 | contig 95933 bp, 69 predicted proteins | sample MGYA00238158_ERZ761615 | MGnify/ENA primary metagenome ERZ761615 (study PRJEB28904, sample SAMN06267902) | bioreactor metagenome | isolation source: Joint BioEnergy Institute, California, USA...
AGTTCATCCTTTTTATCCAAGCAAGAGCTCTGAGTAGAAAAGTGGAAAAATCCCGTTTTATTTTCGATCTATTATTTTAAATTTAATAAATGGTAAATTAGTAAGTAATTAAACTGCCAGTAAAAAGTTTGGCTAGCAGACGCTGAGAATGTGCCTGAGTTTGCTTCGCAGGTGCATAATGCCTGATTGTCATGGCAAGGCGCGGAGCCGGATACGCATGTACCCAGTGATGCGCAGGAGCTGCCGGAATAGTACGTGTACCGTCATTGTTATGTGCGAGTTGAAAACTGCAGACCAGATCAATGACTGGTATCAGCGTTAAGCAATGGACGCAGCAGTAAAAAGGATGGCTCTATGTAAAGATATCTCCTTGTTCTGATACATCCTTAGGTCTCAATGTGTTTGATTAAACCTTCCCAGAGACGTAATACCCGATATTATGCCACATGGCAACATGTGCTTAGAAGTCACTCTGGAAATGCCGAGCAAAGTAAATAGTATGCATTATACCCATCTATATAGGCAGGTCCTTGGATCCTCCCGCAAAGTGCACATGCACTCTTAACTTTTGCAATTCGCAGCGGGCTGTGCACAGAGAATGATGCTGACATAAAGCAGCACAGCCAAACGCGCGACTTTGTGCTGCAGCCCGCCGGACAAGCGGGTTTGCAGCAAAGGGCGGCTGCTTACGGCGGTGATGAACATATGACCAGGCTCTCATGCTTGCATCCTGGCTTGATATCTGTTTTCCAGTCTGACCATGAACTGTTGGTCTTTGCCAATCGTAAGCCCAGGTGGTATGCACTCCATGTCTCCTCAGAGCGCCATAGCCCACCGTATCTCCATCTTAAATACTGATTTGCAAGAGAACCTTGTGCTTGGATTTGCTATCGCGCTGGAGTGGGTCGAGCTTGATGGTTATGAGTCAAAGGAAGATGCAGAACGACGTGCTAACAGTGGTCAGCGAATGAGTTTAATCTAGCTAAGCCGTATTCCGCGAGGACGCGCGGGAGAAAGCCGCTGCAGCATCGGACATGGAGCATGCTGACACACCAGTTCCCGCCCGTATCAGGCGGAGAATTCTTGGCCTGCAGGAGAGGACGTCTTCTTAGCGAGGCTGGAGCTTCGAACAGGTAGGCATCAATGCAATACGTACCTCCTAGAAGGTAGTCTCCGTAGTGTGGCTTGAACTTCTGTAGGGTGTTGTGAAGAACCAGAGGACTCCGTATGTCATCGCTTATGAAAAAATGAGACATTAGCGAAGGATGCTATTGTGTTCCTAAGTGAGAATGATCCTATTGTTGTCGCTTCTTCTGGTCATGATGGAAGTGTATATAACTGGGGTACCTAGGAGGTAGTGGTTACATCGTCGTGCATCGTGGCCCTTGCAACAAGAGGCATTATTATTGTCTGTTGTAGGAAGTCCACCGTAGTAGTGCGAGTCTAGCCTCCATCAGACCCTGTGACCGTCTATAAAAGGCGAGAAGATGGCCTTCCAACAGACCCGGCGAGCTTGCTGCTCTCTTGCCGCCGTCGCGGGCAGCGCCGTGGACTGCGCGTCGCGATCGACTACGTGCTACGGCGGGCGACATAGGCCCTCCGCATCCAGCCATCAGGTCGTCGGCTGAGGACGGACGAAGGGCCTTACTTTCCCCTCCATTTTACTACGACAAGCCTCGCTGGCTCTGCGACAGCTTGCGCAAGTCGGTTTCCCAATATCGCGCGAAACCGTCTTCCTGAAGGATTTGCGTTGTCCTTCAAGCTCTCCCCCGCCGCCACCGGGAGAGCTTCGAACAGACCCGGTATGTTCGTCCGCATCGAGGACCACACCCCGCTTCCCATCTCGCTGATTGTGATGCTAATTTCGTCCCAGCGCAGCCTTCTTAGCCTGCCTTTTGTTCGAATTTCATTCTATTCTCCGGATTCCCCGCTGCGCGAGACGGCAAGGCGTGAGCCTCATATCGACGGCGACGAGCCACAATCGGCGACCGAAACCTTGCGACGTACGACCAGCTGCCTTATATTGTCCGCTGCAATTGTGCTAGAGTTTTCGCGCGGCATATAGTGGTCAGTGCCGGTGCAGCGGTCATAAAACCGGGCATTCTAGTCGTGGGTCTGGGCCGATCAGGTGGTGGTAGGAAGCGACAATTTGTGTCGAGAATCTTTCGACGTGAAATAAAAAACGCGCCCCTGAGAGCGTCAGAAAGACGATTTCAGGCTCCGACGACTCGGTGGACCTGCCCTGTGGCAAAGCCACCCTCCTGGTTGCAACTTGAGATATCTGCTCTCCAGTGGGGGGTTTTTGGAGGCTAGCTCGTGCTGTGCTCTCATCTGGAGGTAGTCGCTGCGTCTTGCGTTAGATCGGTCAGGGCACGTCGTCATCCGTTGTTATTATTATCAATATCTACTTAAGAAAAAAAGGTTTAATATTTCTTTTTTTTTTCGCAAAAATGTCACCTACTCCGCCGTCTACTACATCCTCTAGTGCTGGCGCACACTCGCCAGAAGGCCAGTTCAGGGTGATCAGAAAGAGGAATCGTGTTCCCCTCTCTTGCGCACCCTGTCGGCATAGAAAGTAAGTTCTTTTTAGCTCATTTTCCTACACCGCGAACCTTTGCTGACATGGTCACAGGCTGAAATGCAATCGTGCACACCCTTGTGAGAACTGTATCAAGCGGGGCGATTCTGCTTCGTGTACCTACGCTCAGCCTGGAGCTCGAAAGAAAAGCTCGTTAAACCAGAGCACCTCCAATTCGCCAGATGATATGCAGAACAGGATAGACAGGCTGGAAAGTCTTGTTCTTTCCTTGATGACAAATGGTGCGCAGTCTGCAGGCCCTGCAGCCGCAGCTGCAGCCATTTCTGCTGCCGGTATCACGGCGTCCGGTAAAAGCTCCAATGGACCGAATGGAGATGAGAACGGGACGGATGGTCAGGAGGAGAGTGAAACAGAGCAGGTCACCAAGTCGTTTGGAATAATGAAGGTCGACAACAACAAGTCGTACTATATTAGTGAGGCGCATTGGTCAGCAGTTCTGAACGATGTAAGCGGAGAAATTCACCCACGGAGTTGTTTACTAGATTCTCACAGTTCACAGATAGCAGAAGTGCGAAATTATTTCATAACGCACAAGAAGCAGTACGAAGAACAGGCAGAGAAGGTCAAGGCTTCCAGGAAAGATATCGACTTTCCTGGCTCGGCTTTGCTTTTTGGCGCCACGAAACCCCCGAGTCGGGCAGAGATCATGTCGTCGTTTCCTTCGAGATACACGACAGACATCCTCATTGCTCGCTACTTCAACAGCTATGACCCCTCGACTCGTAAGTTGCTGACTCCGTTTCTCTGAGAGCCGCAAACTGATGCGTTTCCTTTCAGATATCCTACATGGACCAACATTTCAGAAGCAGGTAAGGAGGTCGGGCTGCTAGACAGGTTCAAGCTGATGCTAAATTGTCATAGTACAACAAACATTGGGAAGACCCTTCAAAATCTTGCATTGTCTGGATTGGCCTGCTTTTCGCCATGATGCGCCTTGCTATGCTGTCCTATCACCGGGAAGGGGACGAACCGCCAGAGTTCCGGGGCAAATCCCTGGATATGGCGGGGACATATCGGAATTTGATGGCACAATGCTTGACATTGGCTGACTATACAAAACCGTATCCGTATCTGATCGAAACGTTGATATTGCATCTCCACGGCGACTATACCCAAACAAGGGAGGCCGATGTCTCTGTCTGGTTGCTTGTCGGGATGATTGCCCGATTGGCAATGCGAATGGGATATCACCGGGATTCTAATATGTTCCCCAATATCACGCCGTTTCAGGGTGAGATGCGTCGGCGAATATGGACATTTGTGCGGCAAGCCGATCTTCTCCTTTCGTTCCAGGTGGGACTGCCAAGCATGATGCGTACCGGCGATAGCGATACGGAGATTCCACGAAACCTCTACGATGAAGACTTTGATGAAGATTGTAAAGAGCTTCCACCCCCTCGACCGCATAATGAGCCTACGCAGGTTTCCTATCTGATTGCCAAGGCTCGCATAGCATATGCCTTTGGTCGGGTCATTGAGCACACCTCATCCGTCAAGAGCGGGTCTTACGAAACAGTCATGGAGATTGATAACGAGCTCCGCAGGGCTCGTGATATGATTCCTGAACATCTTCAGATTCGCCCTATCGAAGAGTGTCAACTCGATCCTGCCGCTTTGATAATGTCGAGATTCAGCGTAGGATCCCTGTTGTCCTCTTCTTTCTTGGTCGGCACTAACGGAGGTTAGATCATGAGTATTTATCACAAGGCTCAATGCGTTCTCCACAGACGTTACCTTGCTCGAGCACGTGAAAACCCGCGGTTTGCCCACTCCCGACGCACCTGCATCGACTCATCGATGGAACTGCTGCGATTTCAATCGATACTTTATGCAGAGACCCGCCCAACCGGCCGTCTGCGAAATAAGCGATACCAAGTTACCTCGCTCAGCTCCACCGACTTCCTGCTAGCTGCAACCATTGTTTGCCTTGATCTTTACCATGGACTTCAGCTACGAGCGGCTGGTCGGCCATCGGGGGATTTGTATACATGGGGTTTTGAGCGACGCGAAGAGATGCTGGCGGCTATACGGCGGTCGAAAGAGATCTGGGACGAGCTTCGCGACGAGTCGATGGAGGCGTGGAAGGCAGCAGAGATTCTTGGAGTGATGCTGGGGAAGCTGCATCTCGGGCCACAGGGTGCTGAGAGTAGCACCAATGCGCCTGTCTTTGAGCCGCAGGACGAGAAGCAGAGCGCCGCAATGACGTTGGGATTGTTGAGTAGTGGGATGAGCCCGTTAAATGCAGGGCCTTCAACGTTTACTGATTCGACGTTCAAAACGGCTGATACGCCATTACCGCAAGGAGGGCTGGAGCAACAGGGTGCTCCTTCGCCATTCAGCAGCATGTTTGGGCAAATGCCCGACATGCAGCCGTTGAACTTGGACTGGGTACGTTGTAACCTTCCGTATGATAAGAGAGCCTGATATCTAACAGAATCTCAGGAGGCGTGGGATAACTACATCCAAAGCTCGACCCTTGACACCTCGAACCAGTTGTGGCCGATGTTGGATACGCAGCAGCCGCAACAACAGACACCGTCACCCCTTACTCCCGCACCGATGCCAACGGCCCGCAATGCTGTGGCACAAGCCGCTCGGCCCGCAAATGGCCTCCCTGCAATAATTCCATCGCAACATGGCGTTAACTACGACACCGGGGGCGGTCCACCAACTGGGCTCATGTTGAACGCTAACAATAATAACCCCAATGTGCCTCACCAGTCAGGTAGCACTGGTAGGGGTCAAGGTGGGATGTGATGCGACATTATTGTACATGCAATTTTCTGGTTGAGGAACTGATACCCGGATATTGGTCTTTCATGCAGGATGGTGCCGAAAAAGTTGGTGGGAAATGCATATGGGAACGGAAATGAGGAATGAAGGGCAGTATGGCTTGCGATGTAAATTATGAGACCTTAAGATAATATTTTATCTTTGGGACTCTGTTCTGGTGTCTTTATATTGGGTGTGGTGTACTTGGACATAGACGGGTCGTTCTCTCTGCTCACCGCATAGGTATCTCTTACGGGGGCCTCATGCGTTTGACAGGGGTACGTTGTCTTGAGCGATTGTTTGTCCAAGTAATTGCATTGGCATAGTCCTCTTTGGATATTAAGGCTGGACGCTGTCTTTCCATACACTCGCTCTTTAGTTGCAGATGGCTGCATGCGCCTGAACGATAATGCTATAAAGTAATCGGAAAAGCGATCTTGATGAAAAATAGAAAAGCCGTTCTGTAACCGCTATTGCCCAGCAGAACAAAGTGCTGTACATATGCATCCCATGGGAGCGGAGCCGTCAGCTGTCTAGGCCTACCACGTGACTCGTCTCCGAGCATCGCGCCGATTCGTTGGATGTGACTGTTCGACTGGGTTGAACTTTTCCAGCGTGCGAGACTCGCCTAGCTTAGCTCTCCGCTGCCAGCCTCTCTTCCTTTTTTTTCTGCCCATCCGAAACTAGGTATTAATTTTTGAATATATCATTTGATACCCTGCCATTGAAAAATGTAAGCGGGTCCTGTCTGTCTATCCGTGCCTTCGAGTCCTTGGCCTGTGCACTAACATGACCGCTGCAGGTATTGCTTCCGACGGGCAGCTTTTCGCCTTTTCTCTTCTCCCTCGACCTCTGTCCTGGGTAAGCCGCGGTCAATTACCTTCGTCACTCCTGCTGCTCTTCGACTGAACCGCAAGCTGCCACGTTCTGCTTTCCAGCGACGATGGGCCAGTGACGAGACGGCGAAGGATGTGCCGACCTCCGCCGACCAGGCTGATGCGCAGGCGCTGGAATCTGCTATAAGGTCGGCCTTCACGGAGACCACGAAGCCCGAAGTCACAGCGTCTGCAGAGGCTGCGGCCCAAGCTGGCAGCAATGCTGCATCGGAGGCTGAAGCTCCCAGGGTGGAGAATAGACAGCGACCACGCCAGCCGCTTTTGTCACCGCCGGAACCCAAAGAGACGATTTACGTCGGAAATATTTTCTACGATGTCACTGCCGAGGACCTGAAGAGGCAGATGGAGAAGTACGGAACCGTGGAGCACGCTAGGATTATCCACGACAACCGTGGCCTGAGCAAGGGGTAAGCTGGTTCTCGAACCCAATGTTTTTTTTGTAGTGGTGACAAAACTGACTGCTCGACGTTTCTAGCTTTGGATATGTCACTTTCGACAGTGTCGCGGCCGCCAAACGCGCCGTTGAAGGAATGCACATGCAGATCTTTGAGGGCCGCCGTATTGTCGTCCAATTCGCACAGTCTAACTTTTCCCCAAAGAAAGAGCTGAACCCTCCTTCTAAGACACTCTTCATCGGCAACATGTCGTTCGATCTGACAGACCGCGACCTCAACGACCTGTTCAGGAATATCCACAACGTCATCGACGTCCGGGTCGCCGTCGACCGCAGGACGGGCCAGCCAAGGGGCTTTGCCCACGCTGACTTCATCGACATTCCTAGTGCTCAAGCTGCAATGGCAATTCTCAGCGGCAAGGCTCCCTACGGCAGGAAACTACGTGTTGACTTCAGCCACTCGAGCAAGAGTCATGATCGCCAGTCGCAGAATCGTCAGTCGCAGGATACCAAGTCGCGTACTGAGTCCTAAATTGGGCCTGCAGATCCGGAAGAGCGGACCGGTTTCGACTATTAGGTGCACATGCAGCATCACCGCGTGAGATGATGTACGAGACGACCCTTTTCGCTCTTTTTATTTCCATCTTTGCTCTTGCACCAGCCTTCTCTGTATATGGTTTCTGCCTGCGGGAGACGGTGTCGCTACTGTCTTCGCATAGCCATGTTTACGTTCTGTCATGTATTCAATGGGCAAAACTGTAGCATATTGGGTTTTGGTGGGAATTGCTTAATGGAGGACACTCTCTGCTTCTTATATCGCCGAGTCGTTGATAGGGAGTATACCCAGGTAGCTACTCTGTTATGGACTATAATTCTGGCGTGTCTGCATTTTCCCATAATTCCTCCATTTCCCGTAGCTCTGATTCTAAGCACGGCCCGGGCGTTGTAGATCTGATGCCTATCGAGGTAAGGCATGGCATGACCGGACGCACGTGACGTGCGGGAGCCGGGGAACCTCGGCAGCCGGCGGCGGCCAACCCCACGTCGGGGCAGAGACGCATGCTCGATACGTAGCTCTCCCTCGTCTCCAACTCCCCCTTCTCCGCACTCAACTCCTCATTCTACCTTGTAGTCATTTCCATCCTTCCTCTTACTCTTTCTCTTTATCCTTTCGTCTCCTTTCCTGAATCTCCATTCTTCGTCGGAGGTTGTCGTTCCGACGCCTTCCGTACTGACTGTGCTGTGCACTCACCATGTCGTTCCTCGGTGGCGCCGAGTGCTCCACGGCGAGCAATCCTCTGGCGCAGTTCACCAAACATGTCCAGGATGACAAGTCACTACAGCGGGACAGGCTGGTTGGGAGAGGACCCGGAGGCATGCAGGAGGGCATGCGCTCGAGAGGGATGGTCGGGGTTCAGGACCAAGTATGCATGCTCCCACTTCACGGGCAATTTGCGTATCCGTTTCCCGAGTTAACAAATGATTCTCCTGCAAATAGATGATGGATGAATTTATGCAGCAGTCCGGTCAGATACCACAGGGTCCCGCGCAGCCGTTTGCCATGGAGCACATGCGGAGGGAGCTGGAGCAGATTCAGACTGCACCGCCGCGGACAGGTTCTCCAGGTTGGGCGGCAGAGTTCGAGGCCGGTGAGCAGGCCCGTATGGAGGCCGCATTCCAGGGTTCCAAGGCCCCTATGATGAGTGGGGGAGGAGGCTTCACGCCAGCGGAGTTTGCCCGTTTCCAGCAGCAGAGTCGGACTGGCATGCCGGGAACTTCGAGCCCAATCACCACCACGCCGCCGATGATGGCCGGATACCAGCGGCCGCTGGGGATGGGATATATAGGAATGGGCGGCATGGGTATGATGCGTCCTTATGGATCTATGGAAATGCAACAGCAGCCGGCGGAAGCCTCCACGCAGGACAAGGGCAAAGGGCGGATGGTTGAGCTGGACGATCAGAACTGGGAGGCACAATTTGCTGAAATGGACAAAGCGGGACAGCAGAACCTGGATGAAGAGGCCAATGCGGCCATGGAGGCGCAGCTGAATGATCTTGATAGGTCAGTCCCCACCACCGGCCCCGAGACTGATAAAGAGTTCGAAAAACTCGAGAGAGTATGGCAAGGTATCCAGGCTGAGATGGGAACCCACAGGAAACTGGCTGAGGAAGACGCCAAGTTTGAGATGGGTGACAACCTGCACATGGGCGACTTAGGCGAGTGGGAGGGCTTCGACACTCTCAACGCCCGGTTCCGCGATCCTCAACTTGGAGACTACATCTTTGAGGAAGACAATGCGTTCCGAGCTGTGAATAATCCGTTCGAAGAGGGGATGAAGATAATGCGTGAGGGAGGGAACCTGTCCCTGGCAGCTCTAGCTTTCGAAGCTGCCGTCCAGAAAGATCCCAAGCATGTGCAGGCATGGACGATGCTTGGCTCCGCGCAGGCGCAGAACGAGAAGGAGACAGCTGCTATTCGGGCGCTGGAACAGGCCCTGAAACTCGACCCCAACAATCTTGACGCTCTGATGGGATTGGCTGTCTCCTATACCAATGAAGGATATGACTCCACGGCCTACCGCACGCTCGAGCGGTGGCTATCTGTCAAATACCCCCAGATCATTGATCCGAAGGACCTCACTCCTGAAACGGATATGGGCTTCACTGATCGCCATCTTCTGCACCAGAAGGTCACTGACCTCTTCATCAAGGCCGCTCAGCTGTCGCCGTCAGGAGAGCACATGGATCCCGATGTGCAGGTCGGTCTGGGTGTCCTTTTCTACTGTGCAGAGGAGTATGACAAGGCTGTCGACTGTTTCTCGGCCGCACTGGCCTCCACTGAGACCGGAACTTCCAACCAGAAGGAGCAACTCCATCTGCTGTGGAACAGGCTGGGAGCTACGCTGGCGAACTCTGGCCGCTCAGAAGAAGCAATCGAGGCGTACGAGAAAGCGCTGACCATTAACCCGAACTTCGTTCGCGCACGCTACAACCTGGGTGTCTCGTGTATCAACATCGGCTGCTACCCGGAGGCCGCGCAGCACCTCCTGAGTGCCTTGGCGATGCACCGCGTCGTCGAGCAGGAAGGACGCGAGCGGGCGCGAGAGATTGTTCAGGGAGTCGACGGCATTGGTGACGAGCAGCTGGAGCGCATGATCCACGTCAGTCAGAACCAGAGCACGAACCTTTACGACACGTTGCGCCGGGTCTTCAGTCAAATGGGGCGGCGGGACCTCGCCGACATGGTCGTGACGGGCATGGACATTAACGTTTTCAGGAAGGAGTTTGATTTTTAAAGAACTTTTGTTTTTCCTGTCTTACGTTTCTAGACTACTGACTCTAACCGGGAAACCGAGAAATGGCACATGCAGGATCTGGTCTGATGTGGTTAATTATAATGATATCTTGGATACCATGCATAGGGTTCAGGCACCAGCTTCAGTGTAACCTCGATCTTTACGTAGTGCGTTAAGATTGTCAACAGCAACTAAGTTTTCACAAATTGTTGTTTCAACCTCCTGTGAAAACAACCGAGACTCTCATCTCTTCAAACGGACAGGGGAGGAACTGGACAAGGTACGTGCTGACGGATGAATCTTAAAGATTGCAACTGTATATACAATTAATGCGATGAATTTCACTTATGAATACACACATCACATCTTATCTTATTCTTTCTCTCAATCTCTCTCTCTTTTTCCCTTTAGAGGAACTGTATATAAAGTTCAGGCTCTCTACTAAAGGACCTGCATACCAAAGCCAACAATGCCTGGATACGGGAGAGCAGTACTTTCCGGGGACCTCTGGAGGGGAAAGCTTAAACAGGCAGGGTGAGCAAGCAGCTCATCGATATGTGAAAGATGACTGATGACTGCATGGATAGGTAGGTAGGCAGGTAGTAAAGCTACTTACTGTACAAGTATGGTACCGAGGCTTGATAGATCTAGCTCCCATAATAATAAGCATATTACCATCTTATATATATGTGTCTACCGGCGGGGAGAAAACGGACAGCATGAAAGGAAAAGAAACAAAAAAAATCTTATTTGATTTGACCTCATCTATCCATTTCTCCACTCGAGACCGTACTCTTCGATGATCTTTTCGGCTGCGAATTCCCCGACCAGATACGCTGTCGATTGTGCGTGGTTACTTTGTAACAGTCAGCATTTTCCCCCCTTACAACGAAAAATAGGAAAAGGAGAAACGACGAAATATAAAGAACAAGAAGAGAATATATATCGTAGAAAAAAAATGAGGGTTCAACACAGACTTTACTGTCTTCGGGCAGATACTCAGATCCGCGACGCGCAGACTGCCGATTCCACGCACGCGCAGCTTCGAGTCGAGGCAGACGTCTTTGTCGTCCGGCTTGCCCATCTTGACGGTTCCGTTGGCGTGCCAGACTGGCGATAGCTCTCTTTTGATGAATCTCTGTCATGGGACGGATTTCCATGTCAGCGGACTTTCCCTAATTAAATAGACAAATATATAGATATGAGATTTCACTACATACCCAAATATCCTCATCAGTCTCACCGCAGGGCACGTTGATCGGACCCTTCCAGTACTTCGACAGGCGTTTCGTCTTGGGAAGCTGCATCGCCCGGCGCACCGATTCGATCATGGACCGGCGGTCATACGGGTGCATCATGTAGCCCAGGTCGATCAGGGGCGGGTCGGTCGGATTAGATGATCGCAGCCTCACGGAGCCCCGGGACTGCGGGTTCATGAGGATCGCGACGTTGGAGAGAAAGCCGTCGTCTTTGTTATCGAATTGGAAGATGGTGGGTGGGTAGAGGGGGCCGCCCTTGAGGATTTCAAAAAAGTCATTACTTTCTTTTATTCGACATCAAAGGAAAGAAAGTAGGTTTCATACCACAAACATCTCATGCGTCGGCACCGTCGCGCTCTTTATAAACCGCTGCTCCTCCGCCGGCAGCTGCTTAAACTCCTCCATCTCGAACCAGCTCGAGTCCTTGACACACGCTGACACTCCCGACGAGTAATAAAACGACAGCGGACCCGTGTGATCGGTCCGCCACTGTCGATGCGCTTCTTCTACCTTTTCAGGGGAGAGTGAAAACACCGTACGCTCCGCGAATGGGCCGCCCATAAGCTCTGTGAGACACACGGAGCTGTGGTCCTGGAGGTTCTTGCCGACGCCGGGCAGGTCGTGGTGGACTTTGATATTCAGAGCGGAGAGCTCGTCTGCGGGACCGATCCCTGAGAGGAGGAGCAGTTTGGGCGTATCTATGGCGCCTGCGCAGAGGATGACTTCTAATCTCGCGGACACTGGTAGTTGAATTGCATACCGTAAGTATTTACTTTGTTTAGATTGGAATGTCTTCAACTCACCCGTCCGACCATCAAGCATCTCCACGCCCACGGCACGCTTCCCTTCAAGTAGAATCCTTGTAACCATCGAATTCGTCCAGATCGTCAAATTAGAATCATTGACTGAGCTGAGATACGCCGAGGAGCTCGTGGTACGGAGTCCGTCGCTCGCCGACAATACACTGATCGCGACGCCTATTGGGTTCCCAGTGTTGAGATCTAGGTTTATGGGATGCTGAAATAAAAGCTGGTATCAGGACATGATTCCCGAGTAAATGATTTTCCGGGATGGATGGATACCTACTCCTAACTCCGTCAGAGCATCCATAATAATCTGCGTTTCCCGTTCCCATTGAGATGGTTGGCTGATCTTCATCAAGCTAGCTGAAGGCATTAGTTCTCTCTTCCTTTCGAGATGGGCATCTCTATGTGATGTAAGTACCCATCTGTCCCGTAGCTATCCATGTCCGGCCTGGAATATCGAGCCAGATGCTCAGGGACGCTTCCGCGAAAACATTCAATCTGATAAACATCTAGCGTGAGTCGCTAATAAAACAAAACAATCATTGTAACACATCTGAGAAAAGGGAAAAAAAAGGACATTTTTAAACCTCTCCTTCGTCTTCATCCACCCCCAATCCTCGTCCCCAACGAGATCCGCCCAGCGATCGTAATCCGCAGCGGGTCCGCGGGTATACGCCATGAAGTTAATGGCGGAGGATCCTCCGAGGCCCTTTCCCCGTGCATAGGGGAGCTGCGCCCCGTCTAGCGCGTGCTGCGGAGTCGTCTGGTATCCGAGTTCCATCGCGGGACTCTTGAACGCGGTCAGGTAGCGCTCGTAGGGGACGCGGTCTGCGATGTCGGAGTTTTCGCCGCCCATCTCGACGAGCAAGACGGAGGGCTTCTTTTTGGAACAAGCGAGTCTGGCTGCGAGGAGGCAGCCGGCGGTTCCTCCTAATTGGATTGTTTATTTAGTGAGACGATTCAAAAATTCTTGAGAGGATAGTTTTGTACATACCGCCGACGATGATGAAATCGAAACTGTCTGTCATGACCGAGTGGTCTGGATGCCGCGTCTGCTTGAAAATCTCTGAGATTCCTTAAATAGCAAGTGTACTGGTAATTTATCACCAGTGAAATGCGAGATTATAATAAAACCAAAAACGAGATCTTGTGAGCTGCCATACTGATGAAGTTCAAGTGGCTCAGGAGTCCTGGTACAGTGACGTCACATGTTGAGAGCATACAATGGTCGGCAGTCAATTCATGTCCAAAGGTGAGCGGAGAAGCAGACTGGTCGTCTCAGTAAACTACACGCTACTATCGCATTAATACCGATTAATGGTACCTAGAGTACGATGAGACTTGTGGTGTTCAGATAAGCTTTAGTAATAATAGTAGCTTGTTACTCGAATCTCGACCGCAGCATAGCTATCATCGCGTGTTGGGCACCTCATAGATGGCTACGTGCATGGCGGTTATCCGCCCCAGATCAAAACGACTCCACGTGGAGAGGGATACAACCTGCCGTCCGAATCGTTCTCCCGAAAGACATTCACGTTGATCCTTAACCTGCTCAGTGTTTGCTCCATGCAGGCGTGCTGTCTCGACCACGTTGTCGCCCGGCGTGGGGTTGTTCGTCAGCGCGAAGACGCAATCCTCGCGTGGATGTCGTGATCGGAGACGAAGCTCGTTCAGGAAAGACGACTGGCAGGAGCACGACTCCAGACCTCTCCCATGTCGCATCCTGCCCTGAAGCCCTGGATATCGCGGACATGCGCCGTCGACACGACGAGCTTGGAGAGTAGCCACTCCGACTCTCGAGGTCTTAGCAGCCGGTCCGTGATGGCATCGAGGTGCTTCCACCCCACAGAATGCTTGACAGTTCCGCGTCCGAATTCCACTGCCGGCAGTTTTTTCTTGCCATCTTCTCCTAGTGCGGTGGGCTCGTTGTTTTTTCACCCACGGTCAGCGGGAGATGGCCGTGGTGCTTTGTCCTCAGCGCGCTCCTGATGCGCAGTACAAAAGCCGCTCGTCATCCAATAGACCACCCCCCCACCCCGTTTAGAAGAGGGCAAGGAAGGCCTCGAATACCTTGATACAAAAGCGGAAGGGGAGCGTTGAGGCCGGAGAAGGCAGCCGTCACCATGGACCGCCGCTCATATCCTGACGACAAGAAAGTCGAGGCGGAGGTTGGAGAAACGACAACAGCAACCATCGACACTTCTTCGCCGCCCATCTCGAGCACAGCGTCGCAGGAGCGAGATGACAATTACGAGTTCTACAAACAGAACCGGGGTATCGGTTTCACTGCGGAGGAGGCCAAGAAGGTCCTGCGCAAGATCGATATCCAAATCCTGCCCGTTCTGATCGTCACGTACACGCTGCAATATCTGGACAAGAACAGCATCAACTATGCGGCCGTGTACGGGTTGAAGGAGGGGACAGGCCTCAAAGGGCAGGATTACTCATGGTTGAGTGCGTTTTCGGAAATCTGTCGTCCATCTCTCGAAAAGCTCGTTCTAATCGCTCAATTTCGTTGACAGGTTCGATATTCTACTTTGGATATCTCATCGCACAGTACCCTTCCGGTTATGCTCTGCAGAAATTACCGATTGGTAAAGTTCTGAGTATCACAACTATAGGTGAGATCCCAATGTGTCTGTGCATCAGCATGTCTGCGTATATCCTAACATATTCTCTTCGATAGTATGGGGAGCCCTTCTGATGACCACTCCCGCCTGCCACAACTTCGCCGGAATAGCGGCAAACCGTTTCCTGCTCGGCTTCGTCGAGGCCATTGTTAATCCCGGTTTCGTTCTCATCATGAGCATGTGGTATACATCTGCAGAGCAGCCGCTGCGTTTAGAGGCATACTACTGCACAAACGGCATTGCTACTATGTTTGGAGGGTCTGTATTAATCATATAGTATTGGTTCGGAGAGTCTCTTGCTGACAAGTCCATCTCCTACAGCCTGATCGGATACGCCATAGGCCACATCACCACCGGACTTCCGCGGTGGATGTATGTGTTCTTGATATTCGGCAGCGTCTCCGTTGCAACTGGCATCATCTCGTTGATTGTGCTTCCGGATCTCCCTGCGACTGCGAAATTTCTCACAGAGCGCGAACGGGCGATTGCCATTGAGCGCGTAGCTGCTAACCGTCAGGGCGTGAAGAATCATCACTTCAAGCGGTACCAGCTGTGGCAGGCTGCCTGGGATCCAAAGACATGGCTCCTGTTTATCATGGCCGTTGGAGCCCAAATCCCCAATGCGGCACTGACGAGTGTAAGTTCCACCACTGTCATCTATGCTTCACCTTAACTAAGGATCCAATATAGTTCACCTCAATCGTAGTCGGGTCGTTTGGTTTCGACACCCTAGGAACCCAGTACCTCCAAATCCCCGGTGGTGCCGTGCAGTTCCTCTCTCTCCTCGTCGGCGGCTTCATTGCCACAAAATACTCAGGCCGATTCCACGCCCGCAGCGCCTGCATGATTTTCGCCAACAGCGTTTGCATCATCGGCTCGGGTCTGCTTGTGGGACTCCCAGACTCGAATAAATGGGGCCGGCTCGTTGCGCTGTGGCTCTGCTTCTTCCAGGGCCTGGGGTTCAGCTTGAGCCTGACGATTGTCAGCTCGAATATCGCGGGCTACACGAAGAAACAGGTCACAGGAGCGATGCTCTTCGTGGGGTACTGCGTGGGGAATATCATTGGGCCGCAGACATTCAAGGAGAGTGAGGCGCCGCGGTATCAGAGCACTTATATTGCGTATGTTATTCCCAATTTCTGTTCATCTTCGTGGAGCAACCGTGAAAAAGGATATAGCAAGGTCGATAAACAATACTAACTGCAGCTCGTTCACAGCATGCTCATCGGCTACGCGGTCAAGCTCGTTTCCATCATAGCGCTGTACATTTATATGTACCTGGAAAACAAGCGCCGGGACCGTATGGCGGCCAACGGTGAGATACCCAGCGGCGATGACAGAGACGCCGTTGAGAATGGGATGCTGGTAAGTTTGATCTGCTTACCATTTCTTGAAGCGATTCCTTGTGCTCATACTTTTCTTGCAGGACCAAACAGAAATCGACAATAAAGGCTTCAGATATGTGCTGTAGAAAATCTCTGTTTTTGTTTTCTGTTTATGATGACGGCGTTCCTTCTTGTCTGGTATGAGTTGGGACTGCACACGCGTATAAAAAAATCTGGATTATTTCTCTACTCGATTTGTTCATGAATATGGATAAATATGAAAGAGTGATATCCCCCATCCTACTCATGATCTCAGCCAGGAAGGATGTCCGTGAGGATCATTTTACGTTCATTGTAGCAACTTCGTCATAACGAAGGTGCAGAGGCATAGGCGTTCAAGTTGGGAAATACATGACTTGGGGAGATCTTGAATCTCAGTTGTCATGTCTCTGCTTCTCCGTTAGGAGACTTTCATGTTAACTAAAAAAAAAAAAGCAAAGCCAATAATGCTGTCTCACATATCCCACTGACTAGCTCCCTCTTTAAGAACAGTCCCTATCATTATTTAGCTCTGATGCTTTGATTACACTAACTGTCAACCACCATGTCACGTCAGATATGTAAGATACACATCATGTCACTAGTGCCCCATATGGCCTGTGAAGCTATCCAACTTCAGGGACGTTCTGCATTAGGTCCCCTCTATACCTGATAGACAGCTCTTATGATTCGATCATGGTGCACTCTTGTTTTCTCCGAGTCGATATGGACTCTCGATTAAAAATCCTAGTTCACAGGGGCAAGGACGCCGATGTGCATCACATCCTTAGAAGAAACGATCACGCCATGTGAGTAATGTTGACTAGATTTCGGCTCTCATCTCCCCCTTCAATGTCGTTGGAATTGGGAGACAGAGGACGTTTGGTCCATATACATGTGAAGTATCTCCAATTGTTTTCTTGCATCAATCGCAAAAGACACTCGATACAAAGGCTACAATGGCTGAACTTGGTGAAAATAAAAAGCTGAAAGTCGCAATCATCGGCGCTGGCCCTGCCGGGCTGGGCGCTGCCATAGAATTCTCCAAGTTGCCTTTCATTGAATTTCGGATCTATGAACAGGCTCGAGTGCTTCGTGAGATTGGCACCGGAATCAGTATCCAGAGGAATACATGGCGCATGCTGGATGTCATGGGTGCATATAACAACATTGATCCGAACGGGATCTTTCGCGCGCCTGATGGCTATGCCGTTCAGCATCGGTATTTCCATTTTTTGGATAAACTGAAAGTTTTGTTTTATTCTGACGTGGTTTAGGAATGGACGGACGGGAAACCTTATTCTTTCTAACGGTCAAAAAGGTCATCTACGCTCAGAAAGTCTATTAACTTTCACAACTGACGAAGTAGAATAGATACACCGCCACGCCACCTTCACGCTCGAGCTCTGCGAGCAGTGTTACAGAAGGCACTTCTTCGACAGATTGACTCTTCACGGCTCAGGTTGTCAAGTCGACTAGTTCAGATTATAGAGAAGCCTTCTGGCGAACTATCCTTGCGGTTCGCAGACGGACATGAAGATGAAGTCGATCTGCTTGTCGGAGCGGATGGAGTTCGATCGGTAAGCTAAGCCAGCGAGATCCCCCTGCTCTATGCAATAATTAAACAATATCTTTTAAGGTTGTGCGAAGTTTTGCATTTCCAGACCATCGCATCACCTTTACTGGAAGAGTTGCATACCGGGCCTTGGTACCCTCGAAGGGCATCCTAGCTATCCCAGGCTTCCCGGACGCCGTGACATTTTGGCATGGGCCCACAGATTGGGTCTACACTTGCAACCTGAACAACGGTATTTATGAAATCACAACGATGGTCGATGAACCTCCAACCTCTGCACAAGCGAGTTGGGGACAGGAGGCGAGCCTGGAGGAGTTCAAAAGGCCGTTCAAAGTACATCCCACGCCTCGCTTGTCATCGTGTTGCTTCTAATCTGAAATTGTAATTTCATTTTCTAGGACTTCTCACCTATCGTGCACAAGGTCCTTGACTTGGTCAAGGAAGTGAAGAAGTTTCCGTTATTTGCTGGGCCCAGGCTCTCTAGTGTTACTGCTCGGTGGTCTATTGCGTTGGTGGGCGATGCTTCTCACCGTAAGTTTGTCTTTGGTTCTATATACTATGATTTGATGCTAATATGCAGACATTTAGCTCTCTCAGGAGCTTTCGGTGAGTCTTTCCGCTGAGTATAAACAAATACACAATCCATCTAACATCTATATAGGCGCTGGCGCTGGTTTTGCGCTTGAAGATGTCTATGTGTTAGTTCAATCCGTCCATTGGGCTCACGAGAGAGGTCTTAGTCTAGCAGATGCGCTGAATCTGTTCGACAAAGTGCGCTCGCCACACTATGAGCAGATGGTTAGGATCCAAAATTCTTCAAATGTACTAAAGTTTCACTGTGACTGATAATAATCTGTTCTCCGCTAGTATCTTATCTTGGACGAGTTCGCCAGATCGGATGCATATGTCAAGGAGAGTCGCCTTGGGTTTGACGAAGCCGTGGCGGTTACTGTGGCCAATAAGTGGACTGAAAAGCATCATTGGCTTTATCACTATGATGTGTGTGCCTTGCCAATCTATCGTCTTTACGTGTTGGCGGTTTCTGATCTTTACGATGTTCCAGGTGCGAAACGTCTGGAAAGAAGCATATCAAGCGGAGGATGCCCGCCGGGCAGCAGCAGGATCCCGGAAAGAAACGAATTTATCTTCTCGACTGTAGCGTACTTTAGGTTTCAAGAGTACTTATTGTATGTCATACGTGAAAAGAAGTCTAAGGAATAATTTTTTGTAGGAGTCTAAATAATGTTTTTCAAACCTAGGTGCTAACTTTTACTTCCGGCTGCATGTATGTGTGTATCTGACACCGATGGTACTCAAGTGCTCCCTAATATAGTACTTATTGACACCTTTACTGGGTCTAAAGGAGCTTAATTTCCAAATAAAATATTTGTGCCAGCAATGGGACGTAAACCAATAATGATTGGTTTTATCTCAACTACAACATTTTTTTAAGACAGATCATTGCCTGCGAGATGCCCTATCATATCACCTTGCTGGGGGCGAAACCTGCTCGCGAATACTGTAGAATGATGACGAGTTAGTTATGGGTACATAGTGTATGTTACTAGGCCAGGTTAGTTAGGTAGTATTGTAGTGTATGCACACAAGAAGACCATGCATGACAAGCTTGCAAAAAAGCTATTCTTTCCATTCCCCGTCCATGCATGCACTTTCATTTTAGCTTGTTCTAGTGTTAGTTTCCACCTTCTCTTCCTATATGTGCCCAATCAGAATAGTCCGGAGCAGGATCCCAAGCCCGATAACATATGGCTGATCTGCGAGCGGGGATCAAGCGTCTAGATTCTTGTGTGATATCCACGTTTTTCGCGTCATTATCTACAAAGATAATCAGTGCCGCTTTCACTGAAGTTGGAGAAAGATGTCATCTATTAAATGCAGGCCTTTCCAGGTAATGGCTGCAGGAGATAGTCAAACGTCCGCTCCCTTGTAATATCTCCGGAGATGGCTTCAAAATTGCAGAGAATCCGTCTTCATCCATGGTAAGCACCTACTTATGTAAAGAAGCCCATTGTTTGCGATGACTATCTGCTAAAGATTTTTTTTCCTGCTTATAGGTACAGTGTTTCCATCGTGGCATGGACCGCATTCTGTCACCCGGGCATGTTTGGTGCCTTGAATGTACGTTTTCCACACAGTTCTTCGTGACTTGGGATTGCATCACTAATGTATGCGACTGTAGGGACTAGGTGTACGCCTACCTAATCTGTGTATTGTTATTATCGGAATCCAAACTAAGTAGCGGCTTTTCCATATTGCAGGCTGGCGGAGAAGAAACCCCCGAGTTATCTAATGCCGTCAATGCCGTCACCTTCGGGGCAATGACGGTCGGCGGATTCTTCACTGGGTTGATTTGCAATAAGATCGGAATCCGCTGGACCCTCATCATTGGAACACTCGGGTATGCTCCATATGCCGGTAAGTTCTCAGCTGAGTCGTCATTAATTCCATTTAATTCTTCATGCTGAGGTCCACATATAGCTGCTCTTTATACAAATGCTGCATTCGGAAACACGTACGTCCAGGTTCATTCTGGAATGTATATATGTATTTTGTACCCATTCATGGCTAAGCAATCCACAGTTGGTTTCCAATCTTAGGCGGATTGCTCTGCGGAATAAGTGCGGTGTTTCTCTGGACGGCATCGGGAGCAATTAACCTCGTTGGTATATCCCCCCGTTATCACTATCTCAAACTATTCCTCCTGTTCTTCAAAAAATCTAAATTTTTCTATCTGTAGTACCTCCAGTCGATCAACGCGGTCGTGCAGTTGCGACAAAATTCACTCTGCAGAACATCGGTAGCCTTATCGGCGGCCTTGTCTCTCTCGGACTGAACGTTAAGAAAGCGCGCAGCGGACGTGTATCAGATGGTACTTACTTACTGATCAACACTCTTTTTCCCCCCTTCATCCATGACCGACTCTAATTACTAGTGCTTTGGATAGCGACCTATTTTGTTTTTACTTCCATCATGTGTCTTGGGTTGCCAGCCGCGGCCACCATTCCGTTGCCTGGTCAAGTTATACGAAAGGACGGATCTCGAGTCGTCGCCCATCGCTTCCAGTCCTGGGGGGAGGAGCTGAAGGGCTTGAAGCGGGTAATGTCACTGAAAAGTTTTGTGCTCTTGCTTCCGTTTCTAGTTTACTGGGTACGTTACAAACTTACTTGACATGATCCTATCCCATCCTATCATTTCTGAGGTTGCAGCTTACGTGAATGGATCCAGCAATGGGACCTCTCATACATGTTTAATTGGAATGCAGTCTACCACAGCGTGCGCGCCAGGGCTCTCCTGAGCGTCCTCTTCTATCTGGGTAAGGCGCTGCCTTCTGCATATTGATTGAGCTGTACATACATTTCTAACCGCTTTTAACAGTTGGACCAACACTTATTGGTCAAATTCAAGGATATCTACTCGATAAGAAGGAATGGAGCCGTCGATCACGGGGCCGGTGGGCGACTGCCAGCTTTTCGCTCTTGACGCTTCTCACATGTGAGTGAGGCCCTAGTAAATAGCTGCAATTTTTTTTCTCCTTTCCGCTCTATTGACCATCATTTTATTTAGGGACCTACGGCCTCGTTGTTCAATATCTGTACAATAAGCGCAGTGCCGCTGAGACGATTGATATTAGGGACCCAATCTTTGCCATGTCTTGTGTACTTTTCATTCTATATGGATTGATTGAAAACTCGGCCATGGTCGTTGGCTACTGGATCATTGGTTTGTCTGAGCCAAAGGCCTGATGCATACCTATTATTCTGCTGACTATGTTGTTCAAGGCTCACTCGGTCTGGATCCAGGAAGCGTGGCATCCTTTGTAGGACTTGCGTGAGTTGTTTCCCTCTTCCTCTCTACTTTCGAAAAGAAAGAGTTTCCAGATCTGACTGATTTTTTGTGAATACAATATCCAGAACCGGAATCGGCTCAGCGGGCTCAACCGCCGCTTTCATCCTCGGGGCCTGCAACGTCCCGCTGACATGGCAACTGTGGGCCAACGTCATCGCGTTCCTTGCGAGCCTCCCCGGGCTTCTTTACATCGGGTTCTACCTCGTCACTGAAGATGATATTATCGCAACTGCGACGAGTTACCAGGATAATGGCTCGGGCCATGTCGGTAGTGATCAGTCTCAGTTGGAGATCGAGGCCGGAGTTGCTGAAAATGTGAAGACGTTGGAAGAAGGGTTCAAGAGATGAGTGAGGGCTTCTAATTCCAAACAGGCACAAGGGGTGATTGATAGATTGTTTTGTTGTGTGAAAGTCCTCTGTTGTACTGTATATACCTAGGTAGCTTCCCTAAACATGTACATACTACTGTACCGTACAGTACAGTAGTAATAAAATTTGTGAAAAAAAACCTACCATGAAAAGGTTGAGCATAAGTACCTACCTAAGTAGGTACTTAGTGACTGGAGTGAGAGCGAGGGAACCGTTAAAGTCATCGACTGACTGGCTCAAGCTCTGTCCAGTCGGAACGTGGACGACCCCTGGCAAAAATTTGGCCGCATCTCAAAGCCCTCAGGACTGCCCATTTTTGTATTTGATGACTTAATGATTAAGCGCATCTTCTTTAAGACCTAAATAGCAATATGTAGGTAGAATTCTAACTAAAAGCGTGCATATCTTGCTCGCACCATCAGATATCTAAATGATAGGTATCCAGGAAAAGCCAGATGTGACAGCGGACAAAGGAACAGAAAAGCACATGGTAGGCATATTGTTGGATTTTGACTTACCCCCCTGTGTATTTCTTTTCTCCTGTCTAACTCTGTTGTGTGACACTCAGAACCTTGCGTCCTTGCAATGAAGTCTGCGCCTTCAGCTGCTAGTCAAGCTGTCCCATGTATGGAGTTTGAAGAAGAAGCACATATTTGGCGACCACGGGACATTTTTGCTGCCTCAGTTTGCAAAACTGGAACTGTTTCGATAGTTTTCTCTATAGAATAAGAAATAAATCTGTTTCACCATCCGATAATATTTCCATACCTCCTCCTAGTACCATAACCCGAGACAGGATAATCCTTATAAGGAAAGGAAATTCAGCTATGAGATTACACAGCTCATATCATCAATACGTACTATGCCTGCAGACATTGGACTGTCTTCTCAGGCTGCTGTATGTAAACAGAAGCATGGGGCAGGACCATTGATTGCATGCAGAGAACAAGTCGAGTGCACAGCACTTGGTATTCTCGGGTCTTCAACAGCTGTTGGAATAAGTTTGCCCACAAGAATGAAAAGGAGTCCTGCTCCCTTCCGCGGAGACTACTCAGCCAATTTAAACATGCCTGCATGCCACCCGTAAGCCCTGAACAGCCGTCTACCGTACCGTCTTGCCATGCGGAAAGGAATCTTCCCGCTTGGATGGGGCTCGTGGAACTGGATACTTCGCTCCACGTCCAAGTCTGAAGGTTTAAATTGCCACATAGATCCATACAGCTTCTCAATTGCGAAGCCAGTTGAACTCATTGCGTGGAGGAAATCGGTCCATGAGATCTCCCCGGGCTGCGAACTTCGAGAAGGTACGTAGAAATCGTTGAGAAGACCTTCAGAGCCCGCTTGTCAACCAAGAATGTGGGCTGGTGATCGGGTTGATGGCGAGTCTCAACAATTGGTTCAACAGTCGCTGCTGGTTGAACTTGTTGGGCTACGCCGCGAGTTTTGACTTTCGTTTTGGTTGGCACTTCCTTTTCCGGAGTGATCGTGCGTCGTGTCCGATATTCGAGCTCGAAGCAGAGCTCAGAAAGAGGCTTGCAAAGGGCCTCTGGACTGTCAATCTCGGCGGCAGGCTTCTCATCCTTGGCGGGCTCGACCCATTCAGGCGTCTTACGCAGTATGCGCTTGTCTAATAAGTCACGTACAGCCTTATGTAGGTACATGCCTTCTTCCTCGACGAGGAATTTATCCACCCGTTCCCAGAACCTATCGAGATTATGCTCGGCGCTCCGCATGGCTTCGGTAGTCTCGCGGGTCCTTCGTTTGTCGACGGGGTAAAAGAACTTGCCGTCAGACGGGTTTCCAAGCAAGGCCAAGGAAGTTCCTTCAAAGGACTTATTGAATTGATGCCACCCACTAACAGTATTTGCAAATTCTGCCTTAATATCATCCATCTGTTCGACCATGCATCCTCGAAGGCTGCAGCCCATGGCTGGTATAGCGAAATCTGGCGCCGACACTCTGAAATGACAGATAAGTCAAAAATGACGCTCATCACCCACGGAGATAGGAGCTCTTTCAGCTTCGGGTCATCCTGGATCATCCTTTCCATTTCGTCCGTGAGGACGTCCAGACCAAAAAGATGTAATTGTTGTCCATCCCACATAGTTGGAACATCCAAAGCTGGCGATCTCGACTTTTGTCGACCGGTAACCCCCGCCGCATTTCGACACGAACCATATTGCTGTTCGGGTCTTTCGGCGGCTTCCGGACGAAGAGTGCTCGAAGAGGGGGAGAAGCTGGAACGCCATGTTTGAGATTGCTGATAGGGCCTTCAGTAACTTGCTCTAGCAGGTACCCGAGGTTAAGGAACGCTCGTAGAAGGTCCTCAGACAAGACATTCTCTAGCGTAATCTTAATTGAATATTTTTCCATCAATGATTGTAAGTTGACAATTTGACGATGCACTTCATTCCAAGCCACTAACAGAAAATAAGCATCCGAAACCACGTTCCCAAGTACCCGGTCCCAAAACCTCTTTTCCGTATGTCGCTTGAGCAAAGGATGCCGGCGTCCTCCAGTATCTGGGACCAGTTCCAGCCTATGTTCTTTCATGTCCAATACAACACCAGCAAAATAGCCAGGGTCCTCTCGCAGTGACCAAATGTGATCCTCGGCGGCAGAGCGCTTCGCTGCAATAATGCCCTGTAGGCGAGTGGGATCCAGACTGGCTGGCAGACGGTAAGGAGCTTCAGCCCTCACGGTTGCTAATAAGGCCAAGCCTGTCTCAGATGATGCTAGTGGAGGAGGCGCAGGTTGGGCAGGAATATCAGGCTGCATCAACGACTCCCGTGATACGTCCGGCAGTATCAATTTGCAACACTCCGTCAAAAACTTATAGACCCGCTCCTGTATTTCGAGGACCTGGAGACCGTAACCAAGATGCGTTCCCCTTTGGGTGTGTAACCAATCGAAGGCATTCTCATTGTCGTCCCAGGCGATTAGTTCTCCATAAGTCTCCCGGCGTGTTTCTTCCAGTGAACATCATTGTGTGTTCATCTAGGAATGGCGGCACGATTTTCCTAGAAGTCACTCCAAAACGGAACGATTCACAATCAGCCGCAGAAAATGCGGCAGGGGGGTTGCGACCACGGGCGTTGAGGAAAATATTTTGGTTTCAGGAAATCATCAAGATTGATATGCGGCCACAGATATGCGTCTCTGAACTTTTGCGGTCCCCGTCCTTTTTCCTTGGTATAGGCCTCAACGTCCGGACGATGACTGGGGGACATATTCGGCCAAGCAGTGAGCAGGATCTTTTTACGTTGTTCTCTTGTCCTTTTCAACCAGCGTCTTTGTATGAAGCCTCGTAACGCTCAATGGCTCGATTTAGCAGAGTCCAATGGGCAAAGATCTCTCGCGAACGATCTCGTGCTTCTTTGCGGACCTCTTCTGGTGTTGGAAACGATGCAGGTATTGGTAACTCCATTTTCTCGATGAAAGCACGCGGGTTGCTCCAAGGAGATGGCTCATCATCGGAGTCGGAGTCACTATCATCAGTCTGCATTTGTCGCATTAGATCCCTATAAAGGGACGGGTCTGCAAGAAGACGGGGATCAAGAGCCATCGTGTATGTATAACGAAGTAGGCTCAAGAGGTGAGGATCCCGTCCGAGTGTTAAGACACACATGGATCGTGAGTGAACCACGTGATTTACTATCACATGGAAAGAAAGGACATCATATCAAAGACGATGTACTATATTTACCTAGTAGGCGTTGGTGATCTCCCCTCTGTGCATCCATGAGGGCATTGTGCAGTTGTGCAGATCTGCAACAGCCGGTAAATGTCAAAATATCAACTGTCTCAGCCGCCTTGGTTGATCAATGGAGTCCTACTCCGACAGTTGGAGGATTATTCTTAAAGTGAGAGAAGTGATTGGAGTCAATAGGAAAGAGGACTTGTATTGAGACTAGCTGATAACCATTAGGTTGCTTTGAGAATAAGACACGGTAGAGGAAATACAGGAATGTCCTTATATAATTCCTCCTTGACTACCATCTTGTATACCATTCCAATGGTAGTCTGCCATGGTAGTAACTACCTGACTACCTCCCCAGTGGTAGTTCCCAATGGTAGTTCATCATGTGACTTCCTGACCTGGGCCCTGTGGTTTCACAGCATCCTTGCTATGCCAGGCAGTCTCTCCTTGTTGGTCCTTTCTGACAGAAGTGGTTGTCATGTCTGGCTTTGGGGTTAGAATGCGGTATTACATTGGTGTGGGTCGCTCATTTACTCGTCTTTCTTTGCATTCTTCTTTCTCTGGAGATGGGTATATTCACAAGCAAAAAAAATGGATCGCCGGCTATGTCTTTCCTCTGTAGAAAAGTAGGGATCTGGAACGGACAATGTTGTGTTCAATGCGCCTGCAGTAAGCCACAGGGTTCTAGTCAGTAAAGGCAAATCAGCAAGCACATTGTTGACTGCAGACAACGGACATCGGAGAGTTAGTATGATATGGGCTCCAGAATTTGACTGAAGTGCTTTATTTATCCCACTGATGTTCAATGCCAACAAGAAGCACAATAATTGATTGCTTCCAGAATGGAAATGTTCATTCCTTTGATGAATGGCGGACTTCCGCACAACGATAAAATTCACTATTAACACTTTCTGCGCAGTAGAAGTCCAAGAGTTAGTTTGTATTATAGGGAGGAAGATAGTAGTATGAAGTGTGTAGATTCTTGTACTACAGTACATCGCGCGTTGATATGGAGATGCCTCGGCCTCGGCAGAACGCCCGACTCGCCGATGCTCGCATTGCGTCACCCTCGCCCAGTCCGGCAAGCTGCGAATTGCCGACAACAACCCCGGCGCTGCGCCGTCGCTCCTCGCGAAGCGCCCTTCAACTCTGCTCCAGCCCTGAAGCTGAGCTTTCACTTGCAGTCTCCTTCATGCATCGAAAATGGCGCCTGTAAGCGGAGCCCAAATAATCGCCCGGTCGCTCCGCGATCTGGGAGTGACGGTCATCTTCGGTCTGGTAGGAATCCCCGTGGTTGAGATCGCAGAAGAGGCGATCAACCTGGGAATCCGGTTTGTTGCTTTCCGTAACGAGCAGGCATGTAGCTATGCCGCGAGCGTGTACGGATATATGACGGGGCGGCCAGGTGTATGCCTCGTAGTTGGAGGACCAGGTGTTCTTCATGCTATGGCCGGGGTAAGTCGTCAGCAAACCGAAGAGGCTGGGATATTTGTCACGATCATATGGCGCATTAGCTGCGATAAATATACTGACCGTTAGATACACAGATAGGCAATGCTTCTGCCAACAACTTCCCGCTACTCGTCCTTGCCGGTTCCGCTGAGACGACCGCCATAACCAAAGGAGCCTTCCAGGAAATGGATGCCATTTCTCTGCTGACATCTCACACTAAATTAGCTGTACGGGCTGGTTCCCTCGAGTTTATCCCGGGCGCTATCCGAAATGCCTACAGAACTTGCTGGTATGGGCGTCCAGGACCCACGTTCGTTGACTTCCCTGCAGACATCATCCAGGGCAAGGCATCTTCCGATTTCAAGCTGCCTGCTCCGGAGGACATGTTCTTACCCCCTCCCCCTCAACCAAGCGGCGATCCAGCGGTGATTCTTAAGGCGGCCCAACTGTTGAAGAAAGCTCGCGCGCCTCTCGTGATTGTCGGGAAAGGCGCGGCATATGCGCGCGCAGAATCAGCAATTCGCGAGCTTGTTGATCGTACCCAGATTCCTTTCCTGCCTACTCCTATGGGAAAGGGCGTAATTCCCGACTCACACCCTTTAAATGCATCCAGCGCTCGGAGTGCCGCCCTGAAGAACGCCGATGTTGTGCTGCTTCTGGGAGCACGGCTGAACTGGATCCTGCACTTTGGAGAGCCTCCAAAGTGGTCACCCAAAGCTAAAATAATCCAGGTTGATATCTGCGCAGAGGAGATTGGCAGGAATGCTGGCAATGCCGAACTGGGCATTATTGGTGACGTTAAGCTGGTTGTTGAGCAGCTGCTCAACTCACTGTCGAACTGGAAATACCACCCTTCTTCTGGGGGGTTCCTTTCGTTGCTTGCTGCATCTGCGAAACAGAATGAGGAGAAGGCACTGAAAGCTGCTTTGGCTCCTACCCCCTCGAACACTCCTCTTACCTTTCAGCGCGCCTACCATATCATTAAAACGACGCTGAATTCATTAACACCTCCTGAGGACGGTAACATCATCTACGTCTCTGAGGGCGCTAATACGATGGACATCTCTCGATCTATCTTCCCATTGGCTCATCCCCGCCAGCGTCTCGATGCTGGTACCTATGCCACTATGGGCGTGGGCCTAGGCTACGTTATTGCCGCTCACACGGCTTACAATCTGTTCTCGTCCGACGAAAGGACTGAAGGTCAGAGACCTAAAAAGATCGTGGCGTTCGAGGGCGACAGTGCGTTTGGATTTAGTGCCATGGAGATTGAGACAATGGCACGCCACCGCATTCCTGCCTTGATCTTTGTCATGAACAACTCTGGAATCTACCATGGCGACACCACATCAGAGGAGGCCTGGAAGGTCCTACAGGACCAGACAGCAGCGAATGACACAAAATCCGATGACGAGAAGAAGGGTCTGCGCTCGACCAGCCTTCTGTACGAGACTCGCTACGAGCAACTCGCAACGATGTGCGGTGGCAGGGGATACTTTGTTCGCACTGAGGAGGAACTGGAGAAGGCTACCAGGGAGGGGTTCTTGGAAAGCGAGAAGGTCACAGTGGTCAATGTCATCGTCGAGCCTGGAATTGGAAAGAAAATCCAATTCGCGTGGCAGGGAAGTAAAGAAGAGTCCAAGGCCAAGCTCTGACTGGGTCATTGCGGTGTTGATTATTCTCAGTTGTGCTGGGCATGTATACAATGTTTTTATTAATCTTGGTATATATATCTTCTAGGATGTTAATGTATCTGTCTACTGAACAGCCACGATGCAGTGTCCTATGTTCCTTCTAAATCCGAACGATATATACTAGTCACAGGACAGCTTGCAGGCTTACAATAGCTTTATCTATCTCGAGAGTCTTGCCCAAGAGTAATTACAGATTTCCATCAAATTGACCCCCGAGACCCTGGGTAGACTAACATAGCCCTGACTACATCCTTATCATAGCATCTAAGTCCTAGACGAGTTAGGTGAAGGAGCCCTGCGGTCCTTCCTGGACTATCCTAAATATATATATATATATATATATATATCTAGCCACTTATTAGAATGTATTACTTTATGATAAAAGCAAATCGGCTGATACAACAGCCAAGCCTCAACACCAAGAAAACATGAACACGTGATGCAACCGGGACCGGATTTTCCTGTGCTTGTACATGTAGCAAGGAAGTTGAAGTCCACGGCATGGCGTACGAAGTGCAGCGACCGCCCACGGAGGAGAGGAGACGGCTGACAGAATACGAGACGGAGAGGTATCGGCTGGAGCCGTGTGCGATTTACTTTGAGGATCGTGAAAGTTCGAAGCCTGTAACAGGCAGCACGTTCGCATGGGATGCTGATCGGGCGCTGCTGAGAGAGGGGAAGTTCGAGCTGAAGGAGTGGGTGATGAAGAGGCTGGAGTCTATTAAGTGAACCGAGGTCCGTCCAGAACCCTGTCCTATATTTACGGCGCACCGGCCGGCCCCCCGCCACATGGCTGACGCGCGCGCGTACGTAACACCGTCCCGTTGATCACAAAGCTTGATCGGCCAAGCTTCGTGCAGTCGAGGCCCGGCAGCCAATGGGACATTGCTGATTTGTCACGCTCCCAGGTCATGGAGATCGGTCCGCCAATGCGGAGTGAGATGTGGACTATCGAGGACGGAAGTAGATTCTACCATAGGTATGGAGGAATGAACATGTGCCCGTTCGCGGCTGGGATACAGAAAAATGGAGAAAAGGGTCTCGTGTCCTGTGCGGTATATATGTACATGCAGGTCGGGGTCAGGTTTCCTTCAGGTTCCTCTGACATAGTTGCTCAACGATGCGTTCTCGATATATAGCACGATTCTTTTTAGGTACGTAGTATATACCTTACCTATCATCAAGCCCCGACATCAGATTGTTCCGAAAACTAAACTATCTTATATAGTTCTGCTTTCGACTCTCCATCCATTCGGATTAGCAGACTCTACACCGGCCTCAGTGTTCATCCTCCCTCTCGGAGATGGCGCGCAGAACCTGACCTTCGCAGTCAACATCCCCTCCGGCTCCGATGATCTCTACTTCCATCTGGCCGGCCCGGCCAGCTACGCCTGGGTCGCCGTCGGGACCGGACGCGAGATGAAAGACTCGCTCATGTTCATCTTGTACTCGAACGCCAACGGAGATGGTTCGTGATTTCAATGAATCGACCATTCTGAGGTCGCACGTCAGCTCATCTGTTTTCAGGAGTCACGCTCAGTCCCAGGCTTTCGACCGATACCATTGAGCCCGTTTTCTCATCTTCCCTCCATGTCGATGTCCTACCCGGCACCGCTCTCGCGGACAACACGTTGACCGTCAACGCGCGATGCACGAACTGTCTGCGACGGAAGACAGGATCGTTGGATCTCAACTCCACGGCCCAGCCGTGGATATATGCCCTGGGCCCAAAGTCCGGTGACGTCGCGCCGTTCAGGAGCGATTCGAAGGCTGCGAGCATCGAGCGGCACTCTGAGTATGGTACGTTTACCACGCACTCTTGACGTACTTTATTACAGTACTTTGCGGGCTGACGGCACCCACTATCACGAATGATAAACAGGCAGATTCACCCTGGACATGCTCCACGCGACAGGAGGCCCAGGCGGCCTTCCCGCATCATTCACGCAGTCTATCGGCTCCACGCAGGACGGCCCGCCCTCGAGCGACAGCAACTGGCCCGCCATCATCCACGCCCTCGCGGCCTGCGCCGCCTTCGTCCTCCTCATGCCGACGGGCGTCGTCTTCCTGCGCGTCATCCCCGAGAGCGTGCGCTGGCACTGGGCGAACCAGACCCTCGCCGCGGCGCTGGCCCTCTTCGGCGTCATGATGGGCATCTACCTCAGCACCATGTACACCCGGTCGCAGTCGTTCAGCGCGGCGCACCAGGTCATCGGGCTCGTCTGCGCGGCGGCCCTGGTCCTGCAGTGGGCGCTGGGGTTCTGGCACCATCGCATCTTCAAGCTGACGCGGCGGCCGACGCGGTACGGCCCGGTCCACCGCTACTTCGGGCAGGCGGTCGTCGTGCTGGGCGTTGTGAACGGAGGGATCGGGCTCACCTGGTCCCGTGCTGCCGGCCGCGTCGTTGCGGGGTACGTCGTCGCGGTCGTCGTCGTGGGTGTTGCGGTCATTGCTGCCGTGGTGTGGAAGAGATGGCTCTCGCGCGCCAGGAGCAGAAGACAGTGGACTGCTGCTGGCGCTGATAAGAAGAATGGCTACGAGGACAATGTCCATCTGACGCACGTTGGCGATTCGCGGTATAATCAGCTGGAATAGAGAAACAAGAGTATGATGAAAAGAAATGATATGGCTTCTACTTCATGCATACCGGGTGGATAGGGTGGTGGCGTTTGAGGCGACTTTGACCTGTGTTTATTATCTGAGGGATAATCGGACAACAGTTCTAAAGTCATATTTGTAAACGGCAAGATTGACCTGTAGATGTAAATTCGTAATGATCAAAAAAGAGCAAAGAAAGAGATGAGGAAACTGACACCTAAACGGAAAGAGACAAACCGGAACAGTGGACAGGTGTATACGCAGACCCACCATAGAGAAGTATATAAGACGCACACAATTTGTTCTTGTAGGAGTACATGTACGTGTACTTGGGGTAGGTAAGGTGGTCAAGTGGGAGGTCGCCGGTGATCGTCCTCTAGACTTGGATGGCATATCTTAAGAAGCCAATTATGTCGATTGCGGCCCCTTGAGTTGTTGAGGCATCACAGAATTCATCGTTCCCGCACACCGCTAGCTGGATTAGGAGTCAACTACCTAGGGACCCATACTAGGTATATACTGCCTTCGTAGTCATGTCTTTCTCAGAGCAGACAATTATTGTGTTCGTGTGCTTCGCAGAAGCACGGTATGTCTTCATAACCGAGAGCAGTCCTATTTTACAGGAGGTATGCACACCGGTATCCTATAAGAACTGTTGATGGTCACGCAATGGAAAGCCAATGCAGACGTCCTTACAGACAAAGGTGGCAACGACAAAAGCGAGAGAAGCAAAAGGACACATGAATGACGGCGGATATAATCATACAGTGGTGAGGATACTCGCGTTCTTGTACCAGGTCAGCAGCGGGTTCTCCCCGCTTCTGGTCTCCGTGTCTTCGATATAGGCCCAGCGCTGCATGAACTCCTCGTGGCTCATCACCCGTGTAAGCTTTCCCGTGATGGCGCGGTAGATGTCCTCGACGACGTTAAAGTCGGTCGGGAAGAAGATGTCAAAGTAGCCTTGATGCACCTGCAAAAGTCGTTCCATCAGCCCGTCTTCTTCACCAACTATCTTTCTTAGGTATGCAGCGTAGGACTACTCACAAATGGCGTCGAGACCGGTACAGTACGTCTTCTGTACCGTGTCTGGACCACCGGGGCGTTCAACCCGGGGATCGTGTCAGGAAGACTGTTGAAGTCGCTCGCCACAAGTCTGTGCGCGGGGAAGTAATCATGGAGAATGTCGAAGAACTGCATAAGACGAGTGGGGATGTACTCAGGCAGAGTATATTCGCTCTGGAATGGCATGGAGGTACGGATCCGGCGCAGAAACTTGGGACCCAACGGTGTCGGGAATGGTCGGCGGGCAGCTGCCTGCCTCACCCTGAGAAATCTGGAGGCAAGAGGGTCAAGCTGCGTACTGTAGAATTCGTGGAACTCTCCATCCTCATCGATGAGAACACCGCCTTGCTGTGGCAGCTCCGTCCTGTAGTCGTAGCGTATCGCGTCGTGAGCGAAGTTGTCGAAGACCTCCAGGGCCAAGAAGAAGCACGGAGAGTGCACGTAGGTATCCCAGTCGAAAATAGAACGGTTTATAATCTCAACATGGTTGACGTGTCCACCCGCGTTGAGCGAGTCTTGCAGATTCTTACGCTGGAGCTCAGCGAGAGCGGGCGAAATTTCGATGATCTTAAACTTGGTCCGCTGATACACATCATGGTCGGTGTCTCGGATGAAATCAAGGATGTTGAGCATCAATGTTCCATTTCCAGCACCCATTTCGTATATTATGAGGTCATGGTATGGATACAGTGTCAATTTGTAGTTCGACACCAAGTATCGGGCGATCGCCTCTCCATAGTAGGGACGAAACAGCTCTGTTGGTGTGTGCCATAATTGGCGCGTCTCGTCGGGATGCGCCATATCTAGCTTGTCTTCGAACTCTTTGTAACGTTCATTTACTAGTCGATCGAACGCCGGGCCATCCTCTATGTTGTTGAAGTCGAAGGGCTCTCCCGGACTAAAGATGGTCGCGTGCTTCGGGAAGTAACCATAGTGCGGGTTATAAAGACTGTCTGAGCGGGACGGTCAGATTAAAGCAACATCTACCCCGACGAACAACTGTCATCTTTACCATCGATAAACTCCCTCGTGAACATCTTGACTTGCCTGGGCCGCTCTCGGCGATGGCGCAGATCTTTCGCGGTCACCAGAGGATAGGTCTGCAATTCCTCTGTTATATCCTTCGGGTAGTCACCTCTCTTTGTCCAATGCGTTCCATCGTCTGCGCTTTTCCGCTTGCCAGGTGTCCTTGTGAAGAACGAGCGACTTTGGCGCGAGGCGCCCGACAGCCGGACGCAGTCATTCCGGAGAGACGGGGACGAATAAGACTTGAGGGATTTGCATGATGGATGCCGGAACAGCTGTCGGAACAGCTGTGTTAGGGCAGGGGAGTCCATCGATCTGTTGCGGAGGTCGGGAGGAGGAGCAGGAGGGAGAAGAGGCGGAGAAGGGTGGAGGAGCGTCCCAGTCGACGGGCGTGTTCGAGCGGAGCGGAGTTGGTGATCACGTCGGGTGGTCCGAGCTTTGTTCAATCTCCTTGCGCCTTGGCGGGCGATGCCGAGAGCGCTCCCCCGCGGCATGAAAACTGATCGAACTTTCTGCTCTTCAGGCACCATTGAAGATTCACGTTTTCTCCTTTATCGTGATGAGCATGACAGATCATTCTCGCTTCTACATAGGTGCCGCCTTCCTGGCGGGTATCCTCATCACACTCGGTTTCAAGGATCTGTATCCAGAACTTGAGCGCCTCTTCCAACGACGGAGGGGTAATGGTAAAACGCTCAATGGGCATGTCAGTGATGAGGAATATCCACAGTTCACTGTCAGACCAGGGCCTCCCCCTATCGTGGATGGTGTAGAGGGATGCATTGGCAATACCCCACTTATCCGGATTAAGTCTTTGTCGGAAGCGACAGGATGCGAGATCCTGGCCAAGGCTGAAGTATGAATTACCTCCAGATGTATATAGCCAGCTTTCTGACCTGCTGTATAGTTCTTGAATGGAGCCGGCGGAAGCTCCAAGGACCGAGTAGCTCTGAGCATAATACAGACGGTACGGAAATCAGTAGTATCCATCAAGGACTTAGATCTCATGGCATTGCGGGATGTTTACTTCTATTTGAACCATTTCTAAACACTCTTCAAACAGGCCGAAAAGGAAGGTCTCTTGACACCTCATTCCGGAGATGCGATCTATGAGGGAACTTCAGGCTCGACTGGTATCTCGCTGGCCACCCTAGCGAGAGCGAAGGGGTATTTGGCACACATGTGCGTATCTATGTTACATCATGATCGAGGTTTGCCGTCGTCAAGTAGTTACTGACAATGCCAAAGCTGCATGCCAGACGACCAGGCAAGAGAAAAATCAGATCTACTTCTCAAGCTCGGAGCAATAGTCGACCGTGTTCCGCCAGCTCCTATCGTTGAGCCAGGCAATTTCGTGAACAGGGCGAAAGCTCTCGCTCAGGAGCATACGCTGTCTTCCGCAACTTCTTCTCCCGATGACCCGTCCGCGAAACGCGGGAGAGGATTCTTCGCAGATCAATTTGAAAATGAGGCAAATTGGATGGCCCACTTCCGAGGTACAGGCCCAGAAATCTTCGCTCAGTGCAACGGAAAGTTGGATGCTTTTGTGGCAGGCGCTGGTACGGGGGGTACGATATCCGGCGTGGCACTCTTCTTAAAGCCAAGGATTCCAAATTTGAGAGTCGTTCTCGCCGACCCGCAGGGAAGTGGGCTCTATAATCGTGTACGGTACGGAGTCATGTTCGATATCAAGGAACGTGAAGGCACGAGGAGACGAAGACAGGTCGACTCGATTGTCGAAGGCATCGGAATCAATCGCGTCACAGCGAACTTCGAGGCTGGAAGAGAGTTGGTCGACGACGCTGTCAGAGTTACAGATGCACAGGCTTTGGCGATGGCAAGATGGCTGGTAGAAAAGGATGGGATATTCATTGGAAGCAGCAGTGCAGTGAACTGTAAGTCATATTCTACAATCCCCTGTTCGGGATGAAGGCTTATACCGCTCTAAATACAGGCTTCGCAGCAGTCAAGACAGCATTGAAGCTTGGTCCAGGTCATCGGATAGTGACAATACTGTCCGACTCAGGTACAAGGCATCTATCAAGATTCTGGGCTAAGGCTGGAGACGTTGGTGGCGCAATGGATACCAAGTTGGAGGATGTTTTGAACGCAAAGGAAGATTCATGAAACCATCTAATGACCAAAATCAGAAGTCCCCCGTTTCAACAAAAGACCGCTCAGACTACCCCGAGAAATAGCAAGATGTGCATGGAGGGTGACTCGGGGCCACTCATAACTAACCCGGCTTCGAGAGCATAGCCTGGAGGTCGCCTCCGCTGTCCCATAATTCCTAACCAGAGCGTTTCGCCAGAGGCTATATCAGGCTTTGGCCGGCGATTTCTTACGCCGTGCGGCGCTGCTGCCTTTTTGCCGTGCCTCGATCTGTATCGATGATAATCTCGATGGGGTCAGACTCTCATTGGAATTTTCCGCCAGGGGGTCAATGTTGCTCTGGTCCTTGTGCTTCTGTGGTATCGAAGGGTCGCCTTCCGTGGACGTTGGCAAAGGCATATTTTGTCCAGCAGTGACAGAATCTGGGGTTGTGAAAGCGGTGTCCTTGTCTTGCTTCTGCTCCTGTCCCGTAGCAGTAAGCTGAGATGAGGGTCGTCCAGGCTGGTCCTTTCCATCGTTCTCCCAAATCTCGTCTCCAACCCAGAGGCGCATTAGTTCAAATTCAATTTCCGCTTGTGACCGGCCAGGCAGTTCCGCTCGCATGGCCTGCCATGAAAGTCCTGAGTGATCTTTGAGCCTGTTTAGCTTCTTCCGTTCCTCTTCGGACCAAGGCTTAGAGAGTAAAGGCGGGTTCGCTCGACGTTCAGTCCAGTGGTAGTGGTGCCACTGGGTAATATGGGCCAGTGTGCGCCCTGGGAGACGATCGACTATCTCTTTCCAACCTGACTTTTGTACCTTCCTCATCTTGACAATCAACTTCACTTCGTCCGGCGTCATGGGAGTCTTGGAGCGCTTGGTATCCGTGGATGTAGAATTCTGGCCGCTTCTTGGTACCTTGGAAGCGGATACGGGCTCCTCTGATGATTCGCTCGTACTTTTTGTAGCATTCTGCGTGACCGTGATGCCACGCGCATTCCGGATAATCGACGCTGGTTTTGCCGTAGGCGACGGCTGGTAGTCTTCTTGCAGAGGGTCATCGGACTCGCTTCCATCTGGCTGGGCTGCAAAACTCCAATCTCGCACGGTAATAGTAGATCGGCATTTCCGTTTCCGCCTGGCCGGTACAACCTGCTTCTTGCTCTTCTTGACGACGTCTGTATTTCGTTTGCGCCCCGGCGTGGGAAGTGCCCAGAGAGAGCGTGCTCCCGGGGGTGATGCGGACCGTGTTCCATCTACCACAGGTATGGGAGCACGCGGCGCCCTACTAAAAATGGGCGTCGAAAACTTTGCGTCTATCTCAGGAGCACGCCAGATTGACTCGACCGAGCCAGCTCTATGTTGGCGATCATTAACTGTAGGCTCAGTTACTTTTCCATGGAAGGGCATCGTTTCTGTCATTATGGGAGGCTTTTCTGTCCCGGACGACAGGTTGATTTCCACGTTGTCCTCATTGCCATTTCGGACACTCAACGCTGCACCTAGCAGGGAATCAACGCTGGCCTTGTCATCATCCAGGTCTAACGAATCTTCAATCCTGGGGGCTTCTGTTTCAGACGTCTTTTGAGTCCCTGAGGTTGCTATCCTCGTGGTCACGGGCTTCGTTTCATTACTGTGGAGAAAGTCGCCGGCGTCCCCATTGACACCGTGATCAGAGCCTTTGACAAGGCTATTCGAGGGAGAATAATGATCAGGCGAGTCAGGCGACGCAGGCTCATCCGCGTCAAAGAGCCACCCTGCCTTCTCTCCCAGATCATCCTCTCGCTGCATTCCCGAGAGATGCCCATTGTCGACCACTATCTTGCCCGTCCTCAGATCAATTTCATCCCCGACATCGCTAAAATCTCTCCCGTACTTCCTAAATATGTTTTCGAAAAGACTTTTGAGGCGCATGTCATTGCGAGCACGAGCCTCTTGGATGTCCAGATCATCTGGCAGGTTCCCCGTCTCCACGGCGCAGGAGAGACGGGGACGCTTAGACGGTCTGTCTATCATCCGGAGTCTCTCACTGATATACAAGAGTGTCGAACGCCAATTGGGATCCTTGGGACGTAGTCAAAGAAGTAAGGTTTGTAGAAATCACTATGCGGCTGAAAACTCTCAATTCGTCGCGCGTGGTTCCAAAGCTATCGTAAAGGTATCCGCAACGTATCTAACAGTCTCTGGGTAATCCGGGATAACATGGACGCAAAGAGTCAAAGAAACAGTCCAGAGCGCAAAGGGGATGTTCGGCCGATTTGATGCCTGCGGAGAAAGGTCGCCCGGGTTGCGGAAGGAGGGCGCAAAAGACGGAAGGTAGTGCGATTGGCCAGCAGCACGCTGGCTGTTGAGTCGAGAATCTGCGACGGAGTCAGCGTGAGAAGTCTCGACGAGCTGCTGCCCCAAGGCCGCCAGCAGATGTGAGGAGCTGCCTGTCGGCAGCGCCCTTCGATCCGTGTTTTGCGTTGCGGAGCTCTAGCTGCGGAGCACGGGCGGTGCCTGGCATGACGTCCTCGTCTCCGCTATCTCCGTCGCCGCTCTATCGGCCCCATCGATCGCTCCAGCGCCTGCATCGCAGATCTGGCCTTCCTCAACTGTTTCACTTACCACGATGCATATCGAAGGACTCTGGCTTTTTAGCAACAATGTACTGCCAGAAGTGTCGCACGCCTTTGAAGCTCGACGGCTCCCTGGAGTCACTCAATCCGGCCGCGTTTGATCTGCTCGTCGGTGCGCACTCGGGCCCCGCAATCGCTGTTGGTACACGTTTGCTGACTCTCAGGATTCAAAACAGGCTCTACAGGTAAATCACTTCCAGAGCATGCGACTAATATCTCCTCGAATCGGGCCCCATACCCTCAGGAGAGACGGGAACTCTACGATCGCGTCTCACGACAAGCCACATCACCAGTCTACAGGAGGACCATACCACCACCTCGATATGGAACCGGAAGTTCTGTCACCCCTCCAAGGCTTGGGACGGGAGACACTGGGGGCATGTCGTTTGTTATGCTCTCTGAATCCCAAGTCGGGCCCCCTCAGGCGGCTACCGGTGTGAACGGTGACCCATCGAGAGGGATGCAACAGGCCAGCTCTGAGAGCCACGCGGAGGAGGCATCCTTCTCCAACCAGGTTGAAAGAACAACACGGTTATTCGAGATTATCTCCGCTCGCTCTGATATCGATCATCCGATTTGCGCAGAATGCACGGATATGCTGGTTGAGAGTCTGCAGAAACGACTTGCTACCGCCACGAAGGAGCGGGACGCCTACATATCATTTCTGAAAAACCTCAACGCATCGGTTCCGACTCAGGAGGAGGTTGAGGCTGCGGAAAAGTCCTTAAAAGCTGCTCAAGAGGCTGAAGAAGCCGCTTACCAAGAGCTCCTTGCCTTGGAGAAGGAGAAGGCAGCTATAGACGAGGAGATTGCGGCATTAGAGGAGGAAGCGCGCCAGCTGGATCTAGAGGAAGAGAAATTTTGGCGCGAACGGAACGCCTTTGCCCTGACACTCGCGGAGTTCCAGAATGAGCGCGATGCTTTGAATATGAGATACGATCATGATTCTCGTCAGCTGGAACGTCTCCAGAGGACCAACGTATATAACGATGCATTCTGCATAGGCCACGACGGCTATTTCGGGACGATTAATGGCTTGCGGTTAGGTCGTCTTGCAAACCCATCGGTGGACTGGGCCGAAATTAACGCTGCCTGGGGCCAGACCTGCCTTCTTCTTGCTACCATTGCCGAGAAGTTGGGGTTTCAGTTCAAGGGTTACAGGCTCAAGCCGATGGGATCGACCTCCAGGATCGAAAAGATCGAGTATCCCCAACAATCAGGGAGTCAATCAGGCAGTCATGACCCCGAGCAGTCGCCAGCTCCTAAAATCACTACTCTCGATCTCTTTTCTTCCGGCGACCTTCCGCTCAATCTTCCCTGGGTCCACCGTCGCTTTGATGCCGGAATGGTGGCTTTCCTCGAATGTCTGCGTCAACTGGGTGAGTACGTTGAATCCACCCCGGCACCTGTCTCCCCGCGTCGCGGCCAACCCGGTGTCAGCGCTACCGGCTTGAAACTTCCATACGAAATCAAACGTGACAAAATTGGCGACGCAAGCATCAAGCTTGGGTTCAACCAGAACGACGAGACCTGGACGCGTGCTTGCAAATACACTCTTACTTGCTGCAAGTTCCTCTTGGCGCATGCGAGTAACGTCGCCAGTGCTGGCTCGAGCACTTCTGCCGCCGCAGCGGCAGCGGCTGTGGCTGCCGGCGAGCAAGCAAGAACGACAGCGCCTAACCAAGCCAAGAAGTAGATCGACTACTCGATGGTTGCTGGAGCGCGGCACAAAAGGTACCGGTTTAACAAGGGACTTGAGCTCTCTCCTCCTTATATTCAAGCGAGCCAGGTGGACGCCTCAAGACTCTGAACGCAATGAGATTTGGTTTGATGCTGCTGTGTCGAGATCCATATTTGAAACGTGACCAAACGCCGCAGCGGCGTATCCGATAATGTTGCACGATCGGACTGCTTGGCCTCTGTTTACCACGTGCGAGACTAACAGCCCTGGACTCAGCCCGACGACTATCGGCCCTGCATACATCCGAAAAGGATGCCATTTCTTTCTATATTTGCTAGCCTTCGCTGGCCTATAGTTCGTCCTCCTTCCCTGTTTTGTGGTCTCGCAACTGGCCATTGAAACCGCTAGCCTTTGGAACTTTGGCAATACCATTGCAACGGGTGTCATGTCGAGCCAACGTTCTGAGGGCCTGGATGCAGCGGTTGTGATTGGCCGAATCCGATGGAGTGTATGGAAGGCGTCTTCGCCTGACTTGCTTTGAGAACACGACCAGCGCGCTTTGCATGAGTCACTAAATCAGCTGAGCTCCGAATAAGGTATCGCATATGGAAGCTGTTGTTTTCTGTGCATACCTGTTGTAGAAGGCGCTCAACTTCTTTGGAATGGACCCTGTTCCTTATGTTTTCAGGAATGTCATTCTCTGTCATTCTCGGAGTAGGGAACTGGCATAGCGAGAATCAAGCAAGAAACATACTTACCGTTGCCTGCTGCTTGGGTATTATTCTCCGTATCGATCGTTGGTCATGTTGGCCGGGAAGTGATTTTCTCTCATCCTCTACATCAAAGATTATGGATCCGAGACCCCTGATGATGGAAGATGCTACGTTGTGTATCCAACTTCGGCAACATGATGATCTTGTTTATTGTGGGCATTATTGCCCATGTTTCGGAACATAGCCTCCTCTGCCTTAGCGCTGGAATGTCGGGGTTTGTTTTGCATTGTTCTGAACTTGGGTCGCAATCAGTTAGGAATGGATTATGGAGACAGTATAGCGCACGAAACATGGAAGTGCAAAACTCAGCCGCAAGCTGCTCTGATGTACCAACGGGATTATGGCTAAACCGTCTGTTAGTTGGTCTTCTTAGCCGCAGACCTCGATCGTCAATAAAGGAAAGGCTGTTCATCTTCTCAGGGATGAAACTCCTGTCTGCTCTCATCACAGGTGCCGACGGCCAGAATGCCTGGCTTCGACGCATCAGATACGTGGGATTCGATCTAGTTAGGACAAAATCTCCGAGCCCGGAAGAGGCGCGTTGAAGCTCATACAGAGCGTTCCGCAGATCCTTCCATTCTCTGGTGAAGGTCTAGTCTAATTCCTGTATACGACGCACCACGCTGCATAAAGTATAGTATGCGGCATGCCGGCTCATGTCCGGCGAGGCGCCAGAGCGTGTTTGCCGCGAGACTATCAAACCCTTACTCGGGAAAAAGCAACTCGTTGCGATAATATCTTTGCCTCCGTGCCATCGGGCGCCGATCACTTATTCCGGGGGTGTCTATTGTATCCGTGCCGGAATGTTATTGGCTTCCCCGGGGGGTCCTGTGACGCCGGATAAAACCTGGATGTAGTATAAGGTATTGGACTGACTCGTGCAAAATCCAGCAATCGGTTCATTCCCTGCGGATAGCAACGATGAATTCTACATAAAAAAATACGTCCTCTGGGGCAGCACCCTCGCCCTGAATAGGTCTGGAGATGTCTAATCCCAGCGACGGTCGGCTGCCAGCGACCCGACGCTCGCCCTATGGACCAGCACCCTGTCTCCGCGCCGGGGACATGTTGCTCGCTGCGAACATACGCCGTGAGCATCAGATGCCATTGGCCCTCGATGGCATGTACGGCGGGAGCGACAGCAACGGTCGCTTCCGCGACCACTGCGCAGCAAAGACTGTCCAACGCCTGCGCTGCTCGGCTGCAAGGGCTGGGGTATCCGCCGCGGGCCAATCCCTGCATCCGATCTATTTCGTGTCGTCCGGTAGCGATGGTGATGAAATTCGAGCATGGCAGACTGTCTGGTCGAGTCCGAGGCCACCCTGCCTATCGGTCATTGTCCATACCGTACAGGGATGGATCGTCACCAGATCCCTCAAAGGCATGTTCCTGTCGCAGGGGTGTTTGTCAGTGTCCGGTGTACAGTACACAGCAAGAGGAGGTACGTATCACTGTCCAGGTAACGAGAGAACCTGCTGCGATTATGGGGCGCGTTTCGCGCCTCAGTGCCCGGCAGCAACAGACATTTTCGGCTGATGCGCCACGCACATTCTCTTATCGTGCCGTTCCGTATGCAGGCAATCAAGCCCATGCCGGGGCACTGCACCGGCCAGGACCAGGGCAGAGCAGCACGGGGATGATGGCACAGGCGACGGCGCACCGGGATGGGCGTTTCGTCGGTAAGCGCCGGTTCCTGGGGTCTCCCACGCAGCAAACGTCGCCGGATGAGGCACAAGAGACAAAAGTACCGGCTACAAAGGCACGCCAACCAACTGATAGGCCCGGGGAACACGGGCTACCATCCCCACGGTGCCCTTCTGGCGCCCCTCGAGTAAACCACCAACCCCCGCGGCCCTCTCGCCTCATATCGCGACAGGCAAACGTGGATGTCGGCAAGACAACAGCCTCCCTGATACAAGCACTGGCTGCTTTTGCTTTTTTGCCCTCCAACATCTTTCGGGTTGACCGCCACTCCCTTTGAGCGCTTTCAACATGGGATATAAGACGATCGCGCTGTCCGCGCTCTCCCATTTCTGTCCGGCAAAGAAGACCAGACGCTGATTTGACTTCCATGTCCTCGTTTGCAAGACGTTCAGGCGACGACGGGAACCCCGCAACATCTTCCTCTCTCATGGCTTCCAACATGATGACCTCCGCTCCGTTGACCTTCCGGCCCCGGACTCATGAGGATTGGCAGATATATCGCCCGGAGATCGAACGGCTCTACCGGGACGACCAGCTGAAGCTGCGGGACGTGAAAAAGATCATGGAGCGTGACTATGGTTTTGTTGCATCGTACTGCTCCCTGTTTGGTGTTTTCGCAGCCGTCAAGGCAGACTGACAGCAGCCAGGGAAAAGCAGTACAAGGACAGGCTTTCCGCATGGCACGTCCGGAAGAACATCAAGGCCAAGGAGGTCCACATCATGATCCGCAAGCAGCAGAAGCGCGCCGCGCAGGGCAAGCGGACTGCCTTCCGCGTCGGCGGGCAGCAGGTGGACTCGAGGCGGATCGCGCGCTTCCTTCGAAGATACCGTTCCTCCTGGGACTTTTCCGTATCGACCTCCAGCCCGGAGCCAGGTGAGCTTACAGCATTAGCCCTGCTGTTCTATACGTACTTCGGGGGCAATCGGAAGTTCTTTTCTCACAGTCGAATCCACCAGAGACGCCGTCTGACATGAGCTGCTACACACCTGTCTCGAGACCTTCCACGCCCGAGATGCTAGAACCCTCTGGTGAGAGACATTTTGCTTCCTTTTTCCATCCCCGTGATCGTCGACGAGAGGAGCGTCTACATATCTGCCCACACAGGAGAGCGGTTGGCCGCCCATCTATTCATATGTTTCATGGGATTTACAAACTATTTTTTACAGCAGATATCATCCCCGAACACCACCACCACCAACAACAACAAACCCAAATGATGATGACCGGACATGAACATATCCATACCCATACTCCGCACCATGGGGGACTAGTCGAATCCTTCTTCTCCGAGCCCGACCACCAGAACAACCAGATACAGATCCCTTTCGACCAGGGGTACCACCAGACCGTCAGTCAGTGGGATCAACTGGTGTCGTACCAGGACAGACTCGCTCTCCTGCACAAGACGCTTCTGGAGACGACGCCGGAGTGCCAGTATCCGGATGGGAGGCAGGTGGAGTATTACAGTAGGTGATATCACAACCATTGCGCAGTAACTAGTTGCGAAATTCGTACTAATTGGCTCCGAACCAGTAAACACGGTCTGAGCGGTTCAGAGTGGAGAACTGGAAACGTATGAGGTTCAGATATATATCAAGGACCATGTTGAAGTGTGTGTATTCTTGCTCCCATGAGACCTGGTGTGGTGTTTGGGAGTTACCAAGAGGAGAGCGGACCGGCTCTGGCGTCAGGTCGTTGAATAAAAGATAGGAAACTTCGGGACATCCAAATTTTATATAGCATGTTTCTTTCCATTTTTCCGGATATTTGTTTGTCATGTCCTTTTTGTCTTTTTCATGGGTCTTCTGGAGACGTTACGCGTATCCAATCCATTAGCTTAGCGGGTCTATCTATATAGCAATCAACGTTTTAGAGAGACAGAACAGCCCAGCCTGGCGGGTGAATCTGGCTTGATCTCGATCCTGACATTTAAGATAGAATATATATATATATATATACACAATGAAACTGCTTGTCACTTTTTCCCTAAACAAAAGGAAAAGGAAAGAGACAAATGCTTTTTCTACATATTCTATGCTCTATATACCAATTGACATACATAAAAGCGTCAACTATTTGAACAGATATAATCATTTCGTCTCACTGGGGACGTCCGCCCCAGGCTCCGTCACAGACTTGCCATTACAGCTCTTTTCATCAGTCAGAACAGTCTCATCCTGCAATCCTTGCGACGACGCAGACGCAGCCCCAGCCCCAGCCCCTTTCTCCACGTCCGTTTGGCCGCCTTGGCCACCCTGCTGCCCGGATTGACCTTGACCACCATCACCACCGCCGCCGCCGCCGCCGGTTGTCATGTCCTGCCGTCGCCGGAGTCCAAACCCACCGCGCCATCCAATCCACCCGGTCTCCCACGGCCCCCTCAGGAAACAGATGACCAGCGACGCCCCGATGAACCCGACGCTCGCGCTGCCCGAGCGCACCCACCCGCCCTGCGCGTACAGCCGGTTCCCCACCGCCGTGCCCATCAGCTGCCCGCAGAACACAGCCAGCATGTACGCGGTGTTGACGCGGTTGCGCGCGCGCGGCGCGACGGCGTAGATGGCGGTGCGGTTGGCGATCTGCGAGACCTGCTGGCCGAAGTCGAGCAGGACCGCCTGCACGATGGGCCCCGCGACGGTGGACGTGCCCGTGTACGTGCCGACCAGGATGCCGACGAGGCAGATGGTCTCGCCGATCGCCACGGACAGAAAGGGCACGAAGCGGTCCGTGACGAGGCGCGAGAAGAGCGGGCCTAGACTCATGGGCACGATGCCCGCGATGGCGAAGAGGCCGATGATCACGGTCGAGTAGTGGTACGGGTCCCCCGAGAGGAGGAAGGTCAGCGTCGTCCAGAAGCTGGTGAACGTGGCCGCGACGAAGAAGCCCATGAGGCACGACTGCACGAGCACGGGCGTCGTGAGCACCAGCTCGACGATGCTCCACAGGATGCGGTGGTAGTGCCGCACGCTCATGTACCGGTCCGTGCTGGCGGTGTTCGTGGGCGGGTAGTCGGGCATGAAGAGCCAGAGCAGGACCACGATGGCGTACTGCAGCGCGAACGACAGCCAGTACACGTTGCGCCACGACGACGAGTACTCGGCGATGATGCCGGATAGCAGACGGGCGATGAGCAGGCCCAGGAGCAGCCCGGACACGACGATCGAGATGGCGGTCGCGCGGCGGCGCGGCGGCGCGAGGTCGCCGACGAGGGGGAGCATGATTTGCTGGAACATATATATCAGCATCTGCGGTGTCTATTTCTTCACAGACAAAGGGTCTATAAAGGGAGTATACCGGCGTCACAGTCGTCACGGACGTGACGAAACTCAGCACGACAAACGCCTCGAAGCTCGTCGTCAGGCACAGGCCCAGCCACACCGTCGACGTGAACCACGCCAGGGCCAGCACGAAGGGCCGCCGCCGCACGAGGTCGCCCAGCGGGCAGAGGAAGAGCAGGCCCGCGGCGTAGCCGGCCTGCATGACGGTGGGGATGATGGAGGAGCGCTCGTAGCGGACGCCGAAGGCGTCGGCCAGCACGCCGAGGATGGGGTGGGAGTAGTAGAGGTTTGCGACCTGCAGTACATATTAGCTTGATACATAGATAGATAGGGGGTTTTATCCCGCTTTTTGTATAAGAAGAGAGGGGGAAACGACAAAAGAGAGAGAGGAGAAAAGTGCGTATCATCCATCCATAATCCCGTGCCAAAAGAACGAAGCTCACAAAACCATCTATACAGACACAATATGTAACATGGAATATAGCCCACAACCCGCACCGCGAACAGACCTCCAACAAACATCCTATCAAGCAAAACACAAGCAAGGCAAGAATAGAAAGTAGCAAAACTCACCGTAAACGTCGCCGCGAACCCAAACAGCAGGTTCAGCGCCAGGCTGAACCGCGGCGGCCGCTTCGGGTCCCAGCGACACCGCGGCGGCGTCCATGTCACGACCTCGTAGACGCGTCGCCAGAGCCCTCCTCCACCATCACCATTGCCTCGTCCTTCAGCATTGACAATGGTTCCGTTTTCCTGCTTCGTTACAGATCCTGCCGTGGAAGATAAGCCTGGCTCTAAGCCCCCTTCTGGCGCTGGCGTCGACGACGATGGAGATGTGTCTCGGGCATTATCGCTTTTTGTTATAGTCATTAGTATTATTGTTATTATTATTATTGTTGTTATTGCTGCCAATGCCCGCGTCCGCGGCGTCGAGTTCTGGAGGAGGATCGCCGCCTCCCATCGATCGATGCAATTAATCGCGGTGCGGTGCGGTGTGATGTCGTGATTTTATCAATCAATCGATCGAAATGTCCGACGCGATCGCGAACGCTCTCACTCAGAGAGACCTCAGGAAAGAAGACGCAGTCAATCCGGATCGGATCAGAGGGCCAGTCGGCTGCTGTAGTTAGTAATTGAGAATAATGTAGGGAAGGGAAGGGGAGCAGAGGAGAGGGGAAGAATTAGGTATGTACCTAGGTATGGGTATAATATCCAAGACGAGAGAAAGATCTCTCTCTGATAGAGCCTATCTCTCCATGGCCGTTGCAACTAATCGATTATCAGCAAAGTCCCATGCTAAGATACGGAGTTAAGAACCAGCGGGGTCGGAGATGCCAGCGTAAACTCCGGCCCCCGGACGCGGAATCATCTCGATTCGTCCATGCTGTTACAAGTTGTGGCCGTTCGATTCCTGGAGCTCGGGATGGTTGCTTTAAGCAGCCATGCCGTTATACCCGCGTTCTTTTTCTCCACCTTAGCCGAGCTTAGCTACCTGCAGTTTGGACCGGTTGCTTTTTTTTCCTCGCAGCTTGATAAGTAATCAAATAAATAATCGCAACACAGGGTACGATGCGCGGGGAACGCAGAGGACAGCCGCATCAGAACGGAATAAAAGAAACATTCCCTTATTCAATACCGCTAAATTGCTAACTAAGGACCCTATGCTAACTAGTACCTAGGTAAATAACACAGCCCAGATTTCCCACCCAGCCCTTCGATCTTCCTGAAGCGGCCAGGAAGCCCGTTTGTAAAACACCCGCGAGTTTCAGTCCCAACACAAGTAAAAAGCGACAGGCGAGAGGAAAACAAACGGATATCCTGTTTTTACACGTAAGAAATGTAACACTAGGCAGGTAAAAAAAATAATAAGGAGGAAGGTAAGTAATATCGATCCAATGGAAGAGAGAAACTTCCAACCCGCGTGTCCTTCTATGCGCAAGTAAGAAAAAGGAAATATTATGAGTAGAACGCGCCCTTCTGGAAGCTCTCGGGAGAGATGTCGCCCATCTTCCTCTTGATCTCGGGCTTCTTCTCCTCGGCCTTGGGCTTCTCCGACTTGGCCTGCTCCTCCGCCTTGGATGACATCGTAGACATCGTAGCCGTCCGGCTGCTCGCAGCGCTGCTGCCGGTGGTGATCGCCTGCGTGGGTCTGCGCTGGATGGTCTCGAGGTACGGGCTGGGGAGGTACCCGACGCGGCCGTCGCGTGCTCTGCAGCGCCACCACTCGGACGGGTTGCCCAGCGGATCGGTCTTGCTGAGGACCGCAACGATGTCGCCCTTCTTCACGGCGAGATCGATGCCAGCGGTGTTGTGCGCATCCGGGCTGTAATCGTACAGAACGCGGCAGAAGTCCAGCTTCGAGGGGTCCAGGGGCGCTTGCTGCTGGCCAGGCTCGAGCAGACGCTGCTGGCGTCTCGCCTCCTCCTCTTGGGATCGGGCGAGGGCCCGGATCAGCTTGCCCATCAGGTAAGGGAGACCGAAGACGGCCATGAGGAACATCAGGAAGGGCTTCTTGGAGGGCCTTGGAGAGCCGTCCGGGAGCGTCCCAGAAGAGCGCCCCCTCATGAAAGCAGCAAATGCCGAGGGTGTGAGGGAGGTCGCGTCCGCCGGAAGCGGGCGGCCGGTCAGCTTGGCGATCAGGGTCTTGAACCACCGGATCATCGTGAAGATCCCGAGGGCCTGGCCCAGGGTATTTCGAAGGTTTCCTAGTTGCTCGGCGACGGCCACCATAGCTGAAGGAAGACAGTCAGCTCCTATCCCGACAAGTAAACGTGGTCGACACGAGCGCAACATACCGAAGAACGAGCTATGCGTCGCCATATAAGTGCTCTCCAGCATCTGCGCAAATCCTCCAAACGCACCCACGATGCTCTCGATGATCTGGAACGTCGCCTGGGTGCTCTGGCTGAACGAATGCGCCAGGCTGTTGGGGTCGTTGGGGTCGCCGGCCATTCCACCGTACATCCCTCCATAGCCGCCGTACATGCCTCCGTAGCCCCCGTAGGCCCCGTACATCCCGCCAAAGCGCGAGTAGGGCGACGTGTAGCTGCCGTAGGCGCCATAAGTACCGTAGGGGCTCGTCCCTAACCGCGACGCGCCGTACGGGGAGTAGGTCGACGTGGTGCGGCTGACAGCGCTACTGTTCAGGCTGTTCGGACGCGACGGCAGCTCGGGAGGTGTCGACGCAGAGGACGATGGACTGCTGGACGCTTGCGATGTTGAAGTACCGGATGTTGTTGTCGACATTGCGGAAGAGGTCGGCGTACCGCTGGCCGGCGATGTTGATAGCACCGAGCCTGTGATAAACAGCGGTGAGATCAGCAACCTGCGACGGCAGCGGAGAACAATGCGTTTGAACAGCTGCGATCACTCCAGAGGAGATCCGCCTCTGTCTCAGCAGACGAACTTACCAGCGGCAGGCCCTGCCCTCTCCCAGGGCTTAGGTGGCGAGACCGACGCCATGGCGACCATCACCAGCCTCTCATCAAGATGGTCCGACCGCTGTCTGGAGCCGGGGGCTGGGGTGCCAATGGAGGCGTTAGGAGCACGCTCTGAGGGAGCGAGAGGACGGGCGACGCAGCTCACCTGGATCGCACGCCGGGGACGAGCGATGGAGACAGGGAGAACGCGAGCGACGGTGGAGAGAGAGCAGGATCACCCGAGAGGAAAAGTCGGGGAGGCGGCCCAAAGCGGCCTAGGCGGTCTGGCGGGCGGGAGGCGGGGTTGGCGGCCGAGCGATGCCGAGGCTGAACCTCCGCTCGGCTCGTCCCGTGATGCCGGACGCCGTCTGGCTGCTCTTCTATTTGTTTCTTTACGCCGATCCTAAAGAATATCGTTTCACACAGATACCATGACTATGAGAAGAGTAACAACAGGTATGATTGAGGGGGCTTGCGCTCCGCATACTGTACACGATTACATGTGATCTACCCATAATGACGCTCCCAGAATGCCCGTTTCAACGCCAGTTCCGTGCAAACAAACAAAAAGAGAAAAAAGAAACAGAAACCACCAATCTATCTATACAGGACTCCAAAGCGACCCGTCCAAGGGCTTACGCTCATAGCTCGTGGTCAATAGGCTGGCTCTGGCGGTTGTTCTTGGGGAGTCGGAATTTCCAAGCCCTGGGGGGCACCGGAAGACCCAGCCAGTAGTTCCACAGCCGGCTGGATTCCAGGACAAAGATCTCCCACCTGCGTGCAGGGCCCACGGTCAGCAGATGGAGTTGGGGTCGGGGGAGAAAGGGAGGAATCCACTCACATTGTCCGCGGAATGTTAATCCAACTCTTCAGCACATAGATAAACGTCCTCCACACGATACCAAACTCCGACTTGATGTTTTCCATCAAGGTGTCGTACTGCTCCTCCGTTCTCACCCACGGGTTCGACGGGTGGTAGTAGTCCCAGTCATCTTCGTCGTCGTCCTCGATGTAGAAATTGGAGCCACCATCTTTATAGAGCCGTATCGTGTTCTGCTTGGATTTGTCGGTGCGGCCGCCGCTGAGCGGTTGAGACACTGGAGGGTGGATCGCAATGTGATTCTCCCTGCCGAACTCCACAGCCTGCCGGAAGCTGCGGACAGCCGCGAGGCTGTGGGAGATGCGTGCAAAGGTGTTGATGAGAGCCACCAGCTCGGTCCGCCGAAGCGGGGGGTTCTCTCCGTTCTTGTTCTCGTCGAACTCAAACAGCACCTTCAGAGCGGTCCCGTAGCCGTTGACCTGGAGCTTGCCCCAGAGCCGGCACTTGTCGCAGCCGATGCAGTCCATCAGCCGGCTCACGTTTCGGAACCTGTTGCGGAAGTCGTCCTTCAAGCCGGCGGCGGTGGCATCCTGGAACATGACTGTCTCGTCGAAGATTGGCGGCCGCGACGCAAGCTTATCCGTCAACGCCAAGACCTTCCGTTTTGTCTCCTGATCCTGCACAGGGTCGCTGATGCAGAAGGTGTATCCTTCAAGATGCTTTCGCAGCTTGGTGACTGCCCGGGAGACCAGGGCGTAGTTGAAATACAAATTCGATATCCGCTCGGGGTGGTCACCTAGCCGCTCCTTGTAGCATTGCACATTGGGACCCCAGTGACCAGTCGTCTGGTTCAGATAGTCCCAGCAGAGGTGAGTCGAGATGGATGCGTGCATCCCGCTGATAATCCGGTGGAAGACCCGCTTCTCCAGACACTCGTCGTCGAAGGGTAGACGGTCACTCGGCTTCATCATCCCCTTTTGGAGAACGTTCCGGAAGTCGTTGGCAGCCTGCAGCCCTCCGAGCGAAGGGTTCCACGGGGTCTGAGACTCGGGTTTCAGGAAGCAGTTCTCGCGGTAGATCGCATCCCAGACCTGGCGCGCTCCCGGACCAGCGTACCCTGTGAACCGCTCCGGGTTGTCCACCAAGCTCACGTAGTCTCCCTTCCCAGCCGCGCCTTCATCCTCGGGAATGCAGTAGTCTCTTTCATCGCACTCATCGTCATACTCCACCACACAGCTCTCTTCAACCCCTTCGCCCAGCATCCCCTGAAGCGGCCTGTCTTTGGGTCGTTCCTGTTGCAGCTTTCGGCCCGGATGCCCCGCCTTCGGGCCCTCCAGCTTGCTCAGCTCCTCTGCCCTCCATACCGGCGGGATATCCTCCTCCGAGTCGATCGTGCTGACGGAGCATGCGATATTCCCGCACATGCCATTCTCATCCGACCAGAACGGACAGACTTTATTAAAGAGGTTCAAGCGATAGTACGAGAAGAAGTCCGTCTCCTGGGTTATGGAGTTGAGGAGGGGGTAGATCTGATCGTTCAGGGTATCGATGGTAGCGTAGGATGCGCAGGCGTCGGAAACCGTGGCTTTGGGGTCAATCTTTCCGCAGTGAAGCATTGTCAGCAAGACGAAGCCGATTCCCGGTATCTCGGGTGTCCCTTACAGCGCACGTATTGACCGTGTGGTGGCCCGGTTTCTCGCTATGACTGTCGGCATGTGTAGATCCCAGCAGTGCGAACACCGCCAGGTAGAATATCCTCGCTGCGGAGGGCATGGTGGACCAATCGCTTCTTCAAAGTCTCAGTAGGTAAAAGGGAACTCGAATACAAGAAAACAAAGAGACTCGAACGAATCAGCGCATCAACCTGCTGCAGAGTTCGGGCTGTGGAAGGATATCGATATCAAGAAAGGGCGAGGCGGTATTTCATCATCTCGCAAGAAGCTTATTACCAGTCGAGCAAAAAGACGTAGATGTAGATAATCGCTTCAATGAGAAAGGAAAGTAAAATAGGGGAAAAGAATTGTCTGGATACGCCTTCTATCTGCGGACGGAAACGGCAAAAGAGGCCAGGTGGCCGGCGTCCCTGGCGTTGAAATCAGAGCGCATTCCAGGCAAGATGACATCTGGCCTTCGGTGGCGGAGCTCGCTCCATCGCTGTCGAACGATCCCCGACCCGACGGAGCCCTTGGCGCGGGCTGTGGCGGTGCATGCAGCACGACTCCCGCACGGACACGATCCCCTTTAATTTACTACCTGGCTTTTCATTATTATTCCTGCTGAATATATGCAACATGTCAGATTGACCAAGTTGTTTTTGGACAGTAATTTATAGATGAAGATCTGCAAGATCCTATGTTCGTGATCATCTGAGCATGCAAGCAAAGTGCTTTGACGGGATGCGGTTCATGGCTCCAAGACCATCTATCTCATCATACTCGTCATTCATTCAGAGACATTTACTGTACTGTACATACACATGTACAAAATAATCATACCCACAAAAATATCTACATCTAACCCCACTGACTAGACCATATCTACAGCCGCTCCCCTCCCTCAAAGTCACGCCCCGCCTTCATCTCCGCAACCCTCTCGCTCTTGCTCCCCGCCAGATCCTGGCTGATCTGCTCCTGCGTGTTCTCGTCCAGAATCTTCTCGAACCCCAGGCACTTGGCGGCGAACATGAAGATCATCTTCTCCGCCTCGACCGCGTTCTGGCTCAGCCCGTGGTCGTCCCCCTCGAACAGCCTCAGCTCGCGCTGCCCCTCCGTGCCGTACTCCCTGTACAGCGTCTCCGAGCACGCGGGCGACAGGCAGGTGTCCTCGGTGCCGTGCAGCAGGAGCAGCGGACGGGGAGGCAGTTTCGCGATGCCCTCCGTCCCCGCCGTCTGCGACGCGACGGTGGCGACGCCGCGACATCGCTCGGGCTCCCGCGCGGCGACGGCGAAGCAGGGGCTGCCGCCGAAGGACCAGCCCACGACGACGAACTTGGTCGAAGAGAAATACTCGCGGAGGTAGTTGAAGGCGGCGATCACGTCTTCCGTGCAGTACTCCTTGCGCGCGGGCTCGCGGTAGTCGAGGCGGATGCAGGGGATGGAGAGGACCAGGGCGAACTTGTCGGCAAGAGAGGGGTATATGCCTGCATTCATACAAAAAAATCAATAATTCAGCAATGCCTCCACGGGGCCCCCAGTAGTAGTTATCATCGATCTCAAGTAAAAGTACTAAATAATTAAATAAAGGACACACCATACCAGCAGGCCCACTGACGCCTCCACCCGCACCACTGATCAACACCACCGCCGACCCGTTCGCCTGCACCGCATTGTAGCTGCGCGGCTCGTGCAGGATGGCGGGCGCATCATGGTCCAGGGGATCCCTGACCCGGATCGTGATCGATCTCGCGATGGACGGCTTGATGGCGGATTTCTCGACCTTGGCGGGGTGTATCGGTCCCAGGGTTTGAGGCGGATGGTTGACCGTTGCAGCCATACTACTATTATTGTGAGTGGATGATAAAACACGGCGCCCTGAATCCTGTTTGGGGAGGAAGCGACAGAAAGCCGAGGCACATTGATGTTTGACTCTGCATCTGAGCAAGTACATACCTACAACTAGGCCTATATCAAGGTTATCAAATCCGGGTCCGTTTGTATATAAAACCAAAGTATATTTCGCTGTGATCTCAGTCTGACGGGTATGACGCAATGCCGAAGGCGATATCCGCCAGGTAGGTACCGGGAAGGCAAGCCTGTGGCGGTGGAGAAATGTTACTGGAGCTGTGAGTAAGCTTATCCCACTGTCTAGGGACCTAGGTGGCTTTGACTGCCGCCAGCTGGAGGTTGGTGGCCTTGTCTGACAGTCGGTGTTCTATTTGCTAGCCTGTTCCTGAAGTCTGCAGTCGGGCTACTACCTCGATTTTATCCCCCGCAGCATAACTGATAAAGAGAAAAGAGAGAGAACAATCAGACAAGACTCAAAGAGCATGCATTGTAGATGCCGTCAGAATGAGCCACTAGCAGTAGAACCGCAAATCATCGAATTTGGAATAAGTACTGTACGAAGTAGCTTGTGGCGTCGTCCATTTGAGACGCTAGGCACTACTAGGTATTAAGTACGGAGTACTACTAGAGTATGAATTACTTCCATGCCGCGATCCGGGACCCGGTTACAACAACACGCGGAGATAATAGGGAGGGACCAAGGTAAGGTAGGAAAAAAAAAGCAAGAGAAAAAAGAACCCTGACACAGAAAAAAAACCCTCAATCTCCTACCAGATCAATATAACAATAATAGCCACAAAAACCAACGGCTCGGTGACATGAACTAGTGCGCACCTCACTGAAAGAAGTGAAGTGCTTTATTTAGGTATTTAAAAAGCACTTAATTCCCGAACTCTCGGGCCGCGCGGTCCGAAAATGTTTCATCCGTTGCGCGGAACATTCGTTTCTCTCTCGTCTCGGATGCTGCGGAACTTCGCCTAATAATTATGGTTCGTGAAAAAAAAAAAAAAAAAAAAAAAAAAGAATGAGAAAAAAGACTTATCAACGGGCCGAGAGGTACGATCATCCGAAAAGTTGCGCGTCCAAATCGGACCGGTCTTGAAAAGTGGACAGGTTGGAGTCATATGAGAATTTGAGGAAAGGGCGTCCGTTGTGGCGTGACTTTTCAATTTTCAAAGCTACACCTCTGATACTAAGAATCTCTACATCACGAGCTTATATGAGCGAAGAGAGAAAAAAAAAAGGATACCCTAAGATCATTTACTGGACGAAACTGTCTCGAATTGGATAAGAATGACGGTACGATTAAGCAACGTGTGATTATAGGTCTAGGTACATGCTCCACTCATCCATCTATAGTACAAGCCATGTCGCGATGAGTATTATAGTAGCATACCCTCAGGTCGTCACTCGTCATTCCTTTACGAGAAGAGAAAAAAAAACCGCAAGGTCCTGCCGCGGTGCTGCCAATATATACCCTACAAACGCCCGGTTCCAGCCACAAACGCCTCGAAATGAAACGAAAAGATCTGGTTCCCAAATTAAATCCCTGGAATTGAATATAGTTCCCCATCCCCAGCCGAATACCGCAAGATCGAAAAAAATATTCACAGTCCGAGTCGTCACATTTCGACGAAAGGATGTCGGATGTCGGAGATTTTGTTCACATCATGGTCTTCCGGTTACGGCGGCTGCGGAGTCCTCCCAGGACTCTCCGGAGGCTAGATCGTCTTTTTGGGTTGTCCTGATAGAAGGGATCGTTCTTGAAGTCTGCATCGGTGAATTTCTGCATCAAGCGAAATCATTAGAATAGGGTTCAACGCATTTTAGTTGAGACAGAAGGGGCGTCAACGTACGAATCCTGGAACACGAACAAAGTTTCCGTATTCTTCGGCCACCATGTTGGTGCCTTCCTCGTAGTCATACGTCTGTCCCTCTCTGTCGGTATGTCCGGGCGGGAAGAAGGCCACTCCATCCAGGGGGCGATGACGCTCAATGCAGTCGAGGATCTTGTCTATGGGCGTGGCTCTCAATGCCTGTTCGTTCGATTCTCTCAGCGCCTCGATGGGGCTTTTCTTGCTGTTTTGGTTCCTCTCGGGGTAGACCGGGTCGTAGGGACCCTCGTGGTGAAACTGGTAGTCACCAACGGTGTCGAGGCGGTCGATGACGTCCGGCCGCACCCGCGTCCTTCCGCTCGAAGGGTGATGGCGGCGACGGTAGGGGTTGGTGCTCTCGTCCACTTCAGAGTCGTCGACCGGCCGCTGCTGGGTGTTATGGACGGATTTATACGGCGGGAGAGTCTCAGACCGACCAAGAGCGTACATGGTCTTCGGTCGCATGGCCGCCGTGCGGCGGAATGGATTGGTGGTATTGTCCATGGAGAAAGGGTCTCTGGGGCCATCCATGTCGGATGGCGTTGGGCCGTAGAGGAGTTGAAGTATATAGCCAACGGCCTGCGGTGATGCAAGATTCGATGAGCTCGTTGGATTCCAGACGAAAGTATGGAGTATGCACTGTGATTGCAGACTTGTTAAAGCGAGTGTGAGATGGAGGAAGGAAGGTAGAAGGAAGCGCGATCGAGACCCTGCGGACGGGTTTTGAAGACGGGTCTGGACTCCGGGCCCAACTGACGTGGATGTGGAGGAGCTGCGCACCCAGGACGTCTCGATGCCGCGCCCGCCCATGAGGGATCTGCGAGTGATGGCCGCCCCGTCTCCACACGGCCCTTACGGCGCCACGGCCCGCAGCGTCTCGACGGGTTTAGCGACGGCCCATGGGTGCGTTCGGAACCTGGAGTTCCTGAGCTCGATGATGAAACTGCTGCATGCACAACGACCATGCCAGATGGAGCCCAATTCCAAGCGGCACGGGTCCGGTCTTGTCTCTTCTCGCATGGTAGGACACCGGCTCTGCTCGGGATTTCCAGACGTCAGTACTGCGGTCCTTCAACGAAGGGAGAGGCATCAAATGCGAAATGCACTCAGCGGGTAACCTCGTCGACCTGAAGCATCATGATGTCAACTCTAGGTGCCTAAAATCTCCGGGCTTATCCCAACTAAGCCTTAGTGGGTGATAGCGTCTAGGAACCAGCCCTACGGCTTCTGCGATCGACAGGGTCTAGTTTCATCTCTCCAGTCTACTCTGTGAACCATCGGTAACTCAGTCCCGACACCATTGGCCTTTCAAAATAGAACAGAGATAGTTCCATATGCCGTTTCTCGTGGCGATCGTGGAAATCCAGTCTGGCTGGCTATCTGCGTGGGGTCCCTGTGTCGCATTGCACATCGCTAGAAGTGCATTGTACGCTGCATCCAATATGCGCATTCGATTGAGCAAGGAATCCGGATCATGTGGAGCAGCTAGCATCCTGGCGAGCCGTACAGCTTGCCTTGTTGTAGCCTCTGTTTCGCAGCTTCGCTCTAATCTCGACACTCCAGCCGCAGAAAGGTGTGGTGTGCGGGTTTCAGTTGTAATCTCCTAAAGCCGGAGCCATCTAAAATAGTAGTTCCCAAGTCCTTCAAGCTCCGGGTCATGTCCTGACGCTATTTAACGTTAGTATCCTACCGGACGTTGTGGGGTTCGGCATGATCTAACCTTAAACAATTTTAATTTAGGAGTCTCCTGGAAGCCCCTGCTTCCATCAATCATTTATTTCAGAGGCGCTAAATGCATGTAAAATGCATTAATTCCCAATGTGTTCGTGTTTTCAACTTCTGTCCTGACAGAAGGCATGGATAAGCACACTGATTTGGGATGAACTTCCGATTTTGTCCTCAATGGGCCATGGAAGTTCTTGGCGCGCATCCTTCGCGTCCACGGTCATCTCCACTTCCACCAACAGTGATCCTCAACTCCGTACCATACACACTACCTACCTTTAATTGCCCCTTATTTATGAAGCCTCGGCTTGGCTCAACTTCTCAATGTGATGGCCCTAGTCGCATACTCCGACTCTGAATCGGAGGCGGACAACAACGGAGCGTCCCCCACGGTGTTTTCACCGCCCAGGCCTGCGAAAAGGCTTCGTACAGAGCAGACTTCCTCGAAGAATCTTGAGCAGACATCTTCTCTTCCCCCCTTACCGGCTGGGTTTCACGATCTCTATGCTTCCAGCACTCGGGTCAGTGTGAGGGACGATCCTAGCCTCCATGGGGGCCGCAAACGCGTGATCCCTCATGTAGAGGGCAACTGGCCAACTCATGTTTATCTTGAGTGTATGCCGTCATCCAGTCACCTTGGTTGTATGCTCTGTTGCTGATATTGTGGAGGGTATCCATCAAAAACAGAGGTGTCCATCTTGAATGACATTCTCTCCCAAGTGAAGGATCAGCTTGGGGACAAAGAGAGGAAAATACACAGCCTACTGTATAGTGACCTGGGGGCGCAACTGCCGCTGCATATCAGCCTCTCGAGGCCCGTGGTCCTTGTGACGGAGCAAAGGCAACAATTTTCCGAACTCCTCGACAATGCAGTCCAGGATTCGGATGTCCATCCGTAAGTAATACAGTTGCCCCCTACTCTCTGTACACAGGTGAAGGAGCGAGTCTCCTGACAGTCTGTGGCCAGCTTCGACGTTGCGCTAGAAGGGTTGGACTGGGTCTCCAACTACGAAAAGACGCGGTGGTTCCTCGTTTTGCGTGTCACGAGACCAGAGAATGACGGTCTCAATCGTCTGCTCAGAATATCAAACCGGTCCTTGGCTGCTTTTGGCCAGCCGCCGCTTTACGAGGCACCGTCGCAGTCCCTCGAGCCTCGTGAAAAGGGCAAAAGGGGGACACCACGTGACAAGAAGGGAGGGAGACCCGCCAAACCCCCTGAACAGCCTGTCGTAGACTACTCCCATTGTTTCCATATATCCATTGCATGGAGCTTGAGTGAACCGTCCCCGGAAGATAAAGAGCGAGTTTCCAAAGTAGATCTCCGAGGGTTGAGAGGTCTCACAGTCCACTTCAGCAGCGTGAAGGCCAAAATCGGCAATAATGTGCTGAACTTGGCTCTTCCGACAAGAAAGGTCGATGAGAGGGGATTTGCTGGCCTTTGACCTTTGGATGGTCCGTGTCAGGAGGCTGCTACGCGGCGGCAAAGCCACTTGGGAGGCCTTCTGGATTTCGTCAAGGGGGTCCGTGTCCAGGAGGAATTATACCGTGCATATTTCAATGGAGCCTGCTCTTTTTGCTGTATATGCGTCTCTCTAGAGTTCCGATATTGCAGCATCTATCTGTATCTGTGTCCTGTGTTGTCATTCATATTTCACTTTATATCACAATAACGTCTGATCATGCGTAACCAATACTGTAGTGTTATGGTGTAATGCACTGAATCACGGTGCTTTCTCAGCCGAGTCAGCAGAACTTGAAAGTTCGGTGCCAGAGTACTGTAGCATTATTTCAGAGAGGGAGGCATAGTTAGTTCGGAAGTTGCAGCCGTTGGTCCGTTCGCCGGCACTGCCGGTCCGCTGTCTGGGCGTTTCTGTTGTGTTCGCATGGCTGTTCACTCTTCGGCCTTAAGTTAATCCTCCGTCGCTTACGGCCCTCCGGAGCATCCTCAACTCGTCCACCCCCATGTGGACGGCAGCCCTTCGGGGCTTCGAGTCAGATCGATCAACCGTCTTTAGAGCCCGCCGCTCATCTGGGGCCAACCTTTTTTCCGCTTTTGATACAAACTCTTTGCAGACTGTTCGGCAGCATTGTTCAGGCCCAAGCTAGTTTGGCCACCCTTCGTCCTCTGAGCCATCACCCAGCATCCAAGAAACATCATCTCCAAAATTTTGACAAATGCGATTATCGTGATGGCACAGTTGCAGATTCCGACCGTCACTGCTGTATGCCTATCTGTATGTTTTCTTTCAAGATCGCGGCTGACTGAGTTTCACACAGGAGGATCTCCAAGCCTTCCATGCCAGACATTTTCCCGGACAGGAGCGCCCACCAATACCCGAATTCCAGTACGAAGAACCATATGCTGGATTTGACGAAGAGGAAGAAGAAGAATATGATGACGATTATGATGATGGACTAGGTTACTATCCAGATGGTGTAAAGCGAACGCTCACAGACGAGCAAATCCGAATATTCCGACACAGTGAGATACACGCCCTTCTACGCGAAAGACAATTGAAGCGAGAAAGAGAGGCGAGTGAATCATCAGAAAACAAGTCCGTGCGGAAGTCTCCAGAGTCTCAAGCGAAGCAAAAACCACACGACGCTATGGAAGGGCAACCAATAGCAACATCATCTGGTAAAAAGAAGGGTGCAGAGAGGAATGGGAATGGCCATAGAGGGGTCGACTCGAGAATATCGGGGGGTAAAAAGGATGTTGAGATGCGTGACGGGACATCTGGTGCGCTGAATTACGGAGAAGATGACTATGTTACCACTAATAAGCAGAGAAACGCTCCTTCGACCTCGTCTTATCCTCATCTTGCTGGGCGCAGGATTATCTCGTATGAAGATTAGGGATGGAGAGGAAACAGTCAGAGTATAGAGCCTGCTCTAGAAATAAGTCCCGGGCCTGAAAAATGGTCCCAGAAGGGGTAGAGGATACCCCAAACTCTGGAAGTGTTCCTTGTCCATACTGTGGTCTTACTCCTTGCTTCCGCAAGAACTGAAGCTGGGACCGCAGTTTCCCGATTTGATCTGAGCTCTGCCTGTGGAAACGGGTGAGTAACCTCATACCTTTACAAAATTTTCTGTATATTGCCGTTAAATGATGAGACGTTGTATCGTCATCCTTAGTCGGACCGCCATACCATTTCGCTTCCATGCAGTCTTTGCTTCGGTAAACTGCATGGTCGTGGAATGTGTAAGGCTTTGACGACCGTTAATCTTCTCTCTGAAACCTTCATTATGCCCATTGTTCTTCATTCACATACCTTTTGGAAGGTGGATTCTGACGGCGTGCTTCTAGGCAACACCCTGTGATAATATCAATTGTCAGCTCGGGCTTCTTAGTTCTGTTTTCTCTGCATCGGTTTCTCTCGAGATGTAGATGCAGAGGGCTTCTCAACTATGTCACAGGAGGATTATACTCTTCTGACAGATTTCGACAGTTTCAAATGCCGTCATATGTGTCAGGATGTGATTTAGATTATGGTCTTAAGGACGGCCTTGCCATTTGACCTTATATTTTCTCATTGGCAGCCTATTTTCTACGCTCGCGGTTGCCCCCTGGACGATCAAATCGAATACTTCGCGACAGACAGGGAGCACTTGATTCACAGTCATAGTCTGGAGAATTTCTCGATTTGCAGGTCACCTTCTGAACTCTGATTAGGTTATTGAATTGCTTGGACACCAACGCCATTTTATCATCGCAGGTAGTGGGACGCCTTCTAGTCCATTCGCGATTGAGATCTAGGGTCCTTTTGCGATGGCGACAATCTGGTCAACTCCGATAAGGACTTATCCGCAAGCCCAAAGAAGTGTCTACCACCCGGAAAGGACTATGGTAACGGCAATGGCCATATTGTTTTCCGAAAACTTCTACATTCCAAATCAGAGACAGTCCAAATAGTTCCAAGTGTTCATTCCTATGCCTTCAGCGCCATGCTCCATTCACATGTGACTTATGCGGACCGAGAGGAAACACCATTCGCCTTCTTTGCATCAGACATAATAATGTCTCCAAGATCGGTGTTGATGTCATTGCGATTCTGTATTTGCATATCGTACTGTGCTCCAATGTGAGCTAGGTCAATCCGTCTGTCAAAGTCGGACTGCTCATGGAGGTCAGGCTGTCTATTGCCCACAACGCGTGTAGCTCGCTCGTCCGGAGCGATATAAACTCTATTGTCTCTTGACATCAGCAGGCTTCCTCTGAAATATGGGGGCTACTTGCAGACCGTTCATGTCCTCCTGGCCGTTCGGAGGAGCGGTCATATGTGCCATTTGTGGTTTTTTCAACAGCCGCAACATTGTTATTCGAGGGACAGTCATTGGAACGAGACATGATGGAGTATTCTCGTGTATCTCACTCCCAACAGGCTTTGCTATATTGCAACGGAGGGGACAGACTGACATGAGTGGCATTCCGGAAGAAGGAGGGAAAGCAGATCTTGCTTAAATATCAGGGATTTTTTGGAGCGTTAGGGACTTCGTTTTTTGACGTGACAGTTTCTACGACCAGGGTGGAAGTCCCCTGTCAGGCATCTTCTGTTTTCCGCTGTATTCTCCGATGTGGATAGTCTGCTATCGCGTGCACGACCCTTGCTCGCAATTACGGTTCTACTTTTCGGAGACTTCTTTTTGGCTTTCCATTTCCGGAATTCCAAACAAAATAATACACGCTTGTTAAAGTTTCCGTGGTACCTTGACCAATTGACAGTGGTCGGAATATCTAAATTATGACCTCTAGCATGAAGAGATTTGGGGCCTCCTTTTCGGGAATGACCTTTGGCGTCCGGTTTAACATCGATGATCTTACTCCTGTTTGGACAGGTCCGCAAGGCGACACTGTTCTTCGTCTCAAAGGGGGCGTATCCCTTGATCCTACCCCAGTCGTACCTAAGCCATATTGTACGGTACTGTACCAGCAAAGGCGTCACGGTAGGGTGGAGACCCTGCAGCAAACTTAGCGCCGGCGGATGTCTCAATGCCCGCTTCACATACGTGGTGGTGTAGGTCGAATTGAACTTCTCGAACCGAGTATCAAGTCGGCACAAAATCGATGTCCTAGGAGCAGCATCTATGCCGCATTTTTACGTTGTGGAACGTCTATTGGGGAACGATGCCGCTATTTGCTCGTTCTAAAACGTCTCGCCGCCACTCCTTAGCGTAGAGGTGAAATGGAAAAACAGACGCTTTTTCGGAGGGACAAACCTTATAGACTAGATATCATGGGCAGGATCGCCGAATGATGGTCCGTCCCACTATGCTTCAGCCTTATAGTCCCTTGGAAATTTACGAGTAGACCAAAAATGGAGCTGCGTCAAATTGGAAGCTACAACTTTAGGTTGGTGCCGGGCTACCATCGTCACTTACAAGGATGGCTAAGGGCCTTCGGGATTTCTTGGTGTTTAAAGACATGCAACTTGGACGTTATTGTCGGCCAGAGGACTCAGACCTACCCGTACAGAGCTCTCTTCGCAAGGTCCAACTTCGGTCAGCGAACGAGTTTCAACAATGTGCATCCTCCGCAAAGGGCATAAATTACACATACTGGCCAAATATGTGACCATGGAGTTCTCCGCTATCAGCTTTCTGAGCGGTAGAGATACAAATCCGAAGGCGACCCGCTGTGGATGAGTAATAGTCACTCACCGTTGGGATATTGCAGCCGTTCGTTACTCCTTATTCGCCGAAAAACGTTTAATTAAAACGACAAGGCGCAGAAGCGTTAGAGACTACAAACGTATCGTGCACTGCCCAGCCAAGCACGTCCACTTAATTGGCCTGAAAGGGGCCACGACCTACCGTCGTGATCAAATTACTTATCCTCTGATTCAGAAGAGCAGCCTGTTCATGGCAGGTATTGGCGGCTAGTCGTCTCAAGGAGAATAACTCTTTGAGACTGGTCACAATTTCCATCAACATCTCGTTTCGATGTCTCCAAAGTTTAAGCTCAGTTTGTTTTCTAATCTTTACTGGTCGGGTTCGAGTATTCTCTATACGATTGCCTAACAGTATCAGCGACCATGCATACCGTGATACTAGCAACTATTCTTGTGGTGAAGGACAGTCCCTTCATTGAAAAATCGTTCTGATTATCAACGAACATCTTTCCCCCGGAGACGAAACTTATTTCTTGATTTCTGCCAAGAAGCCCGTATTGGCAGTGTTGAATATCTCACAACCTATGAGAAGGCTCGCGAGCAGCTGACCTTTTCTCACAAGGCTTTGCGGCTTGGTGAGAAAACTAAACATACAGTTGTCAGTTGGCTACATCTAGCGCAGGATTCATTTCCCTGTGAGGGTTTGCGATGGGCCCGGATCTAGGCGTATCTTTCGCGCAGTCGGCTGCTGTAATGGGGCAAGGCAGCCTATGATAACAGCCTGTGAAGACGACATGCCGAGGTCTCATGCCTCTCTACAGTGGCAGTTGGTTTCCTTGACTTCTACATCAGCGAGGTTATTCTCCACCTGACGATGGCGTCCATCTCAACATTCACAGGAGGTAGGTACAAAAGAAGCAGAGGCTCCTTCCTGGCTGGCGTTGGGCAGCGTCTTTATCCAGAATCCGTTCATCAAAAATCTACAAGGTTCGAGGATGGCTTGACAAGGCCAGGGTTTGCTACTCTTTGATGGAAATTACTTCATCGAGGGAAGCCACTGGTGGCATGTTGCTTAGTACTGTGGAACGGGTCCTAAGGACCCGGACAGTACTGTACAAATTTCCACCCCAAGCCACCTACTTCACACTTCTTTTTTACTATATTTTGATTCTGACGGTCTCTAAACCAGTTACGATCAAAATCCACCCACGATTACATGGTTATAACATAGCAGGGTGTCATGCCACTAAGATGTGAGTTTGTACTGGTGAGGCTTTGGGGACAAGAGTGTAATGGTGCAGCTGGTTAAGCAGTCCTGCAGAGTCTGCTTCCAATGAACATGCTCTGGGGAGTTGTGGCATTTTATATATCCACAGATCTTTGAACGCTTTGTTTATATTCTTATTATACTAAAGTCTTACCTTCTGAACTTCCAGGCCTCATGTGGCATGTCATCCCGCTGATTCACTAGTACTATAACGCAGCATCATGCAGATTCTGCGGCTTGGTAAATTGCATGCTCTATTTGGAACCCTTCCTCCGAAAGACTAGTGTCTCTTCTTTCTTCACCAGTTAGTGACATGCATCGAATTCACCTCATTTGAGCTTGGTATGTTTTAGCTTGTTCGTGCCTTGGACAAGGACGTTCATACATGCTCTTTCCGGTCCTCCTTCCGGATACTGGACGGCAGTGCGGACCACCTTCTGACCAATAGAACACTTTCATTGCGAGTCGTGAAAACCCTTTGTTACAAGGTCAAAACAGTTCGGAGACAACGACTTGCAGACCTGAGCAACTCCGGAACCCTGCAGGGCGGAACTTCTTAGCTTACTAAATTCGGCCACCTGCGGCGCGGATGATTCTCTCCGTGGAAGTAGAGAAGCCCTGCTACGTGGGCAACGAATCCTTGCAGCTTCCGGCAGCAGGCTGTGTGAACCAATTTGACAGACGGAGCCATTCCTGCCTGATACCGGGAGCAGCAACACCAAGCTTTCGTGGAGGCTGATAGCTGATCACCATAGAGCATGGAGTCATCCCCTCGCCTTCTTTTCAGGTCCCCCTGCGGCTCAAACGCTTGGGCAGCATGGACTCGATGGCTTGTCAAAGAAAAGAGGCTAGCGACTAGGACTGGCTAACCCAAGAAGCTAACGGCGGCACAGACAGATGGACATGAACGCCATGACTGACTATCTATGTGAAGATAACTCTTTTCGCCTTGTAGGCTACCGCCAAACAGTCGAACAAATTAACAAACGACAGAGAGAGGACACAGGAATAATGATCCCCAAGGCGGCGTTCAGAGAATATCCAAACTAGGCTCGAAAGAGTATGAACACCGTGGCGCGGCATTTCACACCTGCCAAAGGTGGTGCGGTCCATACTATGCTTGGGGATGGCAATATGCTGCAAGCACGCGAGCAGTCATTGAATCCTTGATCTGTCTTGCGGCGCTAAAGCGTAGGCGAGATTACCTCGATGCGGTACGGCAGCTTTTTTGTTGGCTGTTGAGCAGATCGGCACTGCGTTTTCTGCCATTCAGAAGGCAGAAAAGCCGGCAGCGAGAGAGATTGGCTACCGTTAGCACGGAGTACGTCGTGAGCATTCCGTCAATGGGAACCCTGCCTGATGTTTCACAGGCTACCGGGTTGGAAATTACCTAAGTCGACGGGAATCCGCACGTTCCTCTCGAGTGCTGCGAGAGAAGCCAGGGTCTCTAGGCTTCGTAAATGTTCAATCAACTATTGACATGAATCGGAAGGGTGTACCTCAGCAGTAAATCTTTCCTGGGAAGCCCTGATGATCGATAGCGTCGCCGCTTGCGGTCGGAAGTAGATCCATGCACGGTCCGAGCCGCAGGCGCTTCACTTGCGCGCAGATCTGTAAAGCTCCTACTAGGAGGAACTAGGTCCATGAGGCGAAATCTACCTGTTCGTGGTATGTATTGGAAGCGTGGGATTGCGAGATGAGTGCAGAATATACGGCGTAGTACAGGAAGAATTGGTACGTCTTTTTGGACTGTTTCTTACCGTCTGTCAATAGGAAGTCGCGATATTGATGATATACATGCTTCGACATAGAAGTCTGTAGTGTACAGTATACATGTGGATACAGGTTAAGCTGAGATGGCATGACTGATTCCAGCCTTGAAACCTGAAATCAAGATTAGAAGAACGTCCATCATGGCGACAAATCATTCCATGTTTTGGGCATGATCTAACGGTGTCAATCCAGGGCCCGTCTGGGACCTTGGAAGAGGCGGAAGAAGGCAAACAGCATCGAAGACCCTGTGCTCCAGATTGATCCCAGAAAACCGGGCGAGCATACATCTCCTGCTGCCCAAGACATCCTCGCAGCCGTCTCTTCTCCCGAAGAAGCGGTCAAGGCGGCGACAAAAAACGGCTCTGGGATGAGGTCTCACACAAGGCCGCCTTCGAGGCTGAAGACCTCTCGCGGAACGACAGCTCCTCCCGCGACACCACGCTTCATACCCGAATGCAACTTCTTTCACTCGATCATGTCAGGACTTCCGAGTTTCGAGCGAACGTCGATTCAAAACAAGGCCAGGTTGGACGGCGCTCAGGCCTTGTGCAGGAGAGGATCCTGGTCGTATGTACTGTGTGCCTAGGGAGATGCAGCCGCACCTGCAGCGCCAACCTCGCACAGCATGGGGTGGTTTGGGGAGGGGTGCTTTCGGCTTTCTTACTCGTTCTATTCGATCTTGTTTATTTCAGATCCTCCCCCCTGCAGCCTGGCAGCTGGCTCTGTGCGGACTCAGTCAGCGTAGGTTGTTCCTTTGACCCCATGTCATCGGTGTGCTGGGCTGTGCTGTGCTGCCACATTTGTCTCCCCACATACATGCCTTGCGGTTGGAGGAATCCCATTCCTACTAATCCGCTTAGCAGCGTTTCTTTCTTTGAAAGAATCTGTGTCCCATCGCGCAGGCATTAATTCTACTGTCAGAATGCTGCTGCTGTCTCATCCAGACCTGCAGATGCGTGGAGAGTGTGGCTATGGACGATTTATGCACAGTACATCTTTGCGGTGCAGCTTAAGCTTCTGGTTCTGCATTTCATTTCCGTTCTATTCACTCTCCTTCTCTACGGCCTCGAAATTGTCGTTCTGCAGTTAGGTGCTGTGAAAAATCTGCACACTTACTTTTCGCATTGACCACATTTGCTGATGAGTTTTTAGGTCTACATCTCTCTGTTGAGTCGCCAGGTTTTTTTTTTTTTTTTGCTTCGATGTCATATCTATGAAAGGCATTAGTCTTCCTTGATCGCCAACGAATATAGCTTCTGAAAGTCTGTCTTCAAAGGACATATTATACGTTGTCGAAGACTCGTTTCGGAAATCATATGTCAGGTCTCGTTGTCTGAAGGGATGACCTTAAACATGTGCAAGAGTGATGTAGTCGGCCAGATACATGTCAGTTCCATCCCGTTATTCACAGACTGCGAGAGATGTCATGACAGATTAGAAGGGGGAGACCCTCGAGGAACTTGACGTTTCGCACTAGCTGATCAGGTGTCCTGCTGGTCCGGCCAGGGCATATGTGGCTCTTACTTTAAGCCCAAGAACAGACTGAAAACTTCGGTGGCTCCCAGCGCATTCTAGTGATGCATTCATTTTTTTTCGATTTTTCACCCCTAGTTTCTTTACCACAGGGCGAAAAAGCTCTTCGAACGCAAAGCACTTCTACACACATCCGATTCAGAATAGCGTTTTGACTCTCGAAGCCCCGCAAATTTCAAGCTTCACAAGCCGATTCATATTATCTTGAACTCTCAAGCTATGCTGCAGGACGTTGACATTTGAAGAAAGACAATAGATCCTGCCGTTGGATCAAGTGGATAGAGCCACTACAGTGCCTAGCTCTACGGACCACGGAAAAGACAGAGAGGCGTCATTTCCGATGAGCTGAGGTCTGATTAAGGCTCATCACCCTGAATCTCAGCCACGTTTGCACCACGTGGCCTGTGGCTCTCCACTGACCAATACGACTGAGGACCTCGTAATCCAATAGGGCCCTTGCATGGGTCCATGATTGGCAGCATCATCACGCGAGCGCGCTGACCATTCGGTGGGTATTCATTAGCGGTGGATCCATCTGGAGGAGTGGAGATAAGATCTATCTCTTAGTAGCCGCCACGGTGCCGCTACTTTCTTCTCCCCCTACCTGCTACGTATCCAGTCGAAGGCTCTATCCAACCACCATGTTGATCTGGGGAGGAGCGTGACATGTTCGAGGAATCGATTGTGACTGCTTCGTGACCGGTCGATTAGTAAGTACGGGGTATATCTAGCCAATTCAACAGCGGGAGGGCTAAGAGATCGCCCGGCCGGCTGCTCGTACGGAGTGTATAGAACTGCACGGGGATCCGGATCCCCGGTCCACTAGGGTCACATCACATCCCTCTTATTATTCCCGTCGTCGCATTCACGTTGATATGCTCCTGAACAAACTATTTACTGCGTAGCAGATTTGCGTTGTAGAGTTAATAATAAAAATAAAATAATACTAAGTACATACCTCTCTGTACCCTTTGCCTTGGAGCATAGAGAAGAGTTGCCTGATGATCGTCCTTCGTGCAGTTCATGGACTTTTGAGTGCAGTGAACACTCCCGGCAATTCCATTCATCATGTATTCCCGGGATTCCGACAAGCTTAAGCTAAGCAAGTTTTCCACATCTCGTGAAGATACTTACCTAAGTAGTACGGAGTACTCCGTAGTTGAAGAAGCTACCAGCGCAATGTAATAATAGTAAATAGCAGTTGGTTAGTTAGTTAGAATGTTGGTATGTATGTATGTATGCACACAGTAAGTAGTGTGCTATGTTAGCAGGTGACTGGCCGTCTATACACGGTAAGTAAGTACAACTTCAAGTTCTACCGGCAGTTGGTGATGTACTTATTTTGCACCAAACCTGCTGTATGTACAAGAAATGCCGCTCTTCTTCTTCTTCTTCTTCTTCTTCTTCTCTGCACACTAAATGAGCTCACTCACTACTGCTTCTTTTTCTTAGTTGAGTTGCTTGTTTGTTGTCTTGGTTTGATTAGTATAGCATGGACAGACGCGTTGCAAATTGATTCCATCCCAATTTATCCCATCCCGTCTATTCCAACAATGATAGAGAAAAGTGAGGTAACGGACCTATCGATATTCAATTATTCAATAATGATGAGAGAAAAAAAGGAAACAAAGGCGCTTTTTGTTTTGTTTCCCTTGATTACTATCTGTTTTTATTTGCCGCCTCCAAGTTTTACGTAGGTACGATATGTACTGTACAGAACACAGGTAGGTAGTAAGTAGGTGCCGTAGACACTGTGGTGATAATATCAACCTTCGGAGGGATTTTATATAACCTTTTTATCCTTTTATTTAGCGTTCTTTTTTTTCCTTTTCTTTTTTGGTTTTATATTTTTTTCGACTTTTTCGTCATCCGGGGCTCAGGCCTCAAACCTTAATGGATGTGATTGATAATACAACCAACCATACAGCCGTCTGCCCTAACAGTGACGATCGTTGTTCCCCCCCCCCCCCCCCCCCCCCCCCCCTCTGTGGAGACAGAGGAAGCAGCAATCAGCATGACCCACGCTGTATCAATTCAACGCAAACTTTTCCTTCTGTCTGGGGACAAAGGCCCAGGAAACCGCCATCCCAGCCAGCAGCCCGATCATGATCGGCTGCAGGACCCTGACGCCGGCTCTGGAGGCCACGGCGCCGGTGAGGAAGGGGAAAGCCGCGGAGCCGGCTTGGCCGGTGCTTGCGGCGAATCCTTCGGAATACAATTACAGTGTCAGCACATATTGATTTCTTGGCTGGAACAGGGGAGGAGAATTTTTAGTTAGGTCTTGATGATCCGCACCTATCGCTCCGATGTGGATTTCTTTGGGCAGGATCTTGGTCAGGACGGAGAGTCCGACGGGGTAGAAGGGACCGAGGAAGAAGCCTGTTGAGAAAAAACGATTAGAGAGGTACTGCACGTTTTACGCAAGGGGAAATAGAGGATAGAAGGAGAGGAGGGGGAAATGTGACCTAAGAAGCTGGCAACTACCGCATTGGCGACGATGTCAGGAATGAACCAGAACATCAGCTGCATCGCCATCGACAGGGCAATGTAGACGAAGATCATCCGTCGCTCGCCCAGCCTGTCCGTGATCTCTGCCAGAGCGACCCGGCCCGCTGTGAGGCCGGTGAAGAACCCGGACGACACGTAGCCTACCCTGCTCGGATCGCCGCCCCGGACGGAGATGAGGAACTGGACGATCCAGCCTGGACTTGCAATGTTAGCTCAAGTTCAAGTGGAGGAATAGCTGGCAGATAGAGATGATGATGATGATATAAGTATGTACCGCCAGCAGTGACCTCTGCTCCCACGTAGAGGAAGAAGAACGCGTTCAAGATCCACACGGTTCTGCTCGTCAACGTCGCCTTCAGCTCTTTGCCCGCTGTATCCTTGGCATTTAGGACATTGGGCTTGAACAGCTTTTCCCGGAATGTCCAGGCTAGCAGGCATACATTTATCGCTGCGAGGCCCAGAGTCACAAGATAGTAGTAGTGCCAGTAACGTGTGCGGGCTGCAATGGTATTTGCGACCAACGGACTCACGACCGCTCCGACGCCATAGACGGCGTGGAGCACGCCGAGCCAGCGATGGGCGTTTTGCACTCCGGTGGTAAACGAATTCGACTGCGCATCCTGGTAGGCGATGCCCATGCTGGTGAGGAAGAACGCGGTTGCGTACAACGGATATGGCGGCTTCCAGAACATGAGCGCATATCCGGCACACTGGACGATGGCCCCGGTCACAAGAGTTCCGCCTGTGCCCAGGCGGGAACAGACGTGGATGTTTGTGAACGAGGCGAAGAGCCATCCGGCGAAGTTGACGACGTAAATGATGGAAACTTGGAGCAGGCCGATATTGTAAGCTGGCTGCAGGTAAGGTATGAGGACACCTGTAGCGGCATCTATATTATATCAGCCATTGAGCAATCAGCTTCTTGAGCCGTCATATGTCATAAGCAGTCATATCATATCAAGTCAATTGCACAGTACCGTTCATTCCAGCCATGAAGTACGCAAAGTTCGTACTGATGATTCTCCCAATCACCTGGCGAGCCGTTGGCAGAGTCAAGACGGGCAATTCGTCCTGTGTCGGGGACTCCACATGGTCATTTTCGGTCTGGCTGGTTTCTTCTTTGGCCATTGTGCTTGGTGACGGAGATTTACACTGTAAAATTAAGATACACCCATATCTCTCGACATGAACATTCTCGAGGATTGCCTAGTAATCAGAGGAAAAGACCTCCATCCGGGTATTCTTCGGAAGAAGAGCTCTGTGGGCTCATCGCTCTCCAATTCTAGTACCTAGGTAGCCTTCCACACTCGCGTAAAAGAAAATAATATTGCCAGGCTAGGGCGGCTATCTCAGTAATCGTCGAGCCTTCTCCGCTTGGAGCGACGATCTCATCGCGCTTGTCTGCAAAAGACATCGTTGATCGCAACACTGGCCTGGAAACATCGTTCCGGAACAGATCCGGAGGATCTGATCAGGGTCGTGTGATTTCATAACCGTTCTCGAGCCGAGGGTTCATAGATAAGGCGGCTGTCTGACACGGGGAGACCCTGAAGCTGTTATTCTAGACCTCGGGACTCCTGACCTATGGAGTCGCAGGACCTGCTGCCAACGTCAGCATATTGGTCCGAACAGCAGAAGGGCCGAGACGCCCAGAGATGCGATTGGCAGCCATCACACAGTCCGATTCCGGCGAGTCAGGCCAAGAGATAAGGTCCCAGGAAGAAGGGGCGGGGTAAGAGGTTCTCCGCGTTTTAGCCGAAATCATGACGGACGACACAGATAAAAGCCCTGCCCCCTGTTTTCCAGTCCAGGATACAATGATCCATGATCGAGTCTTGCAGAAGCAGATGCCATCCCCATCCAGCCTGCTCTGCCGGAGGTCTGCAGCGGTGCTCGTGTCCCGTGATCTTGCCTGCGGCTCTTGAGGTCTCTCACCCGCTCATTATCTCTCCTCTAGGTATGACCGTGCCCGTGTGCTCCAGGTCGACGCTCATCCGTCCCGTTCGGTCATGTCCTTGATGAGAAGTGGAAAAGAGGATCCGGGACGATGGATCGATGCCCGTGAGAAACGTTGCAACAAATGCCCTGCGTGATGTTACCAGTCCTCGTTGGCACAGAACTCTCACAGAGAGTTCTGTTACGGCGGAATTAATGAATCGAAGATGGAACAGAGGTCAGAATCAGCAGCAGTCCTCTACAGGTGCTGTCTTCTCGAATCCAGATATGGTTTCAGCTTCAGACACGCAGGCACCTAGTCTCTGGCATCGGAGTTCTTCGATGAACTCGATCCATACTGACAACCAGGTCTGACGATGGCCCGGAGAGACAACCGATTCAAAGACCTTTGTGCTGATGTGACACAGTGAATCCTAGATCCGATGTCTCTTCCGTCTTCCGTCAGCAAGACGGCATATATACCTGGATGCAAAGACAATGATGAACCGGCCCCCATGCAGAACCAGCTCGCGACGAAAGGTCACTGTGAAGCTGCTCGAGAAACGGAACTATGCCTATCTCGATCTGGAGACATAGTCATCCAACGCCGGCGCCGGACAGCTACGCTGCACAGTCATGGACATCCTCTCTACCGCTGAACCGGATTCTGTTTTAGTCTCGCGTTGCATCTGCCCTTACATGCTTGCGGAGCAAAGAGACTGTCCTCTCTCTACGGCCGTGTGCGCTTTCAGGTCTGTGTTGAATGCGAAGGCTCCATCGAGCTGAGCGAAGGGCATACTGACGCAGTCGACAGGTGGTTGTGGAGCGGACCATCAGCGGATCCGTGCCGCCATGAGCAGAAACTATCACCGCATCGCACCTCCATATGGGGGCCATGATTGGGTGCAGATAAGGCCGGGGAAGATGGGGCGCGCCTGGCCTCTGCGGGCCACGTATTGAAAAGCGCCGGCTCCCATTGCAGGATGGCGATGAGCAATGCGTCTCCGATCTCGCAGGCGCGGGCGACAGGCCAAACCGGCTCGGGCCTAGCGCTGCCAATCCACGGGTGATCCCGGGACGACTGCAACGCACCTGCAGCCTCTTCCGCCGACAGACGCCCAAGAATTCAACGCCCGCCAGACGAGATCGAGCATCGAGACGGCGGACTCGGGGCTCCGCCCGGCGCAGGGCAACACTTGTGCGATGGGGGCGGTGATATATCGGTCGCATCACGCATCCACGATGGACGATCCAGGTCGCTCCCGGCCCTGGTTTTTAGACTCCGGAGTCGGAGAGCTGAAGTTTCCCTTTCCGGCGTTCGCGCTGGCCGCGAGGAAAGCTTGACCCCGGGTTGCCGCCCGCTTTTCACGTCCCCGCCCTGTGATTCGCCCCGGCCACGGGCTCCGCTCCACCGCCACCCGGCGGATCAGAGGTCGGCGTTGCCGGTGGCGGGAGCCGTTGGAAAAATATGCCAGCAGGGCTTTTTGGTTCAGCGGGCCAGGCTGGTGATATTTTCTCTCCGTCCTCCTCTGCCCAGTGTCCCCTGACTGCGACTCGCGCAATCGCCTCCGGCGCCAGCAACGCAGTGCAGTGGTCGGGAGGTTTCTTCTGTTGGCCGGAGAGCGATCGATATACGTGTATACATCTTGCGCGATCACCCCACAAATACCTACGCAGCAATGGGGCCCCAGAATCCCGATTCGACAGCGGTCAATGTCGACCTGGAGCCGGGACACGACGAGCGCAAACCGCAGTCGATCGAAGGATCTGAGGACCATATCGAAAAGAAGGCGCTCGACGATGCGCCTCCTGCCTACCAGGACGATCCATTCGGAGACGAGGAGTTCGCGGAGGTGAAGTACAGGACTATGTCGTGGTGGTACGTGTCGCCTACGACCGTCGTCGATCCAATTGCGTTTCTGACTCTGTCGCAGGCAATGTGGAATGGGTGCGCGATACCTTCTCGAACCTTATCGATTATCTGGCTGACGGAGGTTTCTTGTGCTAGTCATGGTTGCCGAGACGGTGTCTTTGGGTATCTTGTCACTGCCTTCTGCGGTCGCTGCCCTGGGAATGGTCCCGTATGTCTGACCATTGCACGCTTCTGCGGACTCTGGAGCTGATCAACATCAAGGGCTGTCATTCTCCTCGTCGGTCTTGGCATTCTCGCAACATACACCGGATATGTGATCGGGCAGTTCAAGTTGCGGTATCCGCATGTTCACAGCATGGCGGATGCCGGAGAGATAATGTTCGGGCGATGGGGGCGAGAGTTCTTGGGAATTGCCCAGCTGCTGTTCCTTGTCTTCATCATGGGTAGCCATATCCTTACGTTCTCGGTGATGATGAACACGCTTACGGACCACGGGACATGCTCCATTGTCTTTGGAATCGTTGGGCTTGTTGTCTCCTTCATCTGCGCCTTGCCTCGGACCCTGACGAAGATGTCGTGGCTGTCCATTGCATGTGAGGATCCACCCTGGCAGTTCTTTAGGACCCTTTTGCTGATATGGATTGCAGCATTCATCAGTATTTTCTCTGCCGTTATGGTAACAATGATCGGAGTTGGCATTGAGCGTCCTGGGGACGGTCACGTCGATGCCACCGTGAAGACGAATCTTTACCACGGCTTCCTCGCTGTGACCAACATCGTCTTCGCGTTCTGTAAGCATTAGCGTTCCTTTTCTTTCTGCAACTTTGACGGACAGTATGGCTGAGACTTCGACTTTTTTAGCTGGCCATGTCGCCTTCTTCGGCTTCATGTCCGAGATGAAGAATCCAAACGATTACCCAAAGGGTCTCCTTGTGCTGCAGTGTTCGGATACCGCCCTGTACCTCATCGCCGCTGTGGTGATCTACCGTTTCGGAGGCAAGGATGTGGCCTCGCCCGCCTTGAGCTCTGTTGGCCCGACTTTGAGCAAGGTCGCCTATGGAGTTGCTATACCGACGGTAAGTACCAGGTCGCAGGAAGTACGCCAGACAAAGGTCTCATAAAGCTCCAAGATCGTCATCGCCGGTGTCATCAACGGCCACGTTGCCATGAAGTACATCTACGTCCGCATGTTCCGCGGGACCGACCGGATGCACAAGCGCAGTCTTCTTTCGATCGGCGCCTGGGTTGCAATTGGCTTGGTTCTCTGGGTCCTTGCATGGATCATTGCCGAAGCAATTCCAGTTTTCAATGATCTCCTGAGTTTGATCGTACGTCCCACCATCCAAGCACATCGCTGAACAGACCACTAACTTCCATCCAAGACCGCACTTTTCGCTAGTTGGTTTACTTGTGAGTGGTCCCTATTCTATTCTGCGGTCTGACGTAGCTAACATCCCTTGATAGACGGCTTGAGCGGCGCCTTCTGGCTGTACCTCAACAAGGGCAAATACTTCTCTTCTCCGAGGAAGATTTTCCTCACTATCCTCAACGTGCTCATTATCGGGATTGGCGCCACTCTGGTGAGCCCCGTCGATCTGCAAATGCAGGGTTCAGTCGCTAACCGACAGACAGAGCGGTCTGGGTCTTTACGTCTCCGGAAAGGCCATCCACGACCACCCGAGCAGCGCCAGTTTCTCGTGTGCAAACAACGCCGTCCACTAAGTTCTTGCCAGATATGATGCAGTGCATTTTAGAAGAAGTTCATCTAGTCTTGGCGTTAGTTAATTATAGAGGGCTCCGTCGACACAGCTGCCTCGAGATGAGATGCTTCGAGCATTCTACTACTCCAGGGTACTGTCTGTGACAGCTTGGCTCGGACATTAGACATTAGAGTGAGGATTCACCTGCGTGTTGTCCCTTTTTGGTTATGATAGATGAGATACCCTTGCGGGGTTCATTTTTCTCAGACACATGCTGCAACGGAGTTGATGTTGTTATGGCTGTGAGTTATGGTGTTGTTTTGGGAGGACGAGGTCTTGTATGTGAATACGGTGATGTTGCTATTGCATCATAGATCCAGCGTGTGATGTGAATGATAATATCCCAAACTTAATTGTATATTCACAATCCTGCTTGCACAGTACAGCAACTAGTGGGATCTACGAGTCGCGAATTCAACTGCTTTGAGGCTGCTTGCTTGTGTCCTCGAACTTCTTCGCTACCGTCCGGCGAAAGCGCTGCGTGCAACATTGTCTGTGAGACGGTTCCATTATTCCAATTTCTATCTATCTGTCTGTCTGCTTTGCTTCGAGCAATTAATCGATCTACCGATTGATCGATCGATCATGTCTTTACTTGATACGATGTACGATAAGGCTGAATCCCAGTAGCCCCCTCTGGGGTGGTTTTTTTTTTGTCTTGTTGCTTGGTTTAGTAGTGGAAAACCTATCGATGGACCAAGTATGCTTGGGTAGTTGGAATCTCTTCTCCACGCCCGTGATGGTGCTCGGGGTGAAATATATATATGATCAGCTGAGGAGAGGTCCTAAATTCAAGAACAAAAAAAAAATTGACACCATGATATGTATGCTGCCAGATTTTCGATGCGGATCTGCACTGATCCAGTAGTGTCTCGACTGCCAGCTGCATCAACTTCTCTCTATCTCAGCCTGGCCATATTATTATATCATCAAGACCCGGGTAGAAAATCACGTGCTCCCAGAAGCAGCTAGATTGCCTGTGATTATTAATTAAGCGGCTGAGACATCTGACCAGAGGCTTTCTCCTTCAGTGTCGGTCTCGTTCAGTCCAACGTGTCGGATAGAAAATTAGGATCCAATGTAATCTTTGGAGTACGTAGCTCTGTGCCATCGTGCATGTGTAGATGTATCTGGGTTTGTGGCAGGGTCTGGAGAGGCCGAGCTGGAGAATATATGGAGAACACCGATGGGTGGTAGAGAAGCCCATGGCTAAACATCCGACCGAATAAGTTTATACATGCAAGTCTGTATCCTGCGATGGACTTTTCGTTTAGAAACCTCAATATATCCTTTTCTACGAACCGTGGTGACGGACAACGGCAAGGGACGCCAAGACGGGCATGTCCGGGACGCTTGTACGCGCGCGTACGGTAAGAAACCGTCTGCGAGGGCGAGACGAGACGCAGACAACGCCCTCAGCCCCGACAACCCCCTATATCGTCCCTCGCGCGATCCGCCCCGACGACGAGAGATCCCCGGAGCCATGGTCGTCCGCTCGCGGTCGTCGCTCCGCGTCTCCGCGCGACGAGACGATGCTGATCCTGCGGCCAGCACGCGCGCCTCGCGGCGACGCCTCGACGGCGACGCCCCGTCCCTCGCCCACGCCAAAGGCGCCCTCGATCAGAAGGACAGCAGACCGCATCGCCCGCTGCCTCGACGGCCCGCGAGACCGCAGCGCCCGTCGTCGCGGCGGCCTCCGCTGTCGTCGCGCCCTGCCAGCGCCGCCCACGGCCGCCCGCCCAAGAGGGCCAGGCCGCCGTCCGCCGCCCCCGCGAAGCAGCCGCTGCGCTGCAGAGAGTCTCCGGACCCTCTCAACACCATCTCGTCGCCCACGGCGTCGCCCCCGCGGCCGCGGCCCAGGCTGAGTGCCCCGGCCGCCCTTGCGGGCTCCGGTGCGGCGTCGCCGCCGTCCGCCGCCGCAACACGCGCCACCCGCCGCTCCGGACACGCCCTCCCTGTTGCCGTGGACAACGACGCGGACAAGACCCCCGCGGGGCCGTCGACCTCGGGGGACGACGCTGCAAGGCCAAACGGAGCGCCCCGGAGCAGCACCAGGAACGCCCCGGCCGCGTCCAATGGCAACGTGGTGCCCACGGAGAGGAGATCCCTGCGGTCCCATGACGGCGGGTCCCGCTCCAGGAGCGAGCTGGCCCAGTACTTCCCCAACTACGAGCAGATGATCAGCCTGGAGCCTCCCAAGCCTGGTGAGCACGGCGCCCTGTGGTGAAGTAGAGAACCCCGGTCTGACTGGAGTAGAGTTTTTGACAGGGGACACGACCGCCATCCTCATCGACGACCTGACCGAACCCCCGCTCTCACCGCCCGCCCCCTCCTCCCCGTCCCGCAGTCGGAAGCGCCGCAAGCCCTCTGACGCCGACTCGCCGTTCGGGAACCCCCTCCTGCAGCTCCATGACTGCGAGGTTGTCCAACTGCCGGAACCGGACCCGCCGGCGGAGGATCCGCTGGGGGACGACACATACTTCAAAGCGCACCGGAGGATCGAGCGGCAGGAGAAGCAGCTCCGGAACATCGAACGGGAGAGGGCGCAGCACGAGAAGCTGCAGCTGGACCGCCTGCTGGACGAGCTGCAGGGCCACGACTGGCTCCGCGTGATGGGCATCAGCGGGATCACCGAGTCCGAGAAGAAGCTCTACGAGCCCAAACGCGCGCTCTTCATCAAGGAGGTGTCCGCGTTGATCGAGAAGTTCAAGGTCTGGAAGGAGGAGGAGAAGCGAAGAAAGCAGGAAAAGGAGCAGCAGATGTTGCTGCAGGCAGCAGCAGCGGCAGAACAAGCCGCTCCCCGACAGGATGAGCATGAGTCCAAGCCAGAAGAGCAGGGAGAAGGCGGTGAGGAAGAGGAGGAGGAGGAGGAGGAGGAGGAGGAGGAAGAGGAAGAAGAGGAGGATATCGATGCTCAGCTCAACGGCGGTGCTTCGTCCGATATCCAGAGCTTCGGCGAGCCCCCCGACATCAACGACGTTGATGCCCTGGCTGCCCGTCAGCTGCTCCAGGAAGCCAAGTCCGCCTCCCGCCAGCAGCGACAGAAGACGGCCGGAGGAGAACCGCCGCACTCATCGGCATCCCCTCAGGTTCCCCCTTCGGCCCCTCCGCCCGAGAAACCATTCACCTCGTTCTACTCCAACAGATACCTCCGCGACGCGGCCCTGGCCGGCCATCGCCGCGGACGCAGCCGCTCCGCGTTCGGCCAGCCGATACCCGACCTGGCGGAGCGCGACTTCGAGCTGCCGCCGGACATTTTGACGGAGGAGGCGATCAACAGCTGCATGAGGAAGCGGAGGAGATTGAGGAGGGAAAGCAGGGGTTAGCTTGGTCGTTTCCGGTATAGCATGAGGTGTTATATATTTTTTCTATTCTGTTTGACGATGGTGTCCGTTTTCTTTCTGCTCGTCCTGTTTTAGTATCTTTATAATCATCCTTCTCGTTGATGTCTGTGGCAACGTATGTAGGTGGAATGCGGGAAAACGGGCTCTTTGTTTTGTTTTATCCTTAGATCTGGAAAGTATTCTTTTAATTACAGGGTGGGTGTGTGATATTTCTTTTCTTTTCCTTTCTTTTTTTTTCTTTTGTTTTTTTTTTTGTTCTGGCAATGTATGGATTATTCTACATACATACTACACAGATACCATTCGGCAGGAAAGGAACCCTTTGTAGTTTTTCGTTCCCGAGTTAGCTTCGGACACTCATGTATGGTATGGCATATGTAGCTGCTGCTCCGGATTGAACTGGTTCATTCATTCATCCATCCATTTCAAACCCGTCTTTTCTTGGATCGAGATCGATGATTGCTCTCTGCGCTGGTATACAGTACACAGCAGGTCCGTTCCGTCTGGGCTTGACGGGACTGCCTGCTTCGCGGCTGCTTGCGCTGGCGATGTCCGTCCGACTTGGGAAATGGGAGGAAAAGCGACCGCAGCAAACGGTCCAAACAGAACTCGGCCGACTCCGATCGGGACGCCTGCCGGACGCTCGGACATGCCCCGGGCGACCCCACAGCCTCGGCTGCGACCCCGCGCGCTGGCGTGGGGGTCTGGCGGGTGCACGGCATGGTCAACCCCATATCTGCCGTCGAGCTGACTCGAGCAGCCCGCTGCGACGACGCCGCGGGGCCAATGATATGCTGATGCTCCTGCCTGCGTCGGCAGCTCGGCCGAGGCGGGCGGGAAAGGTGGGGGTCGGCGCGCGTGGGCGTGGGGGTGCTTGCCCCGGAGGGAAACCGCGGCCAGACGCAGCTGCCTGTCTGGCTCGCTAGTACGTAATGGGCGATCCCGCTGCGACTGGTTTGTGTTCCGCTGTGTATATATATATACATATACATATATATATATATATCCGTCCGGATCCTCCCAGCATCTTTCCGCTTCCATACTTCTGTCCCTGCTTCCCCGAAGCTCCTACCATACGAGATGGCCCGTCCGCTGAAACCCGGCGTCTACGTCCCGACCACCGCCTTCTTCACCGGCCCCGACGAGGAGGTCGACCTCCCCACCGTCGAGCAGCACGCCGCCTTCCTCGCGGGCGCCGGGGTCGCAGGCCTCGTCGTCCAGGGCAGCACCGGCGAGGCCGTCCACCTGGACCGCGACGAGCGCAAGCGCATCACCGCCGCGACCCGCCGCGCCCTGGACGCGGCCGGCTTCGCGTCCATGCCCATCATCGTCGGCGCGGGCGCCCAGTCGACGCGCGAGACCATCCAGCTGTGCAGGGACGCCGCCGAGGCCGGCGGCGACTATGTCATCGTCCTGCCCCCCTGCTACTACCACCCGCTGGTCGGCCGCGACGCGCTGCTCGACCACTTCCGCGCCGCCGCCGACGCCTCCCCGCTGCCGCTGCTCATCTACAACTACCCCGGCGCCGCGTCCGGCGTCGACCTCACCTCGGACGACATCCTCGCGCTCTCACAGCACCCCAACATCGTCGGCGTCAAGCTGACCTGCGCCAACACGGGCAAGCTGGCCCGCATCGCGGCCGCCGCCAAGCCCGGCTTCGTCACCCTGGGCGGCTCCGCCGACTTCACGCTGCAGACGCTCATCGCGGGCGGGCAGGGCGTCATCGCGGGGCTGGCCAACCTCGCGCCCCGCGCGTGCGTGCACGTCATGGAGCTCTACAACGCGGGCAACGTCGCGGAGGCGCAGAGGGCCCAGGCCGTCGTGGCCCGCGCCGACTGGGTCGCCATCAGGGGCGGCTTCGTCGCCGTCAAGAGCGCGCTGGACGCCTTCTACGGCTACGGGGGCCTGCCGCGGCGGCCGTGCGTCGCGCCGTCCGCCGAGGCCGTGGCCGCGCTGAAGGAGGGGTTCCGCGAGGTCATGGAGCTGGAGCGCTCTTTGGCCAAGTGACGCGCGAAGGGAATGGATGGAGAAAGAGAAAACGGAAGGGAAAAGGGTTACACGGATCTCATGGTATATAGGATAGTAATACAGCATTCGAGCTTGATGAATGACAAATCATGAAGCATTGTATCTACAACTTTTGCCAGTAGTCTCTGTTTGAAGCTTTCTGACCATGGTATCAAGCACACTCCCCATCTACGCCGCGGTCCAGACTACCTGGTGCCTAGGTAGACAGATAACTGTCTTCCCTGAGCTTTGAGTCTCTCATCAGCTCTAGATTAGGTAGGTAGCAGCCTAGACCTTGCTGACTTTGTTTAATTACTCCGAGGTACTTTTGTTGTTGTTGTTGTTGTTGCATCCATGTCTCCTGAATGAATCAAACAGAAAATGAAATAAAAAAGTAAAAAAAAAAAAAAAAAAAAAAAAAAAAAAAAAAAAAAAAAAAAATAAAGGGACTCTGTTCATCTTTGCAGCAGCATATTATTTATATTGCATGTAGTGACTGACTATAACCTCCGCGGGCTCAGAATCGGCTGGCTCCTGTCGGGGAGTTCTTAACTCGTCTATCTGGCGTCCGGCGTGGCGTGGGGGGTGACGGGGTGCGGGGTGAAGGTTGGGGGAGGTTGGGGGGAGGGGGGGTTGCACGGGTAGATTAAGAGGATATGCTTTGGTTTTAACCTCCCGAGTCCGTTAGGTACTGTACAGTAGAAGATATCGACTCGGATCGAATCGAATTGACACCTTCTTTCTCTCTCTCTCTCTCTCTCTCCCCTTTCAGACCATCTCTCTGATCGAACCAGGCCCGTTCCGTACTACCTACATACTCAAGTAAAGGTACCTCGCTGTACCTATGTGCCCAAAATAAGTGCCTCAGAACCGTCTCCTGCAACACGCCCAGGATCCCTATCCATTGAAGTCCCCATACCGAACGTTGTACCTGCTTCCGCGTCGAGTTCCATTGAGAAGAGGTTTAAAAAAAGTTTGCTCTTTCTGACAACCTTGACCTCCTTCTTCCAGAAGAGCAAGATGCGTGCGGTAGATGCATGCCTACGTATGAACGGTTCCTGTACCCCCACCTCCTGTACAGGACTATTCGCCAGGGAGCGGGGTAGAGCTACCGATTATCCAACTGCTGGGGATCTTGCTATTCAGCCTGAATCGTTATCATTATCATTGACCAGCCGGGATAGCTAAGCAATTCAAGTGCCCCGTCGATCTACGTACTGTACTGTACATCCATTCCAATAGGCGGATCTTCAAGACTCGATAATCGGTCAGTGGATCATCCCATCTATCTATCCATCCATCCATTCACCGGGTCTCTTCTTACACATCCCCGTTAGGAAGCGCCTCGATATATACAGCACGTATATATACCAAGTATACAGCCCGATGGACGCGCTCGCCACGCTCTTCTCCCTCGCGGGCCGCACGGCGCTCGTGACGGGCGGGACGCGCGGCATCGGGGCCGCCATGGCCGTCGCGCTGGCGGAGGCGGGGGCGGATGTCGTTCTGGTGCAGGTACATCGCTTCCTCTCACATCCCTGGATCGATTATAATGGGCTCTCCTCTATCTTAGATCTAAGAGAACAGCCACAGACTGACTGATTGGGTTGTTATGTTACTCTCCAGAGAGACCCCGCCAACGACGCAACCAAGAGGCAGATCGAGGCATTAGGAAGAAAGGTATCTGTCTACAAGGCGGATCTGTCAAGGAAAGAGGACGTGTCCGGCCTGGTGGCCCGGGTGCTGGCGGACGGGAACGACGTCGACATCCTGCTCAACTGCGCGGGGATCCAACGAAGGCATCCGAGCCATGTGTTTCCGGACGGGGAGTGGGATGAGGTTTGCACCTCCTATCTCTTTATATATATATATATATATATTTGCTGAGGTTTTGTGATGTCTAGGTCCTCCAGACCAACCTCACCGCCGTCTTCACCCTCTGCCGCGACGTCGGCGCCTACATGCTCTCCCGCCCGCCCGACCCCGTATCCCACCTCCGCGGGACGATCATCAACATCGCCTCGCTGACTTCCTTCCAAGGTGGAATCACCGTTCCCGCCTACGCGGCCGCCAAGGGCGGCGTGGCGCAGCTGACCAAGGCGCTGTCGAACGAGTGGGCCGGGCGGGGCGTCACGGTCAACGCGGTCGCGCCGGGGTACGTCGCGACGGAGATGAACGCGGCGCTGTTGGAGGATGAGGAGCGGAAGAGGGCGATCCTGGAGAGGATCCCGGCAGGGAGGTGGGGGACGCCGGGGGATTTCAGGGGCGTGGTGGTGTGGTTGGCGGGGCGGGGGGCGGCGTATGTGTCGGGGCAGGTGGTGACGGTGGATGGGGGGTGGATGGGGAGGTAGCCCTGCGGTCTCCTTTTGTCTGGATATATATATATATATATAGGATTGACGGTTTGATATATGTTGGACGTGCACGGTTCATGGGGTACTGTAGTCCTTCTGGATATGACATCAATTTGCGATGGCAAGGCTCTGGATCCTTGGGAGTAAGCACAGATATACTCCGTAGAGGACAATCCATGACCATCTCTCATTTGATGCACCTGGGTCTACAGCGTATTTTCAGATGTCTGTCCAGCCGTTGACAGGAGATGCCCTCCCCGCAACGCCCCCACGGATCCACGCGAGTCGCCTGCCGTACACGGTAATCTGTAACCCCAAACCCGGAGACCGGGGAAACCGAATGATGGAGTTGCAATCGTTCAGCAGTACATCAGTCGCTGGAGGTTTCCCTGACGAATTTATGACTATTTTAGCCACCTCTATACGCAATATAGTCCATTGACCTGTAAAGCGTCAATACATACGACCATAGGGTGTGGAAAACAGGGCTTCCCGTCCGCTCAGCCGTACTTAAGCCACACGCCGGCTGGTTAGCGATCCCAGCTGTTGTGTATTCTTCTTGTCTTTTTTTCCCAAAAGGTTGTCTACTCTTTTTTATTTCGTTTCTATCAATTAAAGGGCAAGCAAAGGGGAAAGTCAGGATGGAGATTGATGACGACAACAGAGTATAGGCGTACAAGTATTGATACATCCCCCACTAACTTTGGGGAAAAGAAAGTAGCATAGCTAATACCAGTCATTAGAGATCTCCTGCGAAAGCACATTCTATACAGTAATCTACCAATTCAGCGCTTAGCGGGTAATTTCGATCAGACCAGCCTCGGCATCGGCCACGCCAAAAGCCAATGCCATTGCCGCTCCAATTCGGTCGCCACGGTCTGGACGACGCTTCTACTCCAACCCCTTATCCACCAGCATCTCCGTAGCGCATGCAGACAGACGGCATAGTGAGCCACCACGATCGGCGCCACCGGACGATGGCCGATCCCACTCGGCCAGGAAACCAGGCTCGACCGCGCGCCAACCCCCCGCGAGAGGGACATGATCTGCCGGAGCCCGCTCAGCGGATCCGATATCGTCCCCGTTCCCGCCGCAGGACGCATAGCCGCAGATGGTCAGAAGTCCCGAAAAGGCCAGACATGCTTCGAGATCGTCGTTGCGAGAAAGGCCGGATGATGACAGGACGGACCGAAAACGGGAAATCCCGCGGTTCTGATGTTCCATGGCTGCCGTCACGTGTGAGACCCGTGCATCCGGGTCCACCGGGGCGAGATGGAGTGACGGCAAGGCGAAGACGCCATATCGGACGAAGTCGTATCGCGAGTAATAACGCCGGATGGCCGAGTCCCAGTGTCGAAAGTTCTCCAGCTCCGAGACCTTGTCCACACCGGCCGAGATGACGGTGAAGTAATGGCGGGCGAGGAGCCTGTTGCTTGCTGGAAATGACAAGCGGGCCAAGGCTGCGGAGGGCCCTGAGATCGCCTCAGAGGAGGACGACGGACTTGGACGAGAAGAAGACGGGCCGGATGGGCGGTTGTAGCCTCTGAAAGGATCGTGGGAAGACAGCAGATGGCGATAGATGCAGGGTTGCTGCTTCGTGCGACATCGTCGGCATGCCGGTTGCTCCTCATCGCACTGGGACACGACTTCAGCCTCGGCATCACGGGGGCATGCGTGTGCATTCCTGATAATAATACCTTCTTTCTGGCCTCTCTGCACTGCTTGCATCCAGGGTGGGAGTTCTGGTGGGGACGCCTAGAAGGCATGTCTAGCAGACGGGAGGAATATTGACAATTAAGACATAGCGATCTAGATCCCTTGCAATCGCAGCTCGTCCCTCAGCCTCGCCAACAGTATTTCCAGTCAATCACGCAGAATATAAATCGTATGTGTGGTAAGGACATGGGAGAATGTTCGATATGTCGATGAATACTGGTCAAGGCTTAGCTGATCCATCTCACTCTTACTTGAACCAGTATGGTTTACGCCACGGAAGTAATCAGGGATTACTTGGATTGGTATGGTTTACGCCGCAGCGACTGCCAAATGAAACTATACAGACGATCAACTCTTCTGGACGGTCCATACTATAGATTCACAATGTAGAGCAGGAAACAAGCGGCCGGCCAGTCGACATGCTCTCCAGTCTGAAAAGGTAAAAGTTTACGCCAACAGGTCATCTCAACGCTGGGCATGACAGTGGATATCTTCCTGATATAAGTAGCAATGAATTCCCCGAGTCCTCTGGATTTCTCCCTACTTGTATACACAGTACATTCCTTTCCAACATGCTCCCTCAACAGTTATTGTTTCCACTCGCAGTCGTCGCCCTGAGTCCGAGTTGAGCGTCGTTCCTATCCCTCCAAATGTCACCGGCATCGAACCCGAATCCTGCATCTGGTCGCGCGACGGCTCCGTGATTCTCTGTCCGTTCTACGGCTCCGATGGGCGGTCGGAAATCGGGTCGATCCGAGCGGACGGGTCGGGATACGCCTGTCTCAACCTGCGGCATTCCGCATGGCGACGGCATCGGCTATCTGAGCGCTCTTCCAGACCAGAAATCCATCTTCTTTGGGTCTCAGGATGCAGCCGGTCTCCCCGGCGCGTCGGTGCGGCCCCAGATCCTCGAATGCAGCCCCAGTGTTCTCGACTGTCGAGCTGCCACCATCCACTCCGTCTCGATCCCGCAGCCTGGACCACGACATCACCGTGCTTCAGGCCCGAGAGCCACGGATCGCCCCCGACGGTCGTCACTATCTCGTGAGCGCAGTGCGGACGGATGGGTTCCTCATGCTGCTGGGTGAGCTGTCCCTGACAAACGACACGACATACACCGTCGATCGTCTCAAGCGCTCAACCCATCATCCCAGAATCCTCCTCGCAGCAGCGACGACTGGGCCAGCCGTCTGGCGTGGTACGAAGCCAAGGCCTTTTTCAAGGGCAACACGATCCTCTACGCCAGCACGCGCGGCGACGGCTTCGACTTCGACGGCTGGTCGCTCGATCTGCAGACCGGGCAATCAACCCGGCTCACGCGCTACCTGGAATGGGACGAGGACATCACTCTGGATCCCTCGGGCCAGTACTATCTCATCGGCTCCGCCCGGCACTTCCACAACCAGCTCCGTTCTCTCAGCGCGATGAAGCTGCCCCGTTCCTCGACTATGCGCTGACCGGCCTGTCGTCCTACTCGATCCTCGGATCGAACGCCGAACGCCTCCACCTGCTGGAGAAATGGCTCCTTCCGAGAGAATCGGGCGATGATCAGGACTGCTCCAGCGGCCAGATGATCAACAACAAGACGGGAGGGTGGACCGGTGGCTCCGCGAAGTTCCCATGGAACCCCAACGGTACCATGGCCGTCTGGGGCGAGAGAGGTCCGGATAATGCGACCAGGCTGGTTGTCGCCCGCTTTCCCACGCTGCCCCCGGCCAGGCCTCTCTATTATGAAAACCCGGACCAGGACCGCGCCTGCCAGACGATCACGCCGACGTGGGCTCCGTTACTCGAGGACTGCCCTCTCCTGAAGGGAGGACGCTACACGATTGCATCCCCCCGGGGAGGTCAAGCGGTTTTGGACCTGGCGGTGGCTGGGATGGTCGGCGCGTATAACGGGATCTTATATGAGAACTATACCTCTCGCGATGGCACCGTCATCAACGGCTACGGACACATCCGCATCAGCATCGAGACTCGCAGTCAGAACGACAGCGGTTTTGAGACAGACCGCGCGCGTGATATGCGGCGTGGCGGAGAGCACGGTTGACGGCGTCAAGCGTGTGACCCATCAGGGGCAATGGAATCCGGCCTGTCACTTTCCGATGCCTGGCAGCTGTCCGGATGGCGCCGATGCAGACGGAACGATTCGCGGTCAGGGTGGAAATTTCTCCCTTCCTTGGGCGTGTGAGGGTCGTATTTGACCGTCATCTTTTTTTTTTTTCTCCGTATTTTAGTGAATCTTTTTTTTCGTTGGTTTGTGCGAAACCGTTGCAGTCCCCTTCCTCATTCTTGTTAGTGTGGGTAGTTAATGTTATTAATCTAGAATTGTTCCCTCTTGGCATCAGAAGCCTACAGAAAGAAGATTGTGGTTATTTAAAGTATGTACAGAGTACAGTTGCTTCTGGGCTTCACTCCACGTTAGGGGCTTGTTCTATACCTTTTCTTTTGGAATCAAATGCTTGAATCACAAGCATACGGGTGTGCCTCGAGCTCAGGGTCGGCTCTCGGCAAGAGCACTCCCCTTCCTTGATTCTTGCAGCCGCGATTGCCCTCCTCGTCTTAGACTTCATCGTTTTGTGGGATACCTTGCGAATTCCTTGTGCTGGATAAGCCATCAAATCCAATGCAGCTATTATGTTATATTTTAGCCAGTCAAATCAGGCTCACTTCCTTCCCTGCCGTGATGAGAACAAGCTCTTATAAAAAAGGGCAGGCATACCAGAGGATACTTTGTTGGTAAGATGTAGGGTTCCCTTCAACCCCTGCACTATACCGAGAGCCCCTTCCTTCTTGCTGCCTTTATAGAGTTGTGCGAAGATGTCTGTCAAGCCCTCTGACATGCTGTATATGAGACTTTTTTTTCTGCAACAATAGCGCCGGACTTCCAATCGTGAGCATTTCCACAATAATCCCTAACATGATCGCCATACATACATTTTGGGTAAAAATTTCGAAGGCGCCTCCGTTGTGGCAGCAAGCGGAATGATATCCACCCATTGCGGCCTTGTGTGGTATACACCGAGAAATTTACCAAGGCTTTTTTTTTCCAGAAGCCGCCCCCATTGCTGCTGTGTGGTAGTTTCTAAGACGCGCCCCGAGTATATGATGGGCATCATTCATCAAACTGACGCTGGAAGCGATGGTTTTGCATGTCCCCGATGGAACTCTTGGTCCAGAGAGGTTTCGACGAATATATCAGTTTCGCTTTGATAAAGATCCGTACTGGCCTTCCTTTAACAGATATCTCCTACCTTTGAAGAGACGTAGAGGCATCCCCCGCACGCCACCCCACGGAACCACGTGAGATGGCCCGTGAGCTGCCGGACCAGGCAATAAACAAAGCACGGACCCCGGAGGCCGGGGAAACCCTTCCGCGGAACACCCGATCCGGGAGACCCCGAGCAGGCGGGCTGCTCCGGCTTTTCCCCAGGTTTTGCTTGCTTATGTACAAAGGTGCTGTTGTCTGCCCTCCGAGGGACTTCCCCTGAGAACGTGGGACGCTCGTTTAACAGATCGGCTTCCTGATAGGACACCAGCATCCCGACCTGCCTATCGCGGAAAAGAGCATGCACTCACCGCGGTGACGTCGAGGGCGGTCTGGACCCTTGATAAGCGAGGGGTTACATGGACCAGCGCAGTAAACGGTGAATCCCCGCAGGTACCGTACATGTACCTCCGATGTACTGTTGCTACCGTCGAGATGAACGCAGCCGGTGGATCTGGGATGGAACCATGTAACGCTGGCCCTTGATAAGGCGCCGGACGCAAGGTGGGATCGTGTGTGCGTGGTGAGCTGGAGTCGGTCGATCACAGAGCAGAGGATGCAGCTTGCAGCGTGGCTGGAAATACGAGATCGAAGAGAGAGCAGCTGATAGTCTCACAGGCAGGCATGACCGCAACCGGCAACACACAGGACGACACGATGTCTTTGTTGATGGGGGCGGAGGGCGGCGCCGCTGACTCGCCGGCCCCTGGCATGGCGCAGCGGAGAGACAGGGACCGTCTTCGTTCTTCCTCCTCCCCTGCACGTCCCCGACGATATAAACACATGGGCCTCTCCTCGCACTCCTCTGAGCTCTGCTCGTCCTCCATCCGTCCTCTCTGCTCGTTGCCATGCGCCCCCGCGCCCTGCTGGCCTCGCTGGCCTCGCTGACGGCCGTCTCCGCCGTCGCCGTCAACCCGCTGCCCGCCCCGCGCAACATCACCTGGGGCTCCTCCGGGCCCTTACATCTCGCCGGCCCGCTGCTGCTCAAGACCCCCTACAACCCCCTCGTCTACCAGGCCTGGGAGCGCACCATCTCCTCCATCCTCAACCTGCGCTGGACGCCCGCCGCCACCGAGGCGCCCATCGCCAGCTACCCGCCCTTCCCCACGCCCTCCTCCGGCAGCAGCAGCAGCAGCAGCAAGGACAAGCGGGGGCTGCCCCTGCTCATCGACGTCGACCTCGATATTGAGGACTACGAGGCGGACCTGCAGCACGGTGTCGACGAGTCGTACACGCTCGACATCACCGCCGACTCGCACACCGTCCGCATCACGGCCAAGACCGTCTGGGGCGCCCTCCACGCCTTCACCACGTTCCAGCAGCTCGTCATCTACGACGGCAACGGTGGCTACCTCGTCGAGCAGCCCGTTAGCATCCAGGATGCGCCGCTCTACCCCTACCGCGGCGTCATGATCGACACGGGCCGCAACTTCCTGTCCGTCGCCAAGATCTACGAGCAGCTCGACGCCATGGCCCTGGCCAAGCTCAACGTCCTGCACTGGCACCTCGACGACACGCAGTCGTGGCCCGTCGCCATCCAGGCCTACCCGGAGATGACCAGGGACGCCTACTCCCCGCGCGAGGTCTACTCGCACGACGACCTGCGCAACATCATCCAGTACGCCCGCGCCCGCGGTATCCGCGTCATCCCCGAGGTCGACATGCCGGGCCACTCGGCCGCCGGCTGGAAGCAGGTCGACCCGGACATCGTCGCGTGCGCCGACTCGTGGTGGTCCAACGACGTCTGGGAGTTCCACACGGCCGTCGAGCCGCCGCCCGGCCAGCTCGACATCGTCTACAACAAGACGTACGACGTCGTCAAGACCGTCTACACCGAGCTGTCCGGCGTCTTCCCGGACAACTGGTTCCACGTCGGTGGCGACGAGCTGCAGACCAACTGCTACAACTTCAGCGCCCGCACGCAGAGCTGGCTCGCTGAGGATCCCTCCCGCACCTACGATGACCTGGCCCAGTACTGGATCGACCACGCGGTGCCCATCTTCCGCGACGTCCCCGGCCGCGAGCGCCGCCTCGTCATGTGGGAGGACATCTTCAACGCCGACGTGCACGCCACGGACGTCCCCAAGGACATCGTCCTACAGACGTGGAACGGCGGGCTGACCAACATCAAGAACCTGACCGCCAGCGGGTACGACATCATCGTGTCGTCGGCCGACTTCTTCTACCTCGACTGCGGCTACGGCGGCTTCGTCACCAACGACCCGCGCTACGACGTCATGTCCAACCCGGACCCCAACACCCCCAACTTCAACTACGGCGGCAACGGCGGCTCCTGGTGCGCCCCTTACAAGACCTGGCAGCGTATCTACGACTACGACTTCACGCTCAACCTCACCGAGGCCGAGGCCAAGCACATCCTCGGCGCCGTCACCCCGCTCTGGTCCGAGCAGGTCGACGACACCGTCGTCACGGGCAAGATGTGGCCGCGCGCGGCCGCGCTGGCGGAGCTCGTGTGGTCGGGCAACCGCGACCCCGCGACGGGCCGCAAGCGCACGACGCAGATGACGCAGCGCATCCTCAACTTCCGCGAATACCTCGTCGCCAACGGCATCCCGGCCGCGCCGCTCGTGCCCAAGTACTGCCTGCAGCACCCGCACGCGTGCGACCTGTACTATAACCAGACTGCGATCGAGTAGGAGTCTCGTAGATTGGGTAGTGTACCTTGATTTTTTTTGGACAACAGGCAGAGAAGACGTTCTTAGAAGTTTGGAGCAGGATCCATACATACATACAAACCTACTTCACCTCTTCGTTCTGAAAGTCAACTTTGTATACATAATTAATCAGTTCCTAATTGAAGGCCATATTGTATCCTGTCGCTGTGTACGATGTGCAGTAAGTACGTGCCAGGATCAACACATATACGGCTAGCAGAGCAGACAAACCGCAGTATGTACCATATGGTGCAGCACATACATGTACAGTATACACAAGACCGTTCAACCAACCTAACATGACTATGCTTACCTTCATGGGGCAGTACTAATATCCATACCTAAGCTAATCAGGGATATATGTATATATATGTAAAGAAAGAGAAAATTCAACCACTGTTGACTTGCTCTTGCTCTTCCTCTCAACCTGTTATTGTTCGCTAGTGCATTGGAGTGGCATTGTTTGCTCCTTTTGTTCTGGACGGGCGGCGATATATATAGTACACATGTTTTCCGGGGGTGCGGGTGCAATCAATCTCTTTCCGGAAACCTGCGCGGGTCGGCCCGTCCCGGTGCCCCTACCTTACCTACCCGTGGAACCTCTTCCCCCGCCCCCTCGGCTTGCCTTTTTTCCTCTGGGCCCAAAAGTCATGGGCCAAATCCACGGAATAATGGATGGACAGACCGCCGGTGTGCGGTATCGGAGAATCTGAATCTGGCGTGGTGGAGATATTTCACACATACGTACATTTACATGCAGTATGTAACTACTAACATATTTGAGGAGATTGGGATCTGGGGGATTGAAATGGAGGTGGATGGTTTTTTTTGTCACTGGAGCGGGCGGGTCAATGCCTATGTTCTTTCTTGGTGTACTGTAGTCTCTGATATATTTCAAATAATACAAGTAGGTAGGGGTTAGGTTCACGGTTTATGAATGAATAATGGCTACTACTCTGTACGTACTTGTTGCACTTGGGGGGGTGTGTGTATGTGTGTGTGTTATGTTATGCAAGGCCGTGGGGACTAAAAAAAGATATATTCTAACTAACTAGGTAACTATAAATACTCTAGACAAAACCAACAAGCACGTCTGCTGGGCTAACCAACCCGTCCAATCCAGCTCAAGTACGGGAATTAGAAAAAAATATTCAAAAAAAAAAAAAAAACTGCCGGAGGAAAGAGACAGAGAGTCGACTTGGGGCGCGATGAGCGCCGCCTCGAGCAAGCGACAACCCCCTTGGTCAGGTAGACTGGAGCCACTTCCACCGCCGCTCTAGTCGTACACCTCCTCGTAGGCCTCCTCGTACTCCTCGCGGGCCTCCTCGTACTGCTCGCGGGCGCGCTCGAGCCGCTCGACGTCACTGCTCGAGGCGTCAGAAGGATACTCCTCTGGTGGTGGTGGGGGAGGGGGAACCGACCGTTCTTCTTCGCGCTCCGAGTCGTTGTCCTCTGCAGTGTCGAGCAGTTAGCATGGGAATACGATGCTGGAAAATAACAGGAGACCGGAAACGTACCGAGAGCGTGCGTGATCAGCGCACCGCCAATGGCACCGACGGCGAGACCGGCCGCGCCGGCCGCGAGCATCTTGCCGGTGTCGCTGTGCTTCTTCTCCTCCTCCTTGTACTCGTAGCTCTCGTAGGACTCGGCAGGAGCGGGAGCAGGGGGTGGTGGAGGAGCCTGGCTGTAGTACCCGGAGGATTCACCCCGCGAGGCCTCGTATCCGGACGGCTGGCTGTAGGGCGGCTCCCATTGCGAGCGGCCGGTGGCGGGCTCGAAGTAGTACGCGCGCTGCGAGTACGAGTCCCAGTGCTGCACCCAGCCCGCGGGGAGGGGTGGTGGGGGGCCGGGCGGAGGCCGGGCCTGTGGTGGCGGTGCTCCTCCGTAGGGCTGGGGCTGTCCGTAGGGCTGCTGGCCGTAGGGGGGCTGTCCGCCATACGGCGGCTGCTGACCGTATGGGGGTTGCTGGCCGTACGGCTGGTATGGAGGCTGCTGTCCGTAGTAACTCATGTTGTGTTCACGCTCTGGAGACGGCACGGGTCAGGGTTGCCAAGGAGCAGGTTGGGTGTGATGTGTGCATACCTTCGTGCTTCTCGTGCTTCTCCTGCTTTTCGTGCTTTTCGTCGTCGTCCTTGAAGATATTAAGCTCCTCAAGCTTCTTCAGGAGGCCCATAGAACTGCCGATCCCTGCGATGAGGAGAGCACGAGATTATAACAGACTGGAAGGGGAGGACTCGACGAGGGGAAGCAGAGCGTGCCTTATGTATCTCCTGCCGGATGCCCGTCGTGACGCTAGAAAGTTCTTGGATCACCCCAGCTGACTCTTGGCGGAGTCCCACCGGTTTCGTGACAGTATCCGTGGGTTTGGCGCTTGCGCGAGTGTGCTAGGATTATAAATCTGTCGGACTATGGGGTCTAGATGTTGCCTTGTATCGGGTTTTATAGAGTGATCGGACAGAGGCTACTGGAAACGGTGAACATCAGCTTGCTGTGAGGCTGTGCAATCTGCCCTGAACAGCCTGATACCATTTCTTGGCCTTTTACGTCGAGGTCATCAGAATCAGAGGCAGCAAAAGACGGCGGTAGCGTAGTGAATCCAAGTCAATCACAACACCACTTGGGCAGTATCTCAGCTGGCACCAGAAGAGATCTCCGCAGCTGGTGAAACGTTTATGACTCGAACAACACCATCAGACCCCTGGAAGAGGCCGCATCTCCCTTGGATGCTGTTGTATAACAGGGAGATAAGGTAGCCTGCACATCCCACATACATCGTCGCAGCAGGTGTCTTCTGGCCACAACGGGGCAAATCCCGCAGCAGCAGCGACAGCACCATTACCGTACCGAACCAGCACCAATAGTCCAGAAGAAGCAAGAAATAAAATACCGCGGGCGTCCGAGACGTCCCCAGCAGGACGACGGTCATCTGGGACGAGGGGACCGCGCCGCTGGTCGAGCAACCGGGCTGACTACGTGGGGCACGATCAGTGGCGGTGTGAGGCTGGTGCGATGCGTCGGGTGGATCGAGGTCGACGCTAGAGCCACTAGGCGCCTCGGAGAGCCGCTGCCGAGGGCTGCCCCCCTGAACGCCGGAACGACGGTTTGCGCTGGTGCTGGGCTCGAGGGGCCTATTTTCTGGAACCCGGTTCTCTCGGTTAGGAATCCAGGAGATCACCGTGCTGCGCGTTGCGTGGTCCGTAGGGCATGCCCTTCCCTGTTCGGTATCTATACGGAGAATCGTGGACCGCTTGTCCTAATATTAGAGCCCTTTTTTAACTGGATCGAAATCGGACTCTGGGGCTCCTTAATTGCGACCTCCGCGGGCCTGCCAGTTTAGGCATATCTGGCGTGCCGACCCCGCTCCAACACGTGACTCGGCGCCGGATCGTCATGACACCGAATGCCTTAATGCAGACTATTTAATCTTAGGCTGGGCCCTCCCGATCTGGCCGACAGCTGTGGCGTCGAATGGTGGCTTGTGTCTAAGACTGATGACGCGGCAGGTCGTTCGAGCAGGAGATGCATCGCTCAGCTGGTCAATCAGCAAGCCACATGTACTTTTCAGCAAAATTTACTTACCAGGAGGGTCACTACCAGTGTTGTCGTTGACAATCTTGGTTCCTCTGTCAAGACATCTTTGGAAAGGCATTCTGTCAGTTGTCAGTCTGTCACTGGAGACATGTGCTGGTCCTTGTGTTATAGCCGGAGTTGGCATAAAGGAGGGGTATGTCATGTGGAGGTCACGTGACAATGGATCAAAGCCCGCCATCTTGATCCAGCGAGGCCTATGATCCAACACCCAGAATGATCCAAACAACTCATTGATCCAGGCAGACAGGCATGTATATAATGACGCTCCTTTCAGACAGATTTCGACCCTCGTGGTCGACTCACATAGCAACCTGGCATATAGGCATTGCTAGTAACACAGGCTTGTTCTTACTATTATATTGCTCACCCCCTTGTTTCTTATCTTCAAGATAAACCCAAACGACCCCTTGGGCCTAGTCGCTAGGGCCCGTCGTTACACTGAGATTGTCTGTAAAATAGATCCCAGGTACTCCCACTGTGAAGAGTGTGTCTGATGAGGTTTGACTGCTTGTGATAGTAGTAGTTTTTTCTGGGGCTGACTGTGAGATCTTTTACTTCTCTGTTTGTCCTTTTTGCTGATGTGGTCAGTTGATCAATTAAAAGAAGCTATTGATAAGACAGAAAAGGAGGAGCAAATGGTCCTTGATTTGTTGCAGAAGCATCTGAGTTACCTTCAACAAGTCTGAAAGCAGCAGGATCTTCTTTGCTGCTGGGGTTTCTTGATGCTCCAGAGAAAGGCAAAGACAGCTGAAGATCTTAAAGAGTTGGAATGCCTAAAGGCTGAAGCCAAGGGTTCTGAGGGCTCCTGCTCTAAGAGGCCACATCATGAGGATTCAGATGATGATCCTTCTTCCTCAAATATTCAGGCAGTGGCTTCCAATTCAGCTGTTAGTGTTGGTCCAGCCAATTGTAACGACAGGCCTAGATGACTAGACCAAAGGGGTTGTTCAGTTTATCTTGATGACAGAAAACAAGGGGGTGAGCAATATAATAGTAAGAACAAGCCTGTGTTACTAGCAATGCCTATATGCCAGGTTGCTATGTGAGTCGACCACGAGGGTCGAAATCTGTCTGAAAGGAGCGTCATTATATACATGCCTGTCTGCCTGGATCAATGAGTTGTTTGGATCATTCTGGGTGTTGGATCATGGGGCTCGTTGGATCATAGGGCTCCTTGGATCAAGATGTCAGATGGATCATTTTGATCCATTGTCATGTGACCTCCACATGACATACCCCTCCTTTATGCCAATTCCGGCTATAACACTTGGAAGAACGGATTTATTTTCATCTAGAACCCCAATTTTATTTAATGCCACAACTTCTGTCCAGCTCTTATACTGAGAAGATTCAGCATCTATCTCTCTATCTGTCTGGATGGATTTGCAGGCTCTATCAGATCTACCCAGGTCTAGATCTGACCGCATCATTCAAGGTCTCCAATTTAAAAATTGAAATACTGCTGCTAGATCAGTCTTAACCATTTCCTCCTGTCAGCCGAATATTACCACTATACCCTAGTGGTATACCAAGAGACCTATCAGCCTATTCAGCACACGCCGATCCAGGCATCTCGAAGGTTATAATCCCTGCAATAAAGGGATCATACTGTCTATACCCGAAACACCTATTTGTTACAAGGGCATCTCTAGATCCTAGTCGGAAGAAGGAATTACTTATTTCCGGACAGTCATGTGACTGGATCAGTGCGATCAATTCTTGGCATACTGATCCAACTGATCCGGGGATCAGAGGATCAGTTCAGAATCCTACTGATCCAAATGATCCAAGACTATGAGCCATTCCACAAGCCTCAGAGACCCAGGAAGACAGCATGTATATAAAGACGCTCCTTTCAGACAGATTCCGACCCT